>Ga0209487_1003910_pt1 | contig 11606 bp, 11 predicted proteins | sample Poulit2012_FD_187524 | JGI IMG/M metagenome (GOLD analysis project Ga0209487, IMG submission 187524) | Agricultural soil microbial communities from Georgia to study Nitrogen management - Poultry litter 2012 (SPAdes) (version 2) | ecosystem: Environmental > Terrestrial > Soil > Agricultural land... | reverse complement strand
CCACTGCGCGCGGTGGATGCAGAAGCTGAAGACGTGCCCGCGGAAAGGGAAAATATTTCAGAAGCCATGAAAATAAATGGTTAAAAATATTGTACAGCATTTTACACAAGATTATGGACTTGACTCCTCAAAAAACCTGCAATTTATTATATATGTAAATTTAAATAATGTTTCAGATTAACTATGACCACTTAAACGACAGGTAAGTCTTTTGCCATCCTTTTTGCTCACTAACTTGATACATGGCATTCTCTAAATCTTCAGTTGATGTAATCTCTAGGTGGTTGGATGGAATAAGTTTTTGTAATGCTTTTAAATAATTTTCTTGTTGGAAAGCTTTCATTAGCTGTTCAAATTCATGAACGGTACTTCTTGAACTACCTATAAGATGTAATCCCTTTTCTAAAACATCGCGAGTATTAATTGGAACGAGTTCTTCTGATACACCCATTAAGACAATCGTGCCTTCTCGATTAATAATGCTAATTGCCTGGTTTATAGCAGTTGAGCTGAATTGACTACCAGTACATTCGAAAATCGTATGTATTCCAACTTCTTTTGAAAAGTCAAAATCATGAACTAATCTCGTATGTGAAAAGCTTTCAAATTGCTGTAGCTTTTCTCTGTTCGCACCAAAAACGATAAGATCATCTTTTGGGATATCATATATATAATGCAGAGCGGTTGCTGTTAAATAACCGACTGGACCATCTCCAAACACACCTATTTTTCCATTAGTTTTTTTGATATTTGGGATACGATTAATGGCATACAGTGATACGGAACAAAGCTCTGCTAAAATAGCTATATCATCTTTAATCTCATCAGGAATCTTCACTAAATTTTCCCCATTGATAATGAGATTACTTTGGCTAATTCCATCATAACCACTTGCTAAAAAAACACCATTTACACAATAATTAGGATATTTTTCATTTAGACAAACGTAGCAGCATTCCTCTTTCTTTGTTTGATGTAAAACATAGCCTGGAATATTAGGGACAATTACTACACGATCGCCCTTTTTAAAACTTGGATGTTTTGAATGATTGACTCTTCCAATTCCTTCATGAAATAAGGCCATAGGTAGTTTCTTTTCCAAAGCTTCTAGACGTCTATCGCCATTAAAGTAACGTAAATCAGCATGACAAACACTGGCCATATAAGGAGTAACGATAACATGATTTTCTTGAAATTTACGTTGTATATTTTCCTCTTTAAATACTCCTGGTTTTACTAATCGATATACAGTAGATTGGATAGTTTGATGTTCTTTCAAAGTTATGTAGACCTCCTTAAGATATTTTCGTAAACTTGTTAAAGTCGAATTACTTTACCGCTTCACCATAATTTATTTTTGGGAATTTTTGATACACTAAATGCATAATAATTAAAGCCAATATACTCGTCCCTAAAAATGTAAATGTTAAAGGTGTGAATAAAAAAACAATATAAAAGAAGACAATTAATAGCAGTAATCCTATCGTTCGCAAAGGGTTTATAGTTCCTATAATAGCAGCAATTTTGAAATACTGTAATAATGTAAAATCATAATGTACATAAAGTGGAAAAAAGTAGATTACTGTAAATGCATAAACGATAAATGTTGTGATTACAAGGAAACTTAAAGCATAATACAACGGTGTACCCTGATGCCAAAATATATTTATTTCTGCAAGCAAAATATAACCAATGAATATCATAGGAATTCCTAATAAACTTGTTTTACGAAAGTTTGTACGATACTCTCTCCAAAATATATTCAAGATAGATATATTTCTTTCCCCTAGTACCCACTTTCGTACAACGGCAAATAAACCAATCGTTGCAGGGACAAGTCCTAATACTAATAATCCAATAAGACTTCCCACCGTCCATAATACATTGACAAATACTAACCTTCCAACCCACATACATATACTTTTAATTCCTCGGATAAGTTTATTCATTGTTGTAGCTCACCACTTCTAAAACAATATATATTGTATAAAATTAAACGATTTTATTAACTACGGCATCAGCAGTTTTCTCCTTCATACGGAGTGAATAGTCTTTGTTCTTCATAACTAGCCCTGTACATAATAGATCAATAACAAATAACTGGGATATCTTAGCTAATAAAGAACCACCTTCCAATGGCGATTCCTTTTCTCCTGCTGGAAGTATGACGTCGGATAAATTCGTAATTGGTGACCGTAAGTAATATGTTAATGCAATGATGGTAGCGCCGTTTTCCCGAGCGATTTCTAATGAATCCATCGTATCTTGTGTACTTCCTGATACACTAATTCCAATTACAACATCCTTTTCAGATAATGTAGCTGCAATCATTGCCTGAATGTGTGGATCTATGATAGCATCTACTTTTTTTCCAATTCGAATGAAGCGATTCTTTGCGTCTAAAGCTGTTAAACCTGACGTTCCAACACCAAAAAAGTAGATTGAACCAGCATTATCAATATAATCCACTGCTTTTTGTAAGTTCTCCCGATCCATGAGTAGTGACATGTTTTGAATGGCCTTTATTGTATTATTTGAGATCATGTCTACATAATCATGGGCTTTTGTTTCACCTTGTAAAGTTGATTTTGTGCTTTCTGTTAAACCTTTTGCTAATGTTAATTTAAAATCTTGATACCCTTTTAAGCCTATACGACGGCAAAATCTCAATATAGTAGATTCACTAACATAAGCTTCTTCAGAAAAGTCTGTAATCGAGTAGTTTAAAATATTATCACCTTTATTTAGTATAAAATCAGCAGCTTTCTTTTCCGATTTCGTTAACGATGGGTAATAACTTTCGATAGTTAATTCAATACTTCGATTTTCTAGCTCTCTTTTGCTCATCCTCCTCCTCCTTTTCTTTAATTATATCCACAAATCTTTTAGTAATAATTTGGGGCCGTGTAATTGCAGAACCTACAACTACTGCATGTGCACGTAAATCTAACAGTTTTCTTGCTTGCTCAGGCGTTGAAATTCTTCCTTCTGCAAAAACAGGGACTGGTGAGTACTCTACTAGTTTTTTTATTAATTTATAATCAGGTGCTTCAATTTGAGGGGAATAATTTGTATAGCCAGATAAAGTTGTTGATAAGCAATCTGTGCCGTATTCTATTGCAAGCATTCCCTCCTCATATGTGGAAATATCTGCCATAATATATTTCCCTGATTCTTTTATTAATTGTATTAAATCTTCTAATTGTTCATTGTTCGGACGCTTTCGAGCTGTTGCGTCAATTGCTATTATTTCCACACCTACGTCAATAAGTTGTTCTATTTCCTTTTTTGTAGGTGTAATAAACACTTCTGAATCTGGATATTCTTCTTTTATTATACCTATAATCGGGAGATTTACAGTTTGTTTTATCGCTTGAATGTCTACCACTGAATTTGCACGTATAGCCGCTGCTCCACCCATGTGAGCTGCTTTTGCCACTTTTGCCATTGTTGCTGGACCATATAGTGGCTCATCTTCCAAGGCTTGGCATGACACAATTAATCCCCCTTTAAGTTGTTGAATTAAATTGTTTTTTTTCATCGAATTCACCGCCAGCATTTTTTGAATATTTCCTTCATGAATGTTTAGATTGTTTATTTCCTTTTTTTATTCCTTTACTCATAGTTATCCTTTTACAGAACTAGAAATAGCTGCATCAATAAAGTAACGCTGTAACCATACGAATATAACAATTATTGGGGCCATTGCAATTAATGCACCTGAAGCGACTAATCGTGTGTTTGCAACAAAGGTTCCTTCCATCTTATATAATCCAACTGTTAACGGGTACATTGAATCATCTTGTAAAATTAATAATGGCCATAAGAAGCTGTTCCAGGAATTGATAAATGATAGGATTGCTAATGTTCCCAACATTGGCTTCACCATAGGAAGCATGATTCTATAAAATATCTGCCATGTATTGGCTCCATCAATTACAGCTGATTCCTCAACTTCTTTTGGTATATTGATAAAAGCTTGTCTCATTAAAAATATGCCAAGAACTGATGTTGCACCAGGTAAAATAACTCCACTATATGTTCCCATAAGCTTAAGTTTATCAATGATTAAGTATACTGGAATCATTGTAACTTCTCCTGGGATCATCATTGTAGCAAGAATTAAGATGAAAATGAATTGACGTCCTTTGAACTCAATTCTTGCTAATGGGAATGCTGCTAATGCACTCAAAATTAATGGTAACACAACACCAAAAAATGTTATGATTATGCTATTTAATATATATCGAGGTATTGGAATAGTATTCCAAACTGTCATATAATTTTCTAGCGTAAAGTTCTCTGGAATAAGTTGTGGGGGCATAGAAAAAATTGCTTCATTTTCCCCTTTTAAAGAAATTGATAGTGCTAATAAAAATGGTGCTATTGTTAATGCTGCTAATATAAACAAACCAAAATAGCTCCAAACGTTTTGGATAACCTTCCTTGGTATTTTTCTTCTTTTCCCTACTTGCACTGTACTCATCTACATATCCTCCTTTCTAACTTGCATCTGGATCTTTATCGATCAATTTCTGATTAATTAAAGTGATAATTAAAATAACAATGAATAATAAAAAGGAAATAGCGCTTGCATATCCCATATTCAAGTTCTCAAACGCTTCTTTGAATACTAAAAGAACAACAGTTGTGGAAGCTCCCAAAGGTCCACCATTCGTCATTGTTAACATTAATGTTAATTCTTTAAATGCTGACATAGTTGAAACGACTGCTACAAAAAAAATAACCCTTCTCAACATCGGTATCGTAATATAAATTGTTTTTTGAAAAAAATTTGCTCCATCTAGGTCTGCTGATTCATATAAATCTTGTGGAATAGACTGTAATCCAGCAAGATAGAAAAGAGCATAGTACCCAAAACCTTGCCAAATGGTTACAAGAGCTAAACTAGGAATAACCCATTTTGGATCTGCTAACCAACCAATGGATTCAACTCCAAAGAAATTCATAAAATAGTTTACGATTCCATCTAAGTTAAACATCCATCTCCACAGGAATGCTGTAACAACGACAGAGACTAATACTGGAAAATAATAAATCAATCTGAAATATTTAACACCAGGCACTTTTTGATTAATTAATACAGCGACAAAAATAGGTAAAATAACTAATGCAGGTGTAACTAAAACCCAAAAATAAACAGTGTTAAACATTGCTTGTCTAAATTTATCACTAGATAATGCTTTTATGTAATTATCAAAACCAATCCATTCTATCGGTTGAAAAACGTTATATTTTGTAAAACTTAAGAAAAACGCTCCAATACTTGGCAGTATAGTAAATATAAGTAAGAACAGCATCGGTACTAATAAAAATAAATATGCGTGTTTTGTTTTATACATAACTAACCTCCTTGATTTACTATTGGTCATAAATAAAATAAACATATGAGTAACTATATGTATAAATTCATTTTTAATATTTGAATGCCAGCACTCTATGCTAGAGCGCTGGCTTTCAATGTTTATTCTCTTTTATATCTATAGAAAGGGTATTTAATCTAATTCAGCTAGTAATTCTTCAATAGCTGCTTCTGCATCTTCTAATGCTTCTTGTACGTCTTTATCTTCTAATAAAACTCTTTCAAATTCTTCACGTACTACAGATGTAATTTCACTTGCATTTTCAGTTGGAATTGTTGTATCAATTGCAATGTCAAGTTGTTGTGCAGCAACGTTATTACCTTTTTCACCTGGATCTGTTAATGATTCATCTACTTTAAAGTATTCATCTTCTGCAGCTTCAATAACTGAAGGTAGGACATTTGCTTCTTTTGCAAACTCTAACTGGTTTTCTGCATTTGTGATGAATGCACCAAACTCAACAGCAAGATCAGTATTTTCTCCGCCTGAAGGAACAACTATATTCATAATAGCTGCTCTTTCAATTTCTTTGTCTGTAATAAATGCTGGTGCTACATCTGATTTCTCATATATTTCTGGTGATAAATCTTTAACCTCTCTAAACTTTTGTGGGCCTGTATACCAAAACGCAACTTTTTCTTGAGCATATAACTCAGAAACTTGTGCTTGGCCTGTAACGACCTCTTGGGGAATAATACCGTCGTCATACTTTTCTTTCAAGTACGTCCAAACTCTTGCAGCTTCATCTGTGTTTATAATAGCTTCTGTCCCATCATCGGAAACAATTGGTACACCATAAAGTGGTAACAACTTTTCCATTGTAATATTTAATGGAAAACCATATGCACCTGTTTTATCTAAAATTGTTTCAGAAACTTCCAACGCTTCCTCAAAAGTCCTTGGTACTTCATCAATACCAGCTTTTTCCAAGAGTTCGGGATTATATAACGTTGCATCTGTTGTTACATACCATGGAAATGCGTAGTTATTACCGTTTACTTCACCAGATTTCCAGAGACCCTCAAAATAGTCTTCTCGATATTCACTTGCTTCTTTATCTAAGTTTACAAGAGCGTCAAGTCCACCTAACTTTTTCGTATACAATGTGTTTAAGTTTATTACATCTGGTAAATCACCACTTGCTCCTTGCGTTAGAACTACTTGCTCTATTTGATCAATAGGCTCGTCAATCCACTTAACTGTAACACCTGGATTCTCATCTTCGAACTTGTCTATGACACCATTTATGTAGTCATCAAATGTTGGGCTTAAAGAAATTGTCATAAATTCGATAGTTACTTCTTCTTCAGTGTAGTTTGCACTTTCGTTGTTATTATTGTTATTATTGTTGTTATTGTCATCGTTGTTATTCGAATCTCCTCCAGAACATGCTACAAGTATTGCAACAATGAACGCCATAGAAACAGCCAATAGAAGCTTTCTTTTATTCACTTTGAAATTCCTCTCCTTTTTCCTTCTTATTGATGGAAATTTTCTTCATTTTATTCCATCAATAAGAATATTACCATCAAAATTTTAATTTGTAAAGGGTTTCATTTAAACAGAAAATTATAATTTAAATATCACTCTAAATAAAATTTTTCATAAAACTCTTTAAATCTTTCCAACTCATTTGTTGTTGATAATACTTGTGGATATTTTTTAATAATATCAAATTGCCACTCATAGTCTACTGGCCAAACAACAATCTGGATCCCCTCTTTTTCACAGGTTTGGACAAAATCATTTGTTAAGTATTCAATTCTAACAGACAAATACTTAGCGCGAATATCTTTCAAAAAGGGAACAATTGCTGGAGAAGCTCCATGTTGGATGACTCCTAATTCAATATCATCTGATAATCCCCGTAATCTAGAAATAGAATAATGATCAAATGAATTAACATAAACTTGATCTAACATATCTGTTTTTTCAACGATCTCTAACACTTTTGATTCCAATCCATCATAAAGATCGCCCATTTGCTTCATTTCGATGCTAACATTAATTTTGTTTTTTGCAAAAAGCATAACTTCTTCCAAAGTCGGGACTTTTTCATACCCACCAACAATTAATTGTTGTAACTCTTTTAATGTGTATTCTTTAACAAATCCTGTTCCATTCGTCATTCGATCAACTGTAATATCATGCATTAGGATTGGAACTCCATCTTTACTTAACTGTACATCTAATTCTAGGTGAGAAAAACCAAGTTCGTAGGCTGCACGATAGGCTGTCATCGTGTTTTCAGGATACTTTCTTGGATGGCCTCTATGAGCCAGTGCTCTAATTTGCATATAATCCTTCCTTTCTATGTATTCAAAAATCATTATATAGATATTTAAAAATATAACAAATCATTTACAGTTTTTAAGTTTGAAGAGAAAACTACTAAACAAAGTACCTCTCCCTTTTGAAAACTTGATTTATTTATGTATTTGAGTAAAATCGTATATGATCATTAAAATAATACACGACTCAAAGGTGATGCTATGAACTTATTACAGTTTAACATTTTAGACGGTTGCCCGTCAGAGGATCGTTTCCAAAAATTCAACACATGGATGGCGAACCAAGATTATGATGTGATCGGATTTAACGAACTTAATGGCTGGAATGCAAACAGATTACAAGAACAAGCCAGAAAATGGGGATACGATTACAGTGCAATTTTTGAAATGGAAACGAGTCCCTACTTTGTAGGTCTTATTTCCAAAACACCTATCGAAATTATTCGACGAGATGAAGAAAATTTTTATCACGGTCTACTACACGCAAAGACGAACGGCACACATTTTTTCATCGCCCACTTAACACCTTTTGAATCAATATTTCGTGAAAAAGAAGCAGCAAAACTTGCCGAGTTTGTTCAGGAAATTAATGAACCTGTCGTGGTTATGGGTGACATGAACACGTTATCACCTCTTGATAGAGACTACTACAATCGCAAAAATATTACTGAGCAATTAGCTGAAAAAGAAACGGTTCCTAAGCAACAAGTTGTCGATGGAAAAATCAACTACAAACCAATGGAGATATTACTCCAAGCAGGTCTATATGACGTTGGTTTTAACGGCACATTTACCAGCTCATTTCCGACCCCATTAAAACATGACTTAACAAAGGCTATCGAACGACGAATCGACTATATTCTCGTCAATGATTTATTCATGAAACGTCACCCAATCGCAAACGTTCTAAAGGATGATGAGCTCGATCATTTATCCGATCACTATCCGATTCAGTGTATATGTTATTTATAAAAAAGGAGCAATAACAATATATGATAGATTTTCAATTATTAGCGTTAGATCTTGATGAGACGCTACTGACGAAAGGTAAAGCAATAACAGAAGAAAACAAATATTGGATTGAACAAGCGGAAAAAGCAGGAGTAACAGTGATTTTTGCCACAGGAAGAGGACTGAAACGAGTTGAAGAGTATCGAAAGGAACTTGATTTACATACGCCAATGGTGCTCACAAATGGAGCAGAGATTTGGAAAAAGCCAGGTGAATTACTCAAACGATATTACATCAAACAAGAAGAACTTAAAAAAATTCATCAGTTAGCAAAAGAAACAAGAGCATCTTACTGGGGATACAACAATGAATCCCTAGTCGGGCATAAAAATTGGACCGATAACATGTACAAACTGAACTGGCTTAAATTTGGTATCCGTCATCAAGACGAACAGATGATTAACTATTTAAGGACCGAGATTAGCAAAATACCAGGTGTAACGATGACAAGCTCAGCTCCTGATAATATTGAAGTATCCGCAGCAGGAGTTTCCAAACGAACAGGTGTACAAGCTATCTGTGACTACTTACAGTTAAGTTTACAAGATGTAATGGCTATCGGTGATAATTTCAATGACTATGAACTAATTAAAGCTGCGGGGTTAGGAGTAGCAATGAACAATGGTGAAGAAGAGCTTAAGAAAGTTGCTGATAAGCAAACAAAAAGTAACGAAGAAAACGGCGTCGCCTACGCTATTCAACATTATCTGCTTAGGTAACTCTTTTTTTAACCTAGAATGGAAATAAACTTCATATTAACGATAATTTTTGAAGGAAATCTTTATGCGTTTTACTGTATTTATAAAAATATACACAAAAATACTAACCCTTAAACACACATGTAACTTAGGCAATCATTAGACTGACACACCCTAATAGAAAGGACTAATTCCAATGGCTGATTATAGTATAGGTATCGATATCGGTGGAACAAAAATTGCGTTCGGAATCGTAGACAAAACTGGAACTGTTTTACATCATGAAATATATGATACACCCAAAACATCAAGAGAAGCAGTTATACAACTAATTCAAAAAAACATTCAAATTTATGAACAACTTGCCAAGCGTAATGGCTGGAAATTAACAGGAATCGGCATTGGAACAGCCGGACAAGTTCATTCTCAAAAAGGCATAATTATTTCGGGGACTGATAATATTCAAGATTGGAATCAAGTACCCTTGCGCAAATACTTATCACAACATACGAACTTACCGATTATATTAGATAACGATGCAAACACCTTTTTAATCGCAGAGCATCTACTCGGTTATGGGAAAAATTATGACAATATCGTCTGTCTAACATTAGGTACAGGCATTGGTGGAGGCGTGATGTCAGGTGGGCATATTATACGTGGACATTGGGGTGGTGCTGCTGAACTTGGCCATGTCACAATAAATATGTATGGACCTGATTGTAATTGTGGTTCTAAAGGCTGTCTAGAAACTTATGCATCTGGAATAGGAATAGCGAATCGAATGAAGGAAACCTTGCAAAATTCACTATCTAATACCAACCAACATTCATTATACATTAAAAAGCAAGCAGATCACATAACAAGTAAAGAAGTAATGGACATGTATCAAGAGGGCGTGATAGAAGCAACTCAAGTTATTGAGCAAGCCATCCAAGCACTGACATTCGGTATTATAAGTTTCATTCATACCTTTAACCCATCGATTATTATCTTTGGTGGTGGACTTATAGATCATCATCCATGGCTCGTAACCTCTGTTCAAGAAAACGTCAAAAATAAAGGCATGCATACCCTGGTACATTCGGTCGAAATTGTACCTTCAAAACTAGGTCACCTGGCTGGACTTATTGGTTCTGCTCAACTATTTTGGACCAAAAATAAATAATGAACATGTCTAAACAATTCTAAGATACGAATACAAAGAAAAAGGATTGATTTAATGAAGCAGAAATTAGCACTCATTCCTGTAGACGCCAGACCTGTCACCTATGATTTACCGAAGGATTTAGCGAAAATCGCAAATTGGAACACATTAACACCGGAAAAACGAGATTTAGGTTTTATGAAAAACCGGGCAAAGATTGACAAAGTCTTTAGCTGGCTTGAGCAGGCCATGCCAAAAGTTGACGGTATTATTGTTTCCGTCGACATGCTTTTATACGGTGGACTTGTACCGTCACGGATTAATGATGAAGCTCCAGAAGTGATCGAAGGAAGGTTGACAAAATTTATTGAGCTGAAAAAAGCCTATCCTCAGGTAAAAATTATGGCTTTTAGTTCAACGATGAGACTGTCAAATAGTTATGTAAACGAAGAAGAAAAGGAATATTGGTCAACCTACGGGAAGGAAATCTGGAAATACTCTTTTTATACGCACAAATATGAAAAACATGGAGACCCAAAAGATAAGCAAATGGCTGAAGAAATGCAGCTAAAAATCCCAGCAAATATTTTAGCAGACTATCTACAAACAAGGGAAGCTCATTTTTCCATGCATCAAAAACTTATTTCCTACGTAGAAAATGGTTTGTTCGAAATCCTTGTCTTTCCCCAGGATGACACGAGCGAATATGGCTTAAACATTAAGGAGCAAGAACAACTCTACAAAATAAGAAATGAGAAACAATTGTTTAACAAAATGCTAATTTACCCCGGGGCAGATGAGGTCGCCAGTGTGCTTACCGCTCGAATGATTTACGCCCTCGAGGAAAAGGAGTTGCCAAGCTTTTATCCGATATACAGCGGCACAAGTGGCGCCCAGTCCATCGCCCGCTATGAAGACCGGCCGCTTGAGCAATCTGTCATCGGACAAATCGACGCCCTTGGTACGCACACCATAGATAGTCCAGAGGAAGCAGACATCTTTTTCGGCGTCAACGTCCCTGGCAACAAACAGGGGGACCACGCCTTGCAAGAGGATATGGACAAGGTCGATACAA
>Ga0209487_1003909_pt1 | contig 11607 bp, 8 predicted proteins | sample Poulit2012_FD_187524 | JGI IMG/M metagenome (GOLD analysis project Ga0209487, IMG submission 187524) | Agricultural soil microbial communities from Georgia to study Nitrogen management - Poultry litter 2012 (SPAdes) (version 2) | ecosystem: Environmental > Terrestrial > Soil > Agricultural land... | reverse complement strand
CGAGCAAGATCCGGCCATCGCTCGCCAGTTTCCACTGCGCCCCCTCCAGCGCCACCCCGTCATATACACAACCCCCCGCAGTCTCGGACATTCCATAGGTGTGGACGAGGTTAATTCCGCGCTCCCGTGCTTGCTCAGCAATTGATGCGGGCAAGGCTGCCCCGCCGATCAAAACGGCACTGAAACGGCTGAGAATTTCGCAAGAGTCGTCGTCCCCAAGTAACCGCAAAAGTTGGGTTGGCACCAGCGAAACGTAGGTGGGATCGTCGCGGGAAATCATGGGGCGGGCAGCGGCATTGAACGACTCCGGAGTGAAAGGCCCCGGTGGGACGATCGCGGGCGTGATGCCTGCCAGAACCGAACGCACGACGACCTGCAGCCCCGCGATGTGGTGTGGCGGAAGAGCCAGAAGCCACTTACCCGGGCCGCTGAGCCGGGCGTGGGTGGCGTCGGCGGAAGCTTGCAGCGCATCGGCCGAAAGGGCGACGATTTTCGGCTCCCCCGACGAGCCCGAGGTGGCGATGAGTGCGGCGGCATTTGCGGGGAGGGCGGCGAGCCACCCGCGCGGGCCAAAGGGCATCCAATTGGCTAGCGCTGCGGGCTGTTTGCGGCCCGGCCCCAAGGGCAAAAGTGGTCCCATTCCCGCAAATGCGTCGGTGATGGCGCGCATCAAAGCCGGGACGCCGTCGCGGTCAGCAGTCGGAACGGTGTGGACACCAGGGCGTAAGGTCACACCAATAGGCTATGCGAGGGTTTAAGGTTGCCTCGAACACAGTCAGCATCGACGCGGCGTCGACTAAGGAACCAACTAATGAAATTGTCCCAAGCGACCCTGTGTGCCATCTTGGCGCTCGCACTCGTTTCCGCGTGCGGTGGGGAGGAGCCTCCGGCACCGACGCCGACGCCGACGAAGACACAGACTCCCGCGCCGGAGCCGGAACCAGAACCTGAACCCGAGGCGGACCCGGAGTATTGGCCCTTGACCGGGGTGGAAACCAACGACCTGATTGAGCGTCCCGCCGTGGCGGTGAAGATCGAGAATTCGACCGCGGCTCGCCCCCAAACTGGTTTGGACGCGGCCGACGTGGTGTGGGAAACAATTATTGATTTCGATGTCTCGCGATTGATTGCGGTTTACCACTCTCAACTGCCCGAAGAAATTGGTCCGATTCGGTCGGTGCGGCCGGTGGACCCGGATGTGGTTTCGGCATTCGGAGGAGTTTTAGCGTTTTCGGGTGGGCAGCAGGGAGTGTTGAATCTCATCCACAGCAGCGCCTCGCAGCCGCTGAGTCACGATGCGGCGTCCGGTGGGTTTTATCGCGTGAAGTGGCGCCGGGCTCCGCATAATGTTTATGGCTCGCTGGAAGCCTTTTTATCGCAGGTGGATTCTGACCATGACGCTCCACCACAAGAACAGTTCCTCTTCGCCCACGAAGACGAGGAACCCACGGCGGTCGCTGACGGTGACAAGATTGAAACTCTGACATTTAACTTGTCGTCAATGTCGCAGCCGAGCTGGACTTGGGACGCGAACGCGAAAGCGTGGCTGCGCTCAGAAGGCCAAAGTCAGCACCTGGACCGGGATGAAAACCCGTTGCAGAGCGTGAACGTGGTGGCCGTTACTGCGCCGCACATTCCCAGCGGATTCTCCGCCCAAAATAATGCCGCGGTTCCAACTTATGACCTAGTGGGCGAGGGGGACGTGGTTGTGGCGACCGGTGGCAAGGTGCTTGAGGGCACATGGAAGAAGGAAGACCCCGATTCGCCCCTGGAGCTTCTCACCGCTGATGGTGATGAAGTTTTGCTGGCGCCGGGAAACACCTGGGTGGAGTTAGTCCCGCAGGGCAAGGGGTCGGTCAGTTACTAGGGCGGGTCGCGCTTTTTGTCGGCGGTGGCCGGCGCGCTGGTTTTCCGCAGGAAATACCGCGCTGCTCGGGAAAAGTGGCCCGTGCCCGGACGGTTCCGATGCCCTTCCGCGGACGCTTCCGGTGCCCTTGCGCGGAAGTGGACCGTGCCCGTGCCCGGAAAAGTGCAGCCTTTTACCGCTGACAGCGTCAAAAGGCTGCACGATTCGCAGATTCCCGGTCGCCGCGGTCTAGACACCGCGATTTAGGCGCCAGAAACTGAGCCGCAGCGGGAGGACGCGACTCTTAGCACCACGCGCCAGCGACTCCTAGTACCACGCGCCAGCGACTCAGTAGTACCAGGGAAATTGCGACCAATCGGGATCGCGTCGCTCCAAGAAGGAGTCGCGCCCCTCGACGGCCTCATCGGTCATATATGCCAGCCGCGTGGCCTCTCCCGCGAAGACCTGCTGACCGGCGAGCCCGTCATCGGCCAGATTGAAGGCGAACTTCAACATGCGAATGGCCTGCGGGGATTTGGTGGCGATGATGCGCGCATATTCGAGTGCGAGATTTTCGAGTTCCGCGTGGTCGGCAACCTCATTGACCGCGCCCCACTCATAAGCTTGCTCGGCCGAATACTCCCGCGCGAGGAAGAAAATTTCCCGCGCTCGCTTTTGTCCCACTTGGCGGGCGAGCAGCGCGGAACCGTAGCCACCATCAAACGAACCCACATTGGCATCCGTTTGCATAAACCGCGCGTGCTGCCGCGAGGCAATAGACAGATCAGCGACAACGTGTAGCGAATGGCCCCCGCCAGCTGCCCAACCGTTCACCGCAGCAATCACGACTTTGGGGCTGGTGCGAATTAGACGCTGCACCTCCAAGATGTGCAGGCGTCCAGCGCGTGTGGGATCTATGCCCTCAGCGGTCTCCGCTTCGGTATCCCCGGTGTAGCGGTAGCCATCGCGGCCCCGGATGCGCTGATCTCCACCCGAACAAAACGCCCAACCACCGTCCTTGGAGCTGGGACCGTTGCCCGTCAAAATGACCGTTCCTACATCCGAGGTCATGCGCGCATGGTCAAGTACCCGATACAGCTCATCGACCGTGTGGGGACGAAACGCGTTTCGCACCTCGGGCCGATCGAACGCGATACGAACAACTGGTAGATCGCGGGCGGTGCCGGCGCTGCGGTCCACACCCCGGTGGTACGTAATATCGGTTAAGGGGCCTAGATCAGTTATTTTGCGCCACTTCGTGGGATCGAAAGTCTCAGAAACCTGGGTGGGTAAAGAATCGCTGCTCACGGTCTTGACCTTAGCCAGGTTTGCGCCGAGCCGGAATAATGCCCGGCCGCGCGTCGGTTATCGTCACAGTTATGTTCTCTTGGATTGTGCTCATCATTTCGGGGATGTTCGAAGCCGGTTGGGCGATCACACTTCCGAAAACTGAGATGTTCACTCGACTGTGGCCAACGGTCATATTTGCAATTTCCATGGTTATTTCAGTCGGCGGCTTGGCAGTTGCCATGCGCGAGATTCCTACCGGTCCCGGCTATGCTGTCTGGGCAGGCGTGGGAGCCGTCACCACCGCAGCGATTGGAATGCTGTGGCTGGGTGAAAACGTGAACTTGCTAAAAATCCTCTCAATTGCACTAATCATCAGCGGCATCGTGGGTTTAAGCCTCTTGGGCGAAGAGCGCGCCGATGCTCCAACTGCCTCGAGTGTGAGCGAAAGCATCTAGGCTTAAGGCCGTGACGAGCCCCAAAGCAATTGCCTACCGCATTCCAATGCGGACGCGGTTTCGCGGCATCACCGCGCGCGAAGGAATGCTTTTTGCTGGTCCTGCCGGTTGGGCAGAGTTCTCTCCCTTTCTGGACTACAACGCCAAAGAGTGTGTTCCCTGGCTGCAAGCTGCTTATGAGGCTGCACAGACTGGTTTTCCCCCGGCAATACGGAAACGGATTCCGGTAAACGTCACGGTTCCGGCCGTGGGCCCTGAGCGCGCCGCTGAGATTGTGAAAAATTCCGGGGGCTGCACCACGGCCAAGGTAAAGGTCGCCGAACCGGGGCAAGACCGCGCGGCCGCCGCCAACCGCCTCGCCGCCGTGCGCGCCGCCCTGGGCCCGAGCGGAAAAATCCGCATCGACGCCAACGGTGCCTGGGATGTCCAAACTGCTGTTGCCGAAATCAAAGCCCTGGATCGCGCCGCCGGGGGGTTGGAATACGTGGAGCAACCCTGCGCCACCGTCGCAGAACTGGCTGCAGTCCGGCGCCAAGTCGCGGCCCCAATCGCGGCGGATGAGTCCATTCGCCGGGCGAGCGATCCCTTCGAGGTGACAAAACACGAGGCCGCCGACGTGGTCGTGTTAAAAGTCCAGCCCCTGGGCGGCGTGCGGGCCTGCCTGCAACTTGCGGAACAAATCGGCACCCCCGTGGTCGTTTCGTCCGCATTAGAAACATCAGTTGGGCTCGCGGCGGGCATCGCACTGGCCGCGGCGCTTCCCGAGCTACCCTATGCCTGCGGTCTAGCCACAGCTCACCTACTAACGCAAGACATCACCCCCACCCCGCTGCTTCCCGAAAACGGCGCCATCGCCGTACGCGAGGTGACGCCCCAGCCCCAGCTGCTGGACGCCGTCCAAAATGAAGAAACGACCGCTCGATGGCAGGCGAGGTGGAGGGAAACTTCCGCACATTTGCGTAAGCCCGGACCTGATTTTTGGGAGGACGCGTGACCAATATCAATCCGGCCACCGCCGCCGCTCGAGACCTCTTGTACGGGCTGGTGAGCCTGGGCGTGCGCGACGTGGTGCTGTGTCCCGGTTCGCGCAGCGCGCCCCTGGCTTTTGCCGCGGTGGCGCTCGAGCGGGCTGGAAAACTGCGCATGCACGTGCGACACGATGAGCGGGTGGGGGCGTTCACGGCGCTGGGAGCAGCCAAATTTTCTACCGTGACGGGCGATCCACGCCCCGCAGTAGTGATCACCACATCGGGTACGGCGACCGCAAATTTGCATCCGGCAGTTTTGGAAGCCGCACATTCCCACCTCCCGCTCATCGTGCTAACCGCCGACCGGCCACACGAATTGCGTGGCGTCGGTGCGAATCAGACTACGGATCAGGTGGGGCTTTTTGGTGGGGCTGTGCGCTGGGCAGTGGATATCCCGGCTCGCGAGGTGATTGTGGACGACGACACTTCTGTCTCGTATTTCTCAAACCTTGCGGCTCGGGCTTTCGCGGCCGCTGTTGGCGCGGGCGGCGAAGCTGGTCCGGTGCACCTGAATCTGGCGCTTCGGGCGCCGCTCACCCCATCGGATGCCGCGTTGGATGTGGGCAAGTGGCCGGCGCGGGCCGAGACGAAGGGCTTGACGCAGGTGTTGGTGTCTTCCAGCGGTGTGCCTTTGGACATCCCCGCCGATTCCGCCACGGTCATTCTGGCCGGAGACGGTGCCAGTCCCCGGGCTCGGGCCATTGCACAGGAGGCTCAGTGGCCGCTTTTTGCAGAACCCAGCTCCGGGGCTCGCTGCGGCCCAAATGCGATTGGGCCCTACCGGCTCATGTTGGGCGAAAACGCGCTCGCGGCCGAAATTGAGCGCGTAATAGTTTTTGGCCGCCCCACCCTTTCTCGGCCCGTCCAACAACTGCTGGCCCGCTCAGACGTTGACGTGATCATCATCCACGATGGAATGAATTGGACGGATCCGCCCCGCCAAGCCCGCGCTGTCGTGCCCGACGTCCAACCCACTGGTACAACACGCTCAGATTGGCTGCCGCGATGGCAAAGGGCCGCTGGCGCTGCCCATGACGCAATTGAGGGCGAGCTGGGCACCGGTATCACCGGACCAGGCGTGGCTCAGGCCGTAATTGATGCCACACCTGCCGAACATGTGCTGTGGTTTGGGTCTTCTAATCCGGTGCGTGATGCGGACTTGGCCCGACCAAGAGATGCTGGCCAAACCCCGTGGATGGCAGCAAATCGCGGGCTTGCCGGCATTGACGGAACTATTTCGACAGCCAGTGGAGCCGCGCTGGCTTCCGGCTTGCCCACGCGGGTATTACTGGGCGACCTGACTTTCATCCACGACCTGGGTGCGCTGATCATCGGGCCGTTGGAACAGGAACCGCAACTACAGATTGTGGTTCTCGACGACAATGGCGGGGGCATTTTCGAAACGCTTGAACAGGGCGCAGCAGAATTCCGCACCGATTTCGAACGCATCTTCGGCACGCCCCATGGTCAGGATCTAGCGGCGATTTCCCGCGGCCTTGGCGCTGAAGTGATTGAGATCGCCGATATTGCCGGCTTACGCGCCGAACTGGCGAAACCAATTGAACCGGGTATCAGCGTTGTAATTGTGCGCGCCCGGCGTGCCGACCGGCGTGCCCAAAGTCAGCACCTCGCATCGGCTGTGCGGGCGATTCTTTAAAACTCTCAGGAAATTCTCAGGAATCTTTCAGCCTCCCTGCAGGTCCATCAGTTGAACTAGATCGCATCAACAAAGTTCTTGAGACCTGAAGCGAGGCAAACCATGGATCACTACACCTCTTCATCAGTGCCATCCCATGAGTCCGCGCCCGAACCGGCCAGTAGCGCCCCGACATCGTGGTATGCCACCTACGGCAGGCCGCCCGGCGCAGCTGCCCCCGCGGGGGCAGAACCTGAAGCCGCGACGCCGGAACCCGCGCCGCGTCGGCGCATCTGGCTGCCCGTCACTACGGCAGCTACCGGTGCTGCGCTGGCAGCGTCTTTATTGACTGCAAGCTTTACCGGCGCGTTTTCCCCATCTGAGCCAGCCGCATCCGGTTCCCAAACAACTACGACCGCTCCTGTCGTCCAAGGGGCCTCCACTTCGAGTGTGAATTGGCAGCAAGTAGCGGAGAATGTCCGGCCGGCAGTCGTTGCGATTACCGCTCAGACCCGCGGCGGCGGTGGGGAAGGATCCGGCGTCATAATTGATGGGGAGGGGCACATCGTCACGAATGACCACGTCGTTTCGAGCGCAGAAAAGTTAAGCGTCACCCTTAGCGATGGTCGAATCTTGCCCGCCTCGGTAGTGGGAACTGATCCGACGACCGACCTTGCCGTAATAGTTTTAGACGACGCGCCCGATGATCTAACGGCTGCGCAATTTGCGGACGCTGAAGATTCGCAGGTCGGTGATCCGGTAATGGCAGTGGGGAACCCACTGGGACTGGATTCAACGGTCACAACCGGAATTATTTCGGCATTGGACCGTCCTGTAACCACCACGGGGGAAAGCAATGATCCGTTCACCCAGGCCGATCCGGTTATAACCAACGCGATCCAAATCGATGCAGCGATCAACCCTGGAAACTCCGGTGGCCCCCTGTTTAACAGTGCCGGTGAGGTGATTGGCATCAACTCATCAATCGCATCGCTTGCCGGGGGCGGGTCGGGCAGCATTGGACTGGGATTCGCGATTCCAGCCGCAGTGGCGCAAAACGTCTCATCCCAGTTGCTGGAAAACGGCAATGTGGATCACGCGCGCCTGGGCGTTGCAATGACCTCGACCTCGGTGGAAGTTGACGGGGTGACCCGGCGCGGCGCCAAGGTTGAGCAGGTGGTTGAGAATTCCGCGGCGGCAAAAGCGGAACTGGCCACTGGTGATGTCATCACCGCATTTAATGGCAAGGCCGTGGGTGGCTCGGAATCATTAACCGGATTCGTACGCGCTCAAACGGTTGGAACGGAAGTTCAATTGACAGTGGTTCGTAACGGCGAGGAGCACGAAATTCCCGTTGTTCTAAGCTCCAGCAATCCCGAAATTTAACGTCCCGGTTGGTGGCCAAAATTAGTGGCTAAAAGCGCAAACCCCGATTTTGCACGCCGAGTTTGCTCTTTCGACCGCGGATAGTCCATCCTTATTGATGAGCCCGGGCAGCGGTGCGGTTGCCCGGGCTCTTTGCTGCATTTTTGCCGTTTACCCCGCATTTCGAATGCAGCTCAGCCCTTATTTAGCCGGCGTAAGACGGCTGTTTTTCTACCGGCGCTGGTTTGGGTGCTTCTTCTTCTGGACCGTCTTCCTCCGGACCTTCTTCTTCCGGCACAGCTGATGCGAAGACGTTAGTCACAGTGGCGAAGGCGTCGCCATTCTCGTCGAGGTAGTTGCGCTCCTCAATGTTTACGCTTTCTGCGCCCCCGTCATCGGTTTCTTCCGCCGTCCAAAATGCCCACAACTCGCCGGTGTGGTGGAAGACCTTTTGTTCGCCGCCGCTGGTGGGGAACTCGATAGCTAGTGTCTGGGCGTTAGGCCCGTGTTCCAGTTCGCCATCATCCGAATCGACAGGGTGAGAAGCCGTGACTTCAATTTCGAAGTTCGCATCGGCTGGTACGTCGCCCTGCACGTCTTTAGTCAAGGTGTACACATCCACCGCAGTGTTGAGAGAGTAGATGAACGTTAAGCCATCGTTTTCGCAAGACACTTCGGTGGTGTAAAAGCCGCTCCCGGGTGCGTTTGCCACATCAACCGTGCCGGTGTTGCCATCGTCGTTAACGGAAACATCGAATGCCGGCTCGACATTGACTTCTTCATCCTGGCTTACCAGGTAACCACTTGTTGAAACGTCGCCGTTGTCACACATCGGTGGATAATCGTCTGAACTTTCCCAATCCCGCTCCCCATTCGTCGTGATGAAATCGACACTTGGTGACACGCTGGCCGGGACAGTAATCGGGAACTGGTTGATGATGGTTACAGTGTGCCTCCCGGGATCTGGCACGAGCGACTCGGGACTTATTGAAACGCTATCGGCGCCGCCATCAACCGTTTCTTCGAAGTCCCACTCACCCTCCTCGAATTGGTAAAACGTCGCAGTACCACCGAAGGAAGAAAATACTGCTGTATCCGTGAAGGACAGCTCTAAGCCGCTATCAAAAGCAACTTCAACTTCGAAGTTCTCGGACGTATATGGCGTGCCTCGGACCTGCTTTTCAATATTTATTTCTGCGAAGCTGAGGGACCCCCAGTAATTATCAGAGCCGCATTCAATGTCGTAATCGACAATGAACCGCCCATTATCTGCGGCGGCAGCCAGGTCGACTATTCCGCCTCGACCGTCAGGATCAACGGTTATTGTGCCCACATCCGGTAGACCGTTAATAAAAATTTCAGGATCGTCGCAAATGTCGTCAGCGGCGTCGTTAATGGACCATTCCAAAGTAGATTCAGCCTGCGCCCACGCGTCTGGAAAATCAAAGTCGATGGAATATTCGGCAGCCGCCGCCGTCGTAGCGGGGATGGTAATCGCGGCCATAACCAGCGCTGCCCCACCACCCCACGCGGTTAGTTTCCTACGCATAAAGAGTCCTCTCTGGCGTGCTACTCGGCATTTGAGCAGCAAGAATTGCTTTCAACCTTCGGGACGCTAGCAGCGCGGTATTAAATTTAAATTAAAAAATATTAAACAATTTGACGCGTGCACACAGCCTCAACACGCATGCGACCGGACGCCCGCGGCCTGGCGGCAACGCGCGCTTAAGCGCAATGTCAGCGCGGGCTGAGCGCCTGGCGCATTGGCTGCAACTTCGCTTCCGATTCCGCCAATTCCGTGTGTGGATCAGAGGCCGCTACGATTCCGCATCCGGCAAATAGTCGCACGCTGCGCGGATCCTCATCGCTAATAACGGCGGAGCGCAGCGCAATTCCCCACTCTCCATCGCCATTGGCATCGATCCAGCCCACCGGTCCGGCGTAGCGGTCGCGATCCATGCCTTCAATTTCCGCGATCGCGGCATCCGCCAACGGCGTGGGTGTCCCGCACACCGCAGCTGAGGGGTGCAGCGCGGCCGCTAATTCCAGACTCGAAGTGCCCGGCGCATGGGCGCGCAGGACTCCGGTGACATCACTGGCTAAGTGCATGACATTGGGTAAATGCAATACAAAGGGAGCATCCGGAACGTTCATTGAGTCGCACACGGGCTCTAAAACATCGGCCACCGACCGGACCGAATACTCATGTTCCTCTAAATCTTTTGATGAGCGCGCCAGCGTCGCCGCGTGGGCTAAATCAGCCTCATCATTCCCGGTGCGCTGAATTGTTCCCGCCAATACGCGCGAAGTAACCAGCCCCTTCTCGCTGCGCAGCAGCATTTCCGGGGTAGCCCCGATAATTCCGCGCACAAAGAAGGTCCAGCACGTGGGGTATTGGTCGCTGAGTTGTTCTAAAATCCAGCGCGGGTCTACGTCTTGTTCCGTGCGCGCCAGTACATCGCGCGCCAGGACCACCTTGTCCATTTCACCGCTGTCGATCCGCTCGACCGCGTGTTCAACTTTCGCGCGCCACTGGGCCGGCGTAACGGCCCCGGGGCGAAATTCCACCCGGCCCGGCGATGTGAATCGGTCTACCGAGTGATCGCTTAAGTCCGCTCCGCCCACCAATCGGGAGGTAGTCCCGATGGTCGTCACCCAAGTGGTGTCGCCTTTGCGGCCCAATATGACTTCTGGCACCACGAGGGTGGATTCGGCGCAAGAGTGATCAGCAAAACCAAAAGTGCCAAACGCGACCGGTCCCGTCCCGGGCAAATTCACTTCATTGCGCACAATCGCGTGCGCACTAATCTGGCGCCACCAGTCGGCCGCCTGTGAAAAGCGAGCGGCCCCACGCGTCACAATGCGCGCCGTTTCACCCCAGCCGACTAAGCCCTCACCGTGGCGAATCCAAGCCAAAGCATCTTCACGAGGCAGAGCCGAAAGCAGAGCGGATTGCGCAAAAGGACCATGCAGTTGGACGGTCCGCGCTACCAGCGGAGCGGTAGCAGGCGCGACATCGCCCGTAGAAGTAATCGACATTCGCAGTCTTCTAGGAAAGTGAGGAATGAATAACGGCAGATCGCCCGCCCTAAGCTTGCGCAGTGAGTCTACCCGCCGCCGTGCGGCTTGGGAGCATCGACCGCGCTGAGATCGCCGCCCGCACCACCTTGGTGCTGGGCGCCAAACCAGTGACGAATCGTCACGGCCGCCAACATCGGCGCCAAAATCATCAGGGTAATAAAGGCCAGTGCCACGCCGGAATCGTTGGTAAACACCGCGATCGAAATTCCGATTAGCGCCGATATCACCCCGGCGCGCAGCAGCGGGAAGTCCCCGTACAGCGCATCGAGAGGCCAAATTCTCCAGTGGGCCGGAAACGCCAGCATGGTCGCCAGCAGGCCGGTAATGAGCAGCGCGACCAGGGTCATCAGTAAATTGCCGCTGACGATCGTGAAACTGGCCTCGATTTTCCGCCACACCATGGGTACCAGTTCCCCCTGTCCGACGCGGGCAATGAACCGTCCCAAATGGGCGCGCTGCTCGGGGGGCTGGGCAAAGTCGATGAGCGCCGAGACTGCGAAGACAAAGATTCCGCCGAACACCATGAAACCGATGCCTGAGCGAGTGATCTTCACCTGGGAAACCAGCAGCGCCAGCACAATAAAACCGGGCACGGCTGCAATCGTTCCGCCCACATTCGCCCCGGCCGCTGGTGATGCGATAAACACGGTAAACACGGCCCCGAAGGCCACCATGGCAATCGTGGCCACACGCGACGAAAACCGGCGCACCAGCGGCACGGACACGATCGCCAGCCCCACGAGCGCCCCGGTATAGGCCAGCGTGAAGGGCGGATTCGAGATGCCGTAGAACCGCCCCGCGACCAGTGGCGTGTCACCCAGCGGCGAGACCCATTGCAGCGCGGAGCCGGTCGCGGAATCGATTAGCAACACGACCGCGGTGAGGAGTCCAGCAGCCGCAACGGGA
>Ga0209487_1003908_pt1 | contig 11610 bp, 11 predicted proteins | sample Poulit2012_FD_187524 | JGI IMG/M metagenome (GOLD analysis project Ga0209487, IMG submission 187524) | Agricultural soil microbial communities from Georgia to study Nitrogen management - Poultry litter 2012 (SPAdes) (version 2) | ecosystem: Environmental > Terrestrial > Soil > Agricultural land... | reverse complement strand
ACTAGGCGGCGCCTCAATGGGGTGAATGTCGCCGGAGTGCATAATCCGACAGAGCCGAAGAACCCAGTCAATAGAGGTATCAATTTGATGGTGTACTACTCCGAAGACGCCCTGTGCGGTAAGCAGGTCCCCCACCCGTTGGCTGCCTTCTTCCGTGTCGATCCAGTGCCACGCTTGAGCACACACCACAAGATCTGCACTGGCTTGCCAGGGTGCTGTATCGACAGTTTCCACCGGGCTCACAACCGTGACGACCTGTGGATGATTGTTCGCTAACACCTGCAGCATGCTGGCAGCAGGGTCTATTGCCACCACATCCCAGCCGGCTGCAATCAGCTGATCGGTGAAAAGTCCGGTTCCCGCCCCTAAATCTATCGCGAGGCCAGGTGGCAGATCCGTGAGGAACGGGATAATCTCGGCCTGATAGCCCGGGCGAATGTGGTGATAAAGATCGGCATAGTCGGTATCAAAAGCCAGACTATAACGTTCTCTGGCGTCCTGCTTCAGCAGAGTAGCCGAGGTGGGACGGGTGGGCATTTAGCGAGCCCCTCGTGGCTGTGGGGCATCGATCTCTGGGGCTTGTCCGGTGAGAATGGCTCTGGCGGCGCGCACGTCTTTGTCCATCTGCTCGATGAGATCATCAATCCCGGTAAATGCTTGCATGCCTCGGAGTCGAGCCACGAATTCAACGGTGCAGTGTTGACCGTAGAGGTTGAACTCTTCGAGCTGTTCGTCTTCTGGGCGATCAAAAATATGCGCTTCGACGGTCCGCACCACATCATTGAAAGTAGGATTGCTGCCCACTGAAATTGCTGCTGGTAGGCGTTGTCCAGTAGCGTCACTGAACCAGCCGGCGTACACTCCGTCTGCGGGGATCATTCCCTGCGCATCGGCAGCAAAGTTGGCGGTCGGAAAACCGAGCTCACGACCTCGAGCGTGTCCGTGGACGATTTCGCCTTCAACACTGTGATAGCGACCTAGAATGCGGCTGGCTTGAGCCACGTTGCCGCTTGCTAACGTATCGCGCACCCAGGTGGAGGACCAGCGTTCTGACTCTCCGACGTCATCGACTTCGACAACTTCAAAGTTATGCATTTTGCCGAGTCTACGCAATGTGTTGATGTCACCGGTGTTACCTGCTCCAAACCGGGTATCGGCGCCTACCACCACGATGCGAGCGTTGAGGGCTTCCACCAAGATATTCTCCACAAATTCTTCGGCGGTCTGTGCCGCAAAATCCAGGGTGTAGTGAATCACCAGGGTCGCATCAAGTTCGCAGGATTCAAGGAGTCGAATTTTTTGCGGTAGCGACACGATCGGCACCAGTGGTTCTTCTGGAAGGTGGACTAATCGTGGGTGGGGGTCAAAAGTGACAGCAACTGAGACAAGGTCGTGTTTCTTCGCGGTTTCGACGACGAGTTTGAGTACCGCGCGGTGGCCGCGGTGGACGCCGTCGAAATTTCCTAGCGTGACCACAGATGGCGCTGGTGGTTGCTCAATAGCGGCGGTGCCTGCCCAGTATTGCACTTAGTCTCTTCCTTCGTATCGCATGGGGTTGAGTCTAGGGTAGCGGTTCTGGCCGGTGTTTATATAACCAATACAAACCGATCATCGGCAGCACCAGGGGGATAAAACCATAGCCGATACCAAACGTAGACCAGACGGTTGCTTCGGGGAACATCTCGGGCATAGTCAGAGACCAAGTTCCGACAACGAGAACCCCGATGAGTTCAAACCATACGGCGGTGATGGCGACCTGCCATGCCTTACGGCCCGGGGTCGCCAGGGCAATTGTCGCCACGATATAGACGACTCCTGCGACCGCCGACAGGATAAATGCTACCGGTGCCTCTTCAAATTTTGTCAGGATTTGGAACCCTGAGCGCCAAGAGGCGGCAAGTGCCAAGATGGCGTAGAGCATGACGATGATGCGTCCGACGCCTTTGGTACGGCCGCTGGTCTCGGCTGTGGTTCGGGCTTCAGCCATGCCAGATCACCTGCAGTCTGTGGATCATGACCAAAATGGTGGGGCCGATGGCGGCCATGACCAAGTTGGACCAACGTGTTTTGTCAGTTATCCCCCAGAAGAATGCGATTGGGGGCAAGATCATTGCGGTAAAAATATAGCCCCAGAATTCCCAGCCGGGACCGTTGAGCGGGACCGGTGAGATGAGGGCGTAGACGGCATAGACCGCCAAAAACAGTTCAATTGCAGCAAGCGAGAGGATCGAGGAGTCGGCTGGGTGATCGCGGAAAATAGTGGCGAGGATACAGATGATGGCCGACAAGACGCTGATGGCTGCTCCAGTGTAAAACCAGCCGTCGAGGATCATGAAGGTGCTCCGGTGAGGTGTTCTGTAGTGGCAAAAACGATTTCGGGTTTCGCTTCGATTTTACCTGCGCGCTCGACGTCGCTAATTAATGCGATGACCTGGCCGGTCGCCAGTTGAGCTGATTGGAGCTTAGAGGTATCTGAGGCCGCAATCCGACGACCGTGCACGAGCTCTTTGGCCTCGGACAAGGTCACGGTGCGAGTAGGAAAAAGCTTTGCGGTGGCCGTGGACAGATCCGTGAAGACGAATTCTTCTGTGAGCTGGTCGAGTGTGACCGCGTCATCAACGTGATATGGCCCCACTTCGGTACGGCGCAGGGCGGTCAAGTAGCCACCGGTCTTGAGGTCTTCTCCTAGATCACGGGCAAGCGCTCGGATGTAGGTTCCGGCACTACATTCAACCTCTACCTGAACGTCAATGGTTTTGCCGTCGACGGCGCGCTGGATGTCCTCGATCTCGAATCGGTGGATGGTGACTTCCCGTGCTGGGATGTCAACTGTTTCACCGTCTCGGACTCGTTGATAAGCCCGTTTCCCATCAATTTTGATGGCTGAGACTGATGATGGGACCTGTTGGATAGTGCCGGTGAGCGCTTCAACAGCCTGGTGAAGTTGCTCTTTGGTAACGGCATTGGCATATCGGGTTTGAACGATCTCACCGTCGGCGTCATCGGTGGTGGTGTTGTGACCAAGCCGTATCGTTGCTCGGTACGTCTTGGTCGTATCAACGATATAGGTCAGTAACCGGGTGGCCTTGTTGAACCCGATGACCAATAATCCGGTGGCCATCGGGTCCAGCGTGCCTGCGTGGCCGACTTTTCGGGTACCGGCAATTTTGCGGGTGCGGGCCACCACGTCGTGAGAAGTCCACCCCGCAGGTTTGTCAACCAGTATTAATCCCGAATCATCTGCCATGAGTTATTCCTTATAAGGGTCTTCGTCGCCCGCATAGGTGGCTGATTCCCGCTGTGCGGCGAGTTCAGCGTCCCGTGCCTTGGCTTCGCGCAAGACTTTTTCAAGCTGTGCGGCAGTTTCAGGCACCGTATCGCGGATGAGCTCAAGAGTGGGGACCAAGCGAATATTGAGCCCCCGGCCCATTTCACGACGCAAGAGGCCGCGGTTTTCTTCCATCGCCTCGTGCGCAGCAGCCACGGTCTCCTCATCACCGTAGACGGTGTAGTACACGGTGGCTTGCTGCAGATCATTGGTGACGCGAGCTTCAGTGATGGTCACGTTATCGACTCGGTCATCTTTGATCGTCTTGTGTAAGGCTTCGGCGAGGATCACTTTGATCCGTTGTGCCAGTCGTGCGGCACGGTTATGAGCTGCCATTGCAGGTCTCCTCAAATGGGTAACGCCCGCGGCGTCCGTACGGGACGCCGCGGGCGTGCAAGTTATACGCGTGGTATTTCTCGCATTTCGTAGTTTTCGATCACGTCACCTTCGCGGATGTCGCTGAATTTGCCAAGTCCGATACCGCATTCAAAGCCTTCGCGGACTTCGGTGACGTCGTCCGTGAAGCGACGCAGCGAACCGATCGTGAGGTCATTTGCGACGACTTTGTTGTCACGCAACAGGCGTGCCTTGGCGTTTCGGCGGATGATACCGGAGGTGACCATCGAACCGGCGATGGTACCGGCCTTGGATGAGCGGAAGATCTCGCGAACTTCGGCACGGCCCAGGACCGCTTCTTCGTACTCCGGTTTCAGCATGCCCTTGAGTGCTTGTTCGATGTCATCGATGACGTCGTAGATGACGGTGTAGAAGCGCATGTCCACGCCTTCTTCTTCTGCCATCTCGCTGACGCGTTCTGCTGGGCGAACGTTGAAGCCGATAATGACGGCGTCGTCAACGGTCGCCAGGTTGACATCGTTCTGAGTAATTGCACCGACGCCACGGTGGATGACGCGCAGCTGCACTTCATCTTTACCGCCAACGTCGATTTGCATAAGCGAATCTTCAAGTGCTTCGACGGGACCGGATGCGTCACCTTTGATAATGAGGTTGAGCGTATCCAGTTTGCCTTCGGCCACTGCCTGATCGAATTCTTCCAGAGTGATGCGCTTGCGACGGCGTGCCAGGGTGGCGTTGCGCTTGGCTGTTTCACGACGCTCTGCAATCTGACGTGCAGTACGTTCGTCGTCGGTAACCAAGAAGACGTCACCGGCGCGTGGCACATTGGAGAGACCAAGCACCTGTACCGGACGTGACGGCAGCGCTTTGTCCACGGGATCACCGTACTCATCGAACATCGCGCGGACACGACCGTGTGCGTCTCCAACGACCATGTTATCCCCAACGCGCAGCGTACCGTTTTGGACTAGCACGGTGGCTACCGGGCCGCGTCCACGGTCGAGGTTGGCTTCAATAGCCACACCGCGGGCTTCGCTGTCTGGGTTAGCGGTCAATTCAAGCGCCGCATCTGCGGTCAGCAAGATCGATTCAAGCAGTCCATCGATATTTTGCTTCTGCAACGCAGAGATTTCCACAAAGATGGTGTCGCCACCATATTCTTCTGGTACAAGCCCGTATTCGGACAGCTCACCGCGGATACGATCCGGATTGGCGCCTTCCTTATCGACCTTGTTAATGGCGACGACAATTGGGACGTCGGCCGCTTTAGCGTGGTTGAGCGCTTCAACGGTCTGGGGCATGACCCCGTCGTCGGCGGCAACAACCAGCACAGCGATATCGGTGACTTTGGCACCACGTGCACGCATAGCGGTAAACGCTTCGTGACCAGGGGTATCGATAAAGGTCAATAAGCGCTGTTTGCCTTCATGCGGTACTTCAACCTGGTAAGCACCAATGTGCTGGGTAATGCCCCCGGCTTCCGACTCGCGGACTCGGGCGGAGCGGATAGCATCCAGGGTGCGGGTTTTACCGTGGTCCACGTGACCCATGACAGTAACGACTGCCGGGCGCGCTTCCATGTCCTCTTCGTCTTCTGCCTGGTCAAGATCAATGTCGAAGGCAGCCAGGATTTCACGGTCTTCTTCTTCAGGGGAGACGATTTCGACTTTGTAGCCGATTTCTTCACCCAAGATAGCGAACGTGTCCTCATCTAGAGACTGGTTGGCCGTGGCCATTTCACCCAGGTGGAACAGGACGGTCACCAAAGCAGCTGGATCGGCCTTGATGCGTTCAGCGAGGTCAGCAATCGAGGAGCCACGACGCAAACGGATAACAGTATTGCCGTCACCTTTTGGTACCTTGACGCCACCGATAACTGGTGCCTGCTGTTGTTGTTCCTCGCGACGTTGACGCTTCTTCGAACGACGTCGCCCGGTCTGTGGGCCGCGACCGAAGGCACCCTGTGCGGAGCCACGGCCTGGGCCGCGACGTGGACCGCCGCCTCCACGGCGTGGACCGCTACCGCGACCGGGTGGTGTGGGCTTCGGTGGGGTGATCTGTTCGGGCATCATGGCCGGTGATGGCCGTGGGCCAGAACTCCGGGGTGCTGGTGCAGGTTTGCCACCTGGTTTAGTCCCTGGTTTCGGTGCGCCCTTGCGTGGACCTGGTTTTGGTGCGCCACGACCTGGTGCAGGGCGTGGACCGCCACCGCGTTGTTCTTGGCGCATGCCTTGTTGCGGTGCAAACGGGTTATTTCCAGGACGAGGTCCAGGACGTGGGGCTGTGGTGTCTTCTTTCGACTGGAACGGGTTATTGCCCGGCCGGGGTGCAGCTGGTTTTGGCCCTGGTTTCGGTGCTGGCTTCGCCGCAGATGGTTTGGCGCCACCTTGCTTAGCCGTACCTGGTTTTGGCGCAGGTTGAGAAGCCCCAGGCTTTGGCGCAGGTTTAGCAGCCGGCTTGGGAGTTTCAGCTTGCGGGGCGGCAGCTGCAGGTTTCGGTGTCGCAGCTTTTGGCGCAGGCTTTGGTGCCGCAGGCTTCGATTCTTTCGCAGGAGCTTGAGGTTGCTCCGCTTTGGGGGCAGCTGGTTTCTTTGCCTGAGGTTTTGGCGCAGCTTTCTTAGCAGCTGGCTTTGCTTTTTCTGCCGGTGCGGCGTCGGCGAATTCCTTTTTAAGACGCTTCACTACCGGTGGTTCAATTGTTGAGGATGCTGAAGAGACGAACTCGCCAATTTCTTCGAGTTTGTCCAGCGCCTCGCGGGATGTAATCCCAAGTTGCTTGGCAACTTCGTGGACGCGCAGTTTCGCCACGATTCTCCTATTCTGGCTGAATCGTGGCTTGCACTATTCTTAGTACACTACCGCGATTCTGGCCGGTCGAACGGTATGCTCTGTCATCATCCGCATGTCACCGCTTCCGCGATTGCTCATGCGTTGTGAACTGACTGTGATATTCATCGTTGGGCACTCATCGTGTGCTCACCGGGTATCCATCAGATCTCTGACCCGCTTTCATCATTGTTTTGTGTATGAGCGTTCTCCGCTTGCCACGTCGCAAGGACTTGCTCAAGCTCTTCGGTGACCACGGGGCCACGAAAAGCTCGAGCGAATGCTCGGTTCCGTAAAGCTGCGGATAAACACGCCGGATCGCGATGCAACCAAGCACCACGTCCGGGTAGTACGCTGCGTTGATCCACAACCAGCGATCGGGAATCGCCGGCGTCTTCAAACGCTACGCGCACCAAGTTTTTTGTGGTTTCTCGTATGCGACAGCCAACGCATAATCGCGTCGGTTCATGGTTGGCCATGGGCCTCCACATCTGTCACACACTCGTCAACCTTTAATAGTCTAACGCAAATCGCCTGGTAGATGCCAAAGGAGCTAGTCCTCTGGAGTTACCTGACCGGCTGCTTGTTGTTCATAGACGGTCTCACCCATGATGTCGATTCGCCATCCGGTTAATTTCGCCGCCAAGCGCGCGTTTTGGCCTTCCTTACCGATGGCCAACGACAACTGATAGTCGGGTACGACAACGGAAGCAGACCGAGTCGCTTCGTCTACTCCAAATACCTTGACCACCTTCGACGGCGATAATGCAGCGGCAATAAACTCTGCTGGGTCTTCGGAGTAATCGACAATATCGATCTTTTCGTCGTTGAGTTCGGTCATTACCGCACGAACACGAGCACCCATTTCACCGATGCATGCCCCTTTGGCATTGATACCGGGCTCATTAGCTTTGACCGCAATTTTCGTGCGATGTCCGGCTTCGCGAGCAATGGCTGCGATCTCAACGGTACCGTTGGCAATCTCTGGGACTTCGAATTCAAAAAGTTTCCGTACTAACCCTGGGTGAGAGCGCGACAGGGTAATGGACGGGCCCTTGTTACCGCGACTGACGGATACGACATAGCTGCGCAACCGTGTGCCGTGCGAATAATCTTCGCCAGGGACTTGTTCTGCCGGTGGGAGAACACCTTCGACACTGCCCAAATCAACTTGGACCATGTGAGGGTTCGTGCCCTGTTGGATGACACCTGAGACCACCTGATCTTGCTTGTCTCGGAACTCGCCCAGCACCTGGTCATCTTCGGCATCTCTGAGTCGTTGGACAATCACCTGGCGTGCCGTTGATGCCGCAATGCGATCGAAGCCTGATGGGGTGTCGTCGAATTCCCCGATAGGTTGATCGTCGTCGCCATATTCGACGGCCCAAATGGTAACCTTGCCGGTTTTCTTATCGAGTTCAGCACGCGCTTGTGGGATGGCGCCGGGAGATTTTTGGTAGGCAAGCAGCAATGCTTGTTCAATTGTTGAGATCAGCTGATCCATCGGAATCTCATGTTCCGTTTCAAGCATGCGCAGCAGGGAAATATCGATATCCACCAGGTCCTCCAGGGTCATTCACTTGTGATTCTGTTATGTTGTGCAGTTATAGCTGAGCGGAATATGAGCTTCCGAACTATTTTAGCTGAACTTGAATCGTTGCATTAGTCAGCCGATCGTAGGTGTAGTACGCAGGAGCCGAGCGTTTGGGCGGCATGCCTTTTTTCGCCCCCGGTGTCAGAACCACTAGCTCAACGCCTTCGGCATCCACGCTAAGAATTTGAGCGTCAGTAGGTTCTGCACCATCGATGCTGACGTTGACGATCCGTCCGAGGTTCTTTTGCCAGTGATGTTTACGAACCAGGGGCCGATCAGTACCCGGCGTGGTGACTTCAAGCGTGTAGGAATCAGCTCCCAGTTCAGGGATCGCATCACCTTGTGCATCTAACGCAGCAGAAACCTCTTGAGTGATGACACTGATGGTATCTAAGCTCACACCTTCGAGCTCATCTATGCGGTCCACCACAACGGACAACACCCGATCACCGGGTTGTCCGCCAACGAGGACTTCTTCGCACCAAAGCCCCTGTCCTTCAACTACAGCGCCGATAAGTGATTGCAGTTCAGAGCGCTGTAGCGGATCCATCTCAGAGACCGCCGGTTGGGACTCCTGAATGTTTTTTGCAAATCTTCGACGGTTGACCATAGTGGGGAAATGTACTCCTAGTAGTGCGTGATATGGACATTTCTACCAACCTCGGCAATGTCCGAGTGTTGTTGAGGATAACTGTGACACAATATCGTGATGTGAAGTATGACGAGTCTAACCGCCCGAGTCCCCCACCACGCCGCACCATATGGCGCAGTATCATCGCTGCAATTTCTCTAGCGGCGCTTGTGGGGTTGGGAACGTGGCTTGGCACAAGTCTGTTTAGAAGTAGTGACAGCATTACTGTGGAAAGCAGCGAATTGACGCCTTCTCAACATACTGAACATCTCGTTAGAGTCCTACGGATTTCTGCCGCCTCTGATACAACACCGTCCAACATTCGAACTATTCCCGAGACCATATCGGGTTTTGAGCCGATCGCTTGCGGGTCACGATATGCCCAGATGCTTGATCAGGCGCTAGTGCAGCTTCATGGCATCGACTATTTTTCCACCGTCGCCGGGGCCCGAGCAGTGGATACGCAAACATGGCGCATACAACAGACTCAGGCTCATGACAGTGCAGTAGCACTCCAAAGCCTCTTTCCTGAAGAATGCGCACCGGTAGTACCGGTGGCGTATGACCTCCCGGTGACGTATCGCAATGCTGATGGTATCGGCATCCAACAGATGTTGAAGGTATCCGACACGCTCGTTGAGGAATGGTCTCAGTTGTACCTGTTAGCCGAGACGGCGCAAGAGCGGGAACTTGCCCTGGCGGGACTCTGGCAGGCTGTCAGTTGGGAGGCCACCTGGCAGCCCGGCCGTTCCCCGTTTGCTTTTGGCGTGTAGTTACTGATACCGGGCAGCCACTTCATCTCGTGACCGCCCGGTAGGATACTTGCCGTTAGGACGTAGGCTGTTGATGCTCGCGTACGACACGAATGACATGATCCAGCGCCTGTTCAACCGGGATGTCTTCGCGGGTGTCTGCCAATCGATCTTTGAGCTCTAACGTGCCTTTCGCCAGTCCACGTCCAACAATCAGATGTAAGGGCACGCCAATCAGCTCGGCGTCGGAGAATTTTTCGCCGGCATGGGCTTTCCGCCGGTCGTCCAAGAGGACCTCGATACCGGCGGCTTCAAGTTTGTTGGCAAAGTCTTCAGCAGTTTCGAAAATGACGTCATCTTTACCTGTTGCCACGATATGCACGTGGGCCGGGGCAACATTTATCGGCCAGATGAGCCCTTTATCGTCGTGGTGCGCTTCAGCGAGCGCGGCCACAGCACGCGTCACACCAATTCCGTAGGAACCCATTGTGACAACGACTTGTTTGCCGTTTTCATCCAGCACTTTAAGATCTAACGCTTCAGCGTATTTTCGTCCCAGCTGGAAAATGTGGCCCATTTCCATACCCCGCCGGGTGGCCAATGGTCCTGACCCATCAGGGGCCGGGTCGCCGTCTTGAATAGCGGTGGCTTCTAGCACGCCGTCCCAGGTAAAGTCGCGCTCCGCCACAAGGCCAAAGACGTGTTTTTGGTCTTCGTTGGCGCCGGTCACCCACGTGCTGCCCGATACAATGCGGGGGTCAACGAAGAACGGGATACCGGTCACCGAGTCGGTCCCCAACATTTGCATCGCCTGCCCGTCTCTGAGTAACGTCGGGCCGATGTAGCCGGGAACCAGTTGGGTATGTTTTGTTATGTCTTCCTCTGTAGCTGGTTCCACCGAAGGTTCTCCGGTGACATCAAGTGCCTCGGCGATGGTAGCCTCCAAGCGCTTCACATCCACATCGCGATCCCCCGGTACGGCGACCACGAACACTTTGCGTTCGTCACCGTCAAGGACTGCAGTGAGCACGACACATTTGAGTGTTTCGGCAGCAGTCCACTCCCCCTCGTCTTTTGGCGCCAGCTTATTGGCAACATCCACGAGGGCAGCAATGGTCGTCGATACGGGGGTATCTTTGACCTCCGGGGCTGGTGCGTTGGTGTAATCGATCGGCTCTGGGACGACCGTGGTCACGGCTTCCACATTGGCCCGGTAGCCCCCGGGTGATTCGACAAAGGTGTCCTCACCTGCTGCTGAAGGATGGAGAAATTCTTCGGAACGTGATCCGCCCATGGCACCGGCCATAGCATCAACGGCCACGACTTCTAGGCCGAGCCGGTCAAAGATGCGGATATAAGCTTCCCGGTGTTTCTCATAAGCCTCGTCAAGCCCCTCGTCGTCGACGGTAAACGAGTAGGAGTCTTTCATAATGAACTCACGAACCCGCAAGAGTCCGGCGCGAGGTCTGGCTTCGTCACGATATTTAGTTTGGATTTGGTAAAGGTAGACCGGCAGATCCTTATAGGACGAATAGTGGTCCTTGACCAATAGCGTAAACAACTCTTCGTGAGTGGGGGCCAAAAGGAAGTCGGCACCGGAACGGTCCTGGAGGCGGAAAATGCCATCGCCATAATCTTCCCAGCGGCCAGTAGCTTCATAGGGCTCTTTTGGCAGCAGAGCCGGGAAGTGCACCTCTTGACCACCGATGGCGTTCATTTCTTCCCGGATAATGTTTTCGACCTTGTTTTTGACTCGCAGTCCAAGGGGTAACCAGGTATAACCACCCGGTGCGGCTCGACGGATGTAACCAGCGCGGATGAGTAATTTGTGGCTGGCAACTTCGGCATCTGCCGGATCATCTCGCAGGGTCCGAAGAAATAACGAGGACATGCGCAAAGGCACTTGTGGGACTCCATTCGTCAACAAGGGGTGGTTATCTGGCAAGTATTCTACCGCAGCATCTCATCGAGCTGATCGACTAACGTCAGGGCCAACCCCACGTCTCTACCGGGGGTGGTTGCGACTGCGAAGACCCAGTTTGTGTTTCGCACGATGACCACAGATGACACCTCGTCTTCTGTTTGGGCCACCTGAATCTGAAATGCCTCATCGGTATGGTGGG
>Ga0209487_1003907_pt1 | contig 11611 bp, 13 predicted proteins | sample Poulit2012_FD_187524 | JGI IMG/M metagenome (GOLD analysis project Ga0209487, IMG submission 187524) | Agricultural soil microbial communities from Georgia to study Nitrogen management - Poultry litter 2012 (SPAdes) (version 2) | ecosystem: Environmental > Terrestrial > Soil > Agricultural land... | reverse complement strand
ATTCTTTTCCAACATTTTCATTTTAGCACTCAAACCAAGTGAGTGCTAACGACAATTTATATAATAAATAATTCACTTATAAAATGCAAGTAATTTAATTATTATTTTTTATATTTTATGGAAATGGAATTTTCCCTTATAAACTATTATCTGTTCGTGTGTAATTATGCTAAAATAGAAGTCGTGATGTATGAAGGAAGGGATTTTATCTTGAAGAGAAATTACTGGTTGATCGTAGCAACATACGTAATTATGCACCTTTCTGGTATCGTTGCTAGACCGATCATGATGGATATACTTGGGTTTTCTCCCAATGAAACAATTGCTTATTGGAATATCATTAGTTTCTTCGCAGGATTAATTGTTATCTTACTCTTGCTAAGAGGGGATATAAAAAGAGGTAGCCAAAGAAATGCAAGTCCTATATCAATAACGGTACTTTGGTCAGTTGTTGGCATATTTCTTGCATTTATTGTAAATATCATCGCAGGTTTAATTGAAACACAAGTTCTCGGGATTGAACCAGGTTCCGATAATACGATGTTTATTATGGAGATCATTCGGAGTTTCCCTATATTTATGATTATCCCAGCTATTATCGCACCTATCCTTGAGGAAATTGTTTTCCGAAAAGTCATTTTTGGTACTCTCCATAAACGGGTTAATTTCTTTATAGCAGCATTACTTTCCTCATTAGTATTTGGCATTATTCATGGAGAGCCACAACATTTACTCGTTTATGCGTCTATGGGTTTTGTGTTTGCCTTTTTATATAAGATGACAAATCGAATTATTGTACCAATATTTGCCCATGCTGGAATGAATTCAATTACTGTATTACTACAATACTCCGTTACACCGGAACAACTTGAACAGATGAGACGTCAGCTTGAAGAAATGATGATTTTCCTTGGGAATTAATCGATTAATAACGGCTATTATTTATTTTGCTACAGGTGTGTTTTTTACATTTATTGCAATAAATAGTATTGAGCAAACAGTATGGGAAGTAAATCCAGTTATATTTTTAATTGTAGCTACAATCGGTTTTGGTGCATTCTTACGTGCTATGGGAAACATCATTAAATGACATTAAAAAAAGCAAGGAGGCTCACACATCAATGTGAGCCCCCTTGTTTTTAACTTATTCTGTTAAGTATTCAGCAATCATTTGTGCTTCTTCATCTGTCACATCTATAGCTGGCATATCTCCTGTTCCTTCTAAAATGACCTCTTTTAAGTCAGCTACGGATAAATGGTCTCCAGGAACAGAATCAATTTCCCCACCGTGACAATTTGTACAATTTCCTTTGACTAACTCCTCAACTTCTTCTGTTGTGACAACATCGTTATTTCCTGCTTCATCATTTGTTGCATTGTTATTATTCTTGTTATCACCTGATCCACATGCTACTAACAAAATTAGTCCAATGATTCCAACAAATACTAACAATTTCTTTTTCATCGTATCATCTCCCATTTGTTTTATTATTTATATAAATATTGAATATAAATAACATTGGTGTGATTTCTACGATAACAACAGTGTTAAAGCAGGAGGACTTTATACCTATATTATATAATAAACATGCATTTAATCAAATGATTACACTTTTCTCATAATTCTATTACTTTTATTAAAAGTTTTATCTCGAACATTTTTTAATTGTTTTGTGCAATTGTATAATAAAAATTATCATCCAGATTCTGAATTTTGATTTGTGTAACAGATGTGTTTTCTAGCCTTTTGTACGTTTTTTTGCCCAATAATTGTTTTATCATAAAAATCTACCGATTCTCCTGCTTCTTCCGTAATTATTCTTGCTGTTTCCAATGTGCGAAACAAATCACTCGATATAATAACCATCCTAATCATGATTATCTAATCGCTTCGCAACTTCTTTAACTTGCTCTTTCCCTAAAATGCTCAAGATCATTATCTGAATGACCTTGAGCACGTTTTTCATTATTCCAATCTGTGTTTCCATACCTTACAAAAGTAATTATCATGAATGACCGCCCCTCTATAATCGAGCTAGAGTAAAAAACCCATATAAGTAGCTAACTTGCTATTTATATGGGCCACATGTCTCTGTCTGAGTCATAATTTTTATTTTACATAAGCATACTCGTAAATCAATGCCTAAATTTCAATGCCGGAAATCTAAATAGCTTTCATACTTTTTTTGTTTCTCTTTTGCATCATACATCGCTACATCTGCTTTTTCAAAAAGTGTTTCTAAATAAATGCCATCTAGTGGAGCGATAGACAATCCTATACTTGCTTGAATATTGAATCCTTCTAAATCTTTTTCTTTAGCGATCGCTTCAGAAATATTATTCTCTAATTTTTGAACAGTTTCTTTTATAAATGGTTTGTCAGTTTCACCTAAAATAACCGCAAATTCATCGCCACCGATTCTAAAAACTTCGTGGGGTTCTTCGATCGTTTTACGTAATGTATTAGCGACAAGTTTTAATACGCCATCGCCTCTTAAATGACCATAGGTATCATTAACAGACTTGAAGTTGTCTAAATCAATCATGATAAGTGCAGTTAAGCCCTTTCTTTTTTGAATTTCCTTTCTAAAAATCTCTTCAAATGCACGACGATTTTTTAACTCTGTTAAATTATCGTGACGTGCTAAGTATATTTGTCTTGAGATCCACTTTTGAATTCCAAAGATTGTTACAAGAATGATAACTAGCACAACTAATAATTGATAGATCAGTCGCTTCGTATTATTCGCTAATGTTTTATTTAATTCGTCTTCATTATAAATAATTTCTAACACACGTTGTTCCGCATTTTGTGAAATGTCAATAGGTTCATAATATACATAACGGTATATAAATTCTTTGTCATGATGCTTATCTTTTATTTCTGCTCGTTCGGAAAGATCCCGTGCTTGTAAAAAAGCATCATATCGTTTTGGTGTCATTGTTGAAGGATAATCCGTTTTTCCAATAGCATGTCCACCAATATTTAATACATTTATATCCTCAACCATGCTATGTTTCTCTTTTAATTCCTCTATCGTTGGGAAAAAACTAAAGTGTTCAAAAACAGGGCTCTCTTCGATGGGGATGCTTAACTGAATGATGTATTTTTTGTCTGGAGTAGCTTGATAACTATATTTCTTTGTTTCACCGGTCATTTGTTCTACATCGATATAGTCGATAAAGAAATCCCTCATTTTGCGGCGATTATCTAAAATCCGACTTAATGTAGAACAACACTCGTTAAAATCTAGATGAAGATCTTTTTTAAATGTCGTATGAGTAATGACATTATCTTGATTAATCATGTATATATCTAGATCTAATTTTTCATATAATTCATCAAAGTCCCACGTGTCTAAATCTGAATTTCCTTCATATAATTTTAATAAATAATCCGTACTTTCTCGCATTTTCTTGTCTGTTGAACACCCAAATGCGTTATGAGCTTTATCAATCGTTTGTAATGATTCAGTTATTGTTTCTTCAATAAAGTCAATCTTTTCTTCATAATGTTTAATAGCTTCTTCTCGATGAATAAAATGATCAATAATAGCTATTGTAAATGAAAAAGCTAAAGCCGTGACAAACATTATTAACGACAATCTAATTCTCACGTTGCATCCACCTTATGCTTTTATGTAATCTTATTCTTTTCCCTTTTCTAAAGGATAATGTTTCAAGAAATAAACGAGAGACTGTAATTCGACAGCTAAATCAATATGATGAACTCTAATATGATTTGGAACTGTGATTCTAGCTGGTGTAAAGTTTAAAATACCTTTAATACCTTTGTCGACGAGTCTATTTGCGATGATTTCTGCTTCGGAAACCGGTACTGTTAAGATCGCTACTTCTATATCTTCTATGTGTTCATCCAAATCTTCTATGTCATAAATAGGTACATTGCCCACATTTGTACCTATTTTTTTTGGATCAGAATCAAAAGCCTTGACGATATTTATGTTATTGTTTCGTAAAAAATTATATTTTAAAAAAGCTGTCCCTAAATTTCCAACACCAATTAATGCTACTTCTGTAACTTCATCTTGATTTAACGTTTTTCTAAAAAACGAAAGTAAATATTCTACATTATAGCCATAACCTTTTTTTCCTAGGGCTCCGAAATAAGAAAAATCACGTCTTATCGTTGCTGAATCTACCTTCACCGCTTCACTAAGTTCCTGTGAAGAAACACGGGTTTTTCCTTGTTGATTTAAATTATTTAAATATCGATAGTAAAGTGGTAATCGTTTAGCTGTTGCCTTCGGTATTTTACGCTCATCCATCATCGTTCCTCCTATGTTCTATATGAATAATCACCGGATTTTCCGCCTTTTTTCTCTATTAAAAATGTCTTTCCGATGACTAATCCTTTATCAAAGGATTTACACATATCATATACCGTTAATGCTGTCACTGATGCTGCTGTTAAAGCTTCCATTTCTACACCAGTGCTTCCTTTTGTTTTTACAAAAGTTTCAATGATTAGTTCATAATGTTCTTCCTCAACATACCAATCAAAGGAAATATCAACACCTCGTAATTGAAGAGGATGGCACATTGGGATCATTTGATCCGTATTTTTCGCTGCCATAATCCCGGCTACTTGTGCGACGGACAAGACATCTCCCTTTTTCACGTTTTGTGAAGTTATCGCTTCATAAATCTTTTTCGTGACAATAATACTTGATTGGGCTCTAGCGGTACGTTCGGTAACACCTTTACCAGATATGTCTACCATTTTCGCCCTGCCCTGTTTATTTATATGAGTAAATTCTGACAATTGATTCACTCCTTTTAATAATCGCTTTATCTTATATATTAACAGATAACTTAAAAGATGTCGCAAATTAATTCACTTCATTGCCTACTTAAACATTTATACGGTAAAATAGACATAATAAATGAGGTGACTAGTCGTGATTGTATTACAGGTAAACGATTTATATAAATCCTTTGGTGGAAATGAAATTTTAAAAAATATTAAACTTGAAATAAAGGAAAAGGATCGTATCGCTATTGTCGGACGAAATGGGTGTGGAAAATCAACCTTACTTAAAATATTAGCTGGAGAACTTTCCTATGATTATGGAGAAATTATAAAGCCAAAAGATATTACGATCGGTTATTTATCACAACATACTGATTTACAATCAACTCAAACGATTTGGCAGGAAATGGAGAGCGTATTTTCAGAATTAATTAATATGCAGCATGCCTTACAAAAATTAGAGGAAAAAATGGCTCATTCAGAATATATCAATGAAGAATTACTTGAGCAATATGATCAACTCCTTCAAAAATTTCAAAACTCTGGCGGCTATGAATACGAAGCGAAAATACGTAACATCTTATCAGGTCTTGATTTTCCTGAAAAAGACTACCATAAAAAAATTCAAACCCTTAGTGGAGGACAGAAAACACGATTAGCTTTAGGAAAGCTATTATTAGAAAGCCCGGACTTACTTATTTTAGACGAGCCAACAAATCACTTAGATATTGAAACCCTTTCTTGGCTTGAAACATATTTAAAAAACTATCCCGGAGCTTTACTTATCGTCTCTCATGACCGATATTTTCTTGAACAAACAGTGTCTATTATTTATGAAATTGCTCATAAACATATGAAACGCTACATTGGCGGTTATGAAAAGTTTTTAGAACAAACAAAGAGCGATTATGAAATCCAGTTAAAAAGGTATGAACAACAGCAAGAGGAAATTAAACGAGCGGAAGAGTTCATTGAACGAAATATAGCCAGAGCTTCAACCTCAAGACGGGCGCAAAGTAGACGTAAACAACTTGAGCGCCTGGAGCGTATTGAAAAACCTCTTGGAGATGAAGCGTCGGCAAAATTTACATTCCAAATAAATCGTCGTAGTGGAAATGATGTTTTACATATAAAAGATATAGCCTTTAGCTATGATAAAAAGAATCCTTTGTTTTCACAAGTGAAATTCAATGTCCATCGCGGAGAGCGAATTGCTCTTATTGGCCCGAATGGAATTGGAAAAACAACTCTTTTAAAAGTTATTTCCAAACAAATAGATCCAACCTATGGAACTGTCGAACACGGAACAAATGTAGAAGTTGGCTATTACGACCAAGAACAACAATTATTAACCCCAACAAAAACTGTTCTCTCTGAACTTTGGGATGAATATCCGCATGTAAATGAAAGAGACATCCGAACGGTCTTAGGTAATTTTCTATTTTCTGGTGAAGATGTTTTAAAACAAGTATCTTCTTTAAGTGGTGGAGAAAAGGCTCGACTTTCTTTAGCTAAACTGATGATGAAACAAGCAAATTTACTCATTCTCGATGAACCGACGAATCATTTAGATATTGATAGTCAAGAAATCTTAGAATCAGCATTAAAAGATTATCCAGGTACAATCGTTTTTGTTTCCCATGATAGATATTTTATTAATAAAATTGCTGATCGAATTGTAGAACTTTCAAACAAAGGGGCAACTGTCTACCTGGGAAATTACGATTATTTTCTACAGAAAAAAGAAGAAGAAAAAGAACGTGCACGTTTAGAAGAAAAAAGTACACACTTTGAAGACAAACCAAAATCTTCTAGAAAACAATCTTTGGAAAAGCGTAGAAAAAAGCAAAGGGAAGAACGAAGACGAAAGAGAAAAATTCAAGAACTTGAACAACGAATTGAAAAATTAGAAAAAAAACTTAATAACGTTGAAGCAGAAATGACTAAACCAGACGTATATCAAGATTATGAAAAATCCCTTGAGCTATCAAAAAAAGCCGATAAATTAAAACAAGACATTTTTAGGTATATGGAAAAATGGGAACAATTACATGAATAATCATCCACAGAGTTATTCACATACTATTTAACTATACCCGTTGATTTCACAAGATATGCTCATACTTATCCACGTTATCCACAAGTAAATTATATGTTTTCCACAAACTTGTTAGTATCTGGAGTTAAAGTATATAAAAACCTTGAGTTATCCACAGCGTGTGAATAACTCAAGGTTAAATTATTTTATCGTTAAGGACGGATGCGCGTTTAAATCCCAACCAGAACGGCGACCTTGTTCATAAGCGATCATTCCAGCTGCCGCGATCATCGCAGCATTGTCCGTACATAAATAAAGTGGTGGAATGTATATTGGAATATCAGTCGATGAAAACTTATCTTGTAAAGTTTTTCGTAAACCATTATTAGCGGCAACTCCACCGGCTACGATAACTTGCTTTACGCCATATTCTTTTGCGGCTCGATATGTTTTCTCCGTTAGTACATCTACAACACTCGCTTGAAAACTTGCTGCGATATCTTCTTTCTTAATCCTTTCATTTCTCTGTTTTGCATTATGAATATAATTAATGACTGCCGATTTTAATCCGCTAAAACTAAAGTTATATGTGTCCTCTAACCATGCTCTTGGAAAATCAATCGTTTCTTTACCTTTTTTTGCTAAACGATCGATTTCAGGTCCACCAGGGTATGGCAAATCAAGCATTCTCGCCACTTTATCGAAGGCTTCTCCCGCTGCATCATCGAGCGTTGATCCGATTACTTCATATTTCCCGTGTTCTTCCATATAAATGAGCTCTGTATGTCCACCAGAAACAATAAGAGATAAAAGTGGAAACTTGAATTCCGCCTCAAATCGATTAGCATAAATATGGCCCGCAATATGATGCACACCAACTAATGGTTTATTTTTTGCAAAGGCAAGAGCTTTTGCAGTATTTACCCCAACTAATAATGCCCCAACAAGGCCTGGACCTTCTGTAACAGCAATAGCATCAATTTTATTCCATGTAACTTGAGCTTGTCGAAAAGCTTCCTCTAAAACAACGGTGATTTGCTCCACATGGTGTCTTGATGCGATTTCTGGAACAACACCACCAAATCGTTTATGACTTTCGATTTGAGATGAAACAACATTTGAAAGGATGTCTGTCCCATTTTTGACAATCGCTACTGCTGTCTCATCACAACTCGTTTCAATACCTAATATAATTGTATCTTTACTCATCTAAAACTCACCCACATGACGATTGCGTCTTCCCTATTATCTGTATAATATTCCTTTCTAACATCGATAGGAACGAGCCCAAATTGACGATACATCTTTTGCGCAATCGTATTTGATTTTCTTACCTCTAAAGATAAACTTTCACAACCTGCTTTTATTGCTCGGTGGAAAATAAAGGAAAATAATTGTTTTCCTAATTTTTTCCCTTGATATTCTGGGGTTATCGCAATATTTGTTACTTGAGCCGATTCTTTTATTAGCCATAGTCCAGCGAACCCTACAATTTTACCTCTATACCGCAACGTATAGTAATGAGCATATGGGTTATGTTGAATCTCTTTGTAAAAAACACTGCGAGTCCATTGGGAAGTGAAAGTTTCTTGCTCAATTTTCATAATGTCATCTAAGTCACTTAGTGTCATTTTCATAATGCTTACCCCATCAGCCATAAGTATTTCGCCCTTTGTTTTGTTTAAGCCAATTCGCCTCTGCTTCCGCTAGCCGTAAATACTTTGGCGTTAATATATGAATTTCGTCCCTTTCTTTATTTTTTCCTAGTGTAATTAAATCTGAAGGCCTTCCTAGTTGATAAATACTTTTATCAATATAGGCAAATTCATTTAATGTATCTTGAATAGTTCTCTCATACATAGAAATATTCGGACTAACAAACATAATCCGCCTTTTTTGCTCAGATAAATAATCTAACCAATCAGTCATTTTTATATATTGATCATCTACAATTGACGTAATTTCTCCCTCTTTAAACTGGTATAATCCTGTAAAAACCGCTTCTCTTCTCGCATCAATAAAAGGAGAAATAAGCATATTAGAATGACGTCCTTGATAAGCTAATACTTCCAATGAAGACACGCCTACAATAGGTATTTCTAATGCCCATGCCATTGCTTTTGCTGTCGATAACCCAATACGAACTCCTGTGTATGAACCTGGTCCTTTAGAGACTATAATCTTTGTTAAATCACCTGGTACCATTTCGACTTCTTCCATAACATGATGAATGGAAGGCATTAATCTTACCGAGTGATTTTTTTGTAAATTTGTCAGTAGCTCTCCTTTTAAATGACCATCTTTTGTTAAAGCAACGCCCATGACGTCTGTAGCTGTATCAATAGCTAAGATATTCATGATAAAGTCTCCTTACATTTCAAAATAATTGCCGTAAAACTTTTTTATAATAATTACCTTTAGCGACAAAAGTAAATTCACGACTATTTTCATCAATATATTTTATCGTAATATTTAACAATTCATTAGGTAAAAAGTCTTCGATAAACTGAGCCCATTCAATAACCGTTATCCCGTTACCATAAATATATTCATCGAAGCCAATATCTTCTTCAGAATGTTCTAAACGGTATGCATCCATATGATATAAAGGCAGTGTACCTTGATATTCTTTTATAATTGTAAATGTTGGACTCGTAATTGGTTCCTTTATATCTAAACCTTGAGCTATCCCCTTTGTAAAGGCTGTTTTTCCCGTGCCTAGTTCCCCTTCTAATGTAATAACACTTCCTTGTTCTAATTGTTTTGCTAGTTGGGAAGCAAAAGAATATGTTTGTTCTAGGGAATGGGCTATATATTTTTTTGCCTCAGACATATTAATCACCTTCTTCATTCAAATGCGTATAGCCTCTGTCTAAAATAAGTGTCCTTCTACCATTTTCTTCTAAATATACTTTACCAGGAGCATCCATTGACTCCGGATTTTCTGTATAACCTACTTTAGTTACCTTTGTCTTTGTTTTTTCACTTAATTTCTTTATTTTTTCCCAGTTTGAAATGGATGTAACACCTAATAATTCAAAATCTTCCCCACCAAAAAGTTTCCATTTTCTCTGTAAAGTTTTATCAAACTGATAAAAATGTTCACTTATAGGAATTAAGCTTTCGTCTATAACAATATCTACCTTTGATTCAGTTGCAATTTCTGCAGCCTCTGAGATAATTCCATCACTAATATCATTTAAAGCTAGTCGATCGATACTAGTTAAACTTTGGGCAAATTTGATTCGAGCTTTCGGATAGCGATGCCGTTGGATAAAATACTCAGCTTCTATATAATTTTTGCCCGTTTGTAAAATATGTAATCCCGCTCGTGAATCACCTAATGTTTCAGTGACAAAAACTATATCGGAAGCCTTTGCATGACTCCGATAACGAACAGAGTTAGGAAAAACACTACCAATTACTGTTATTGTAATCGTTAATTGTTCCCCGGATACAGTATCTCCACCGATTAAATCTATTTGATATTCTAGAGCTAATTTATTCATACCTTCATATATTTCTTTAATCTTATTCTTCCATTTTGATGGAACAACTATTGCAACCATATAAAATGTAGGCTGTGCCCCCATCGCTGCTAAATCACTTAAATTAACAGCTAAAGCCCGATAACCTACCTGTTCTGGTGACATCGTTTTTTGACTAAAGTGGATGTCCTCTACAAACACATCTGTTGCAATCACAATATTGTCTTGTCTTTCTTTAAAAACAGCTGCATCATCACCGATGCCTTTAAGTAAAGATGATTGTCTATAGTAAGGTTGCTTCACCGAATTGATAAGCGAAAATTCATCCATCTATATCACACCATATCTTATTTGTTATCTTAACTCATCATAACAAAGTATTTTCAAAAAATGAATTTTTCTCTTTATATAAACTACTTACTAACAAACTTATAAAGTAATTATTTATAAAATTGTATAATATGTAACGATAGTAAATTCCCTAATGATTAAAAAATCTACTTGCTAAGCTCCGATATCGTTTCCTCCATTGAGCCAATATTTGATATAGAATTAAAAAAAGACATGATTCTTTAAGAACCATGCCGGACTTTTTAAATAAAATGGCGGTCTGGACGGGACTCGAACCCGCGACCTCCTGCGTGACAGGCAGGCATTCTAACCAACTGAACTACCAGACCGTTTTATAATATGCTATTGTATACTTGTTTAAAATTTGGTTGCGGGGGAAGGATTTGAACCTCCGACCTTTGGGTTATGAGCCCAACGAGCTACCAGACTGCTCCACCCCGCGATAAAATGAAATTGTTAAACGGTTGTCGGAAATCTACTTTTTTAAAATCTTTCCTACCGCAAAATAATCATACACTATTTTTCGAAAAGTAGCAAATATTTGTACCTTCAAAACTAAATAAGAATCAATACATCAATCACGAAAAATGTTAGTTAAGTCCTCGATCGATTAGTATCTGTCAGCTACACGTGTCGCCACGCTTACACTTCAGACCTATCAACCTCATCATCTCTGAGGGATCTTACTCACTTAACGTGATGGGAAGTCTCATCTTGAGGCGGGCTTCATGCTTAGATGCTTTCAGCAATTATCCGTGCCACACGTAGCTACCCAGCTGTGCTCCTGGCGGAACAACTGGTACACCAGCGGTGTGTCCATCCCGGTCCTCTCGTACTAAGGACAGCTCCTCTCAAACTTCCAACGCCCACGACGGATAGGGACCGAACTGTCTCACGACGTTCTGAACCCAGCTCGCGTACCGCTTTAATGGGCGAACAGCCCAACCCTTGGGACCGACT
>Ga0209487_1003906_pt1 | contig 11613 bp, 10 predicted proteins | sample Poulit2012_FD_187524 | JGI IMG/M metagenome (GOLD analysis project Ga0209487, IMG submission 187524) | Agricultural soil microbial communities from Georgia to study Nitrogen management - Poultry litter 2012 (SPAdes) (version 2) | ecosystem: Environmental > Terrestrial > Soil > Agricultural land... | reverse complement strand
CTACAATTTCCGTTTAGAATTGGTAGAAAGATTGTTAGCTGATGGACATGAAGTGATTATTTCTTCACCGCACGGCGAAAAAATGGATAAGTTAGTAAAAATGGGCTGTATTCACGATTCTGTAGAGATTGACCGTCGAGGCACAAATCCTGTTTCTGATATAAAGTTATTGGTTCACTATTATAGACTGATTAAGAAAGTAGAACCCGATATAGTATTTAGTTATACGATAAAGCCAAATATTTATGGAGCCCTAGCTGCCAGAAAGATGGGCGTTCCTTATGTTACCAACGTAACAGGATTAGGTTCTGCAATTGAAAACAAAGGTCTCTTGAAACGATTCATGATTCAGTTATATAAGATTTCTTTGTCTAAAGTTCAAACCGTCTTTTTTCAAAACGAAAAAAATCGGCAACTTTTTTCAAATCATAAAATTGCATTAAATAAACATATTGTCTTGCCAGGCTCGGGAGTTAATTTGAAACGCTTTAAGTTATTAAACTATCCGTCGACAAAAGAGACGGTTGATTTTGTTTTCATTTCAAGGATTATGAAAGAAAAGGGAATTGATGAGTTTTTAGAAGCGGCTAAACAGATTAAAAAGAAATATCCCCAAGCAAGATTTCATATTGCAGGTTTTTTCGAAGATGAATATGAAAAAGTGATTGAAGATTATGCAAAAAGAAAAATAATTTATTATCATGGGATGCTGTCTGATGTTCGAAATCTCTTATCAAAAACACATTGTACGATCCTTCCTTCATATCACGAAGGGATGTCCAACGTGCTTTTAGAATCTGCAGCTTCTGGCCGACCAATTCTTGCTTCAAATGTTCATGGTTGTAAAGAGACGTTTGATGATGAAAATAGTGGATACAGTTTTGAACCTCGAGATACGAAAAGTTTAGTTGCGGCAATTGAGCGTTTTTTAGCTTTGTCTCATCAAGAAAAAGAAAAAATGGGGTTAGCTGGGCGCCAAAAAATGGAAAAGGAATTTGATCGTCAAGTCGTAGTGAATAATTATCTGCAGGAATTAGATAAAGTAGTAGAGAAAGTTTTAGAGGTGCGCTAATGAATGATTTATATGAAAAATTAGTTAATAAAAAAGAAAAAATTTCATTGATTGGTTTAGGTTACGTAGGGATGCCGATTGCGATTGCCTTTGCTAAAAAACTAAACGTTATTGGATACGACATTGATGAGAAAAAGATTATAGAATATCAAAAAGGGATGGATCCGACAAATGAAGTGGGTGATGAGGCGGTGAAGGAGACGACGACAAAATTTACAGCGGATGCTCGTCAATTAATTGATGCAAAATTTCATATTGTAGCCGTTCCTACTCCAATTACCAAAAGTAATATTCCAAATTTAAAACCTCTTGAAGCCGCCACAAAAACAGTGGGTACTTATTTGACAAAAGGTTCGATTGTTGTGTTTGAGTCCACTGTATATCCTGGAGTAACAGAAGATATTTGTGTACCTATTCTTGAAGAAACTTCAGGCTTAAAATATAGAGAAGACTTTAAAGTCGGGTTCTCTCCAGAACGCATCAATCCAGGAGATAAGGAGAATCGACTAGAAACCATCGTAAAAGTAGTTTCTGGGTCGGACGAAGAAGCTGTTGATACGATTGCGAAAGTATATGAACTGGTAGTAGAAGCAGGGGTTTACCGAGCTGAATCTATAAAAGTAGCAGAAGCAGCGAAAGTCATAGAAAATGCTCAAAGAGATATTAATATTGCTTTTATGAATGAACTTGCGATGATCTTTAATCGGATGAATATTGATACAAAAGAAGTTTTAAAAGCTGCAGGAACAAAGTGGAATTTTTTAGATTTTGTACCTGGGCTTGTAGGAGGACATTGTATTGGAGTGGATCCGTATTATTTAACTTATAAATCAGAAATGGTTGGGTATCATCCGAAAATAGTATTAGCTGGTCGTCGAATTAACGATAAAATGGGAGAGTTCGTTGTAAATAATATGATTAAACAACTTATTCAAGCAAAAATTAATATCCAAGACGCAAAAGTTGGGATCTTAGGTTTTACATTTAAAGAAAATGTTCCTGATACTCGTAATACCCGAGTGATTGATATTGTTCGTGAACTAGAAGAATACAAGATTCCGGTAGTGATTCACGATCCATATGCTGACTATGAAGAAGTTTATAAAGAATATGGAATAAAGCTAAATACTTATAAGGAATTACAAGATTTGGATGTTGTTATTTTAGCTGTAGCACATGATGAATATCAAACCCTTTCTGAATCGTTTTTTGAAACGTTATATAGACCTGGAAAGAATGGAAACAAAATTATGTTAGATGTAAAAGGACAATTGGATCGAAATAAAGCACTCGCAGCAGGCTATAGATATTGGCGCCTGTAAAGATTCTTATTTATTATACGAGGAGGAATTCCTTTGGGATATGAAAATGTGTCATTCGAGCCAGACAGTATTTTTCTTGTAACCGGTGGTGCGGGCTTTATTGGTTCAAATTTAGTTGAAGCTTTATTAAAGAAAGGGTATGTTGTTCGTGTTTTAGATAATTTATCGCAAGGAAAGCAAGAAAATATTGATATATTTTCAAAAAATAAAAAATATATGTGTATTCATGGAGATATTCGAGACTTTGAAACTTGTTTAACTGTAACAGAAGATGTGGATTATGTTTTGCATCAAGCAGCTTGGGGAAGTGTTCCTCGCAGTATTGAACAACCTTTACTATATGAAGAAATTAATATTCGGGGAACCTTAAATATGATGGAAGCTTCGAGTAGGAATAAGGTAAAGAAATTCGTTTATGCTTCAAGTTCTTCTGTTTATGGGGATGAGCCAGCTTTACCAAAGGTGGAAGGAAAAGAAGGAGACGTTTTATCTCCTTATGGTTTGACCAAAAAAACCAATGAAGAATATGGCAAGCTTTATCATAAATTATATGGGTTGGATACTTACGGCTTACGATACTTTAATGTGTTTGGTCGCAGACAAGATTTTAATGGCGCTTATGCGGCGGTTATTCCTAAATTTATTAAACAACTATTAAGAAATGAAAGTCCGACTATATATGGAGATGGCCAACAAAGTAGAGATTTTACGTATATTGAAAATGTGATTGAAGCCAATCTAAAAGCATGTAAAGCTTCAAGCGATGTAGCGGGTGAAGTATTTAATATTGCTTATGGAAGAAGAGAAACGCTAGAAAATGTTTATGCTTCTCTCAGTCGAGCACTAAAAAAAGATATAAAACCAGTATATGCAAAAGAAAGAGTGGGGGATATTAGACATAGTCATGCAGATATAAATAAAGCAAAAGAGATGTTGGGTTATTCACCAGACTGGACTTTTGACCGAGGAATTGAAACCGCTATCGAATGGTATAAAGAAAACATTGAAGGATAAAGAGACAACAAGCAAATTTTTGGGAGGTCTATTATCTAATGTTTAAAGAAAAAGTTTTAGCAACCTTAAATGATCGCTACTATTTTTTAAAAAATTATCTACATGACAATTTACCTAAAATATTTTATCGAACAGCTTTTAATAAAAAAATTAGACGAGCTGAATATATTCAGCATTTTAAGCTTTCGAGTGACTATATAGATGAGATTGTATCCTTTTGGAAACCTTATGAAAACGTTAATCTTTTATGGCATAAAGCTTTTTCTGCCATTAGTGGGATACAAGATCCGCGCTACATTCCAGAAGATATCTTTTATAAAAAAATTGAACCGACTTTAAATCGTTATGATTTAGCCCCAGCGTATGTCGATAAGAATATGTCAGATAAATTATTTCATGCTTTTAAACGGCCCCAAACGCTTCTTCGAAACATGAACGGTTTATATTATGATGCAAACTATAAGTTAATGGATTTACAAGAGGCTCTGAGTTTTATTAAGTCTTATGCGAAAGAGCATAAAATAATTATGAAACCCTCTATTGATTCAGGCGCTGGAAAAAATGTAAAAGTATTAGATTTTAGAGGAATAAAGCCGGTGATCATTCTAAAAAAACTAACAAAACTTTTTAAAGATTATGATAAAGATTTTATTGTTCAAAATTTTTTATACCAACATGATTTGTTTGGTCAAATGCATGAAGAATCTTTAAATACAATCCGTTTGATTTCATTACGGTTAAATGGGAAGATCCACATTTTATCAAGAGTTGTTCGTATGGGTAATAACGGCAGTTATACAGATAATGCCAAATCAGGGTCAATAACTTGTGGGTTTGATGAGAAGGGGTATTTAAATTCTTATGCAGTGAATCACTGGAATTATGAAATATATGAAAAACACCCGTATAGTCATTTTGAATTTAAAGGGAAAATTTTACCAAGTGTGACAGAAAGTTTTGAATTGGTGAGAAAGGCGCATGAGCAATTAATTTATTTTGATTTAGTATCTTGGGATATCGCAATTGATCGACTTAATGAACCAAATTTAATTGAGATTGGTGTGAATATTCAAGATATTAATTATCATCAAAGAACCAATGGCCCCTTATTTGGTTCGTTAACAAAAGAAGTCTTAAAAAAAGTATATGGTCAACCATAAATAAATAGAGGTGAGTTAAATGTCGGCTATCCGCATCTTACAGTCGCTGTCAACGTTAGATTATAGTGGAGCTGAAGCGATGATTATGAATCTGTATAGAAATATAGATCGAGATAAAATTCAATTTGATTTTGTTGTCAATGATCGTACCGAGCCTTTTGTCTTCGAGAAAGAAGTAGAAAAATTAGGAGGACGAATCTTTACTCTTCCTAAATTTTCTGGAACAAACTTTGTATTGTATCGGAAAAAGGTGAATCAGTTATTACAAAACCATCCTGAATGGAAAATTATTCATATTCATAATGCTTCTTCCGCAATGTTAATGATCGACTTAGCTAAGAAACATGAGTTAGTTACTATTGCCCATGCTCATTTCGATCAAGATTTTATCAATTTTAAATCATATGTCCAAAAAATTTTACGTGTTCCGATTAAAAATAATGCGGACTATTTATTAGCTTGTTCAAAATTAGCAGGAGCATTTGTTTTTAATGTAAATAAAGAGAAAATTCGCGTCATTAAAAATGCCATTGAACCTGAAAAATATCGGTTCAATGAAAAAATGAGAAGAAGGAAAAGAGCTGAACTCGGATTAAAAAATGAAATGATTCTTGGACACTTTGGACGAATGGAAATGGAGAAAAATCATTTATATTTGATAGATGTTTTTAAAGCCTATCATAAGTTAAATTCTGAAAGCTTCTTAATTCTAATTGGGGAAGGAGAATTAAAAAAAGAGATTCAAAAAAAAGTGAATGAATATGGTTTGGAAAATAATGTGCATTTTTTAGGGGTGGGTCCGGACCATTATGAATGGTTCCAAGCGATGGATATTTTCCTTTTTCCTTCTTTATTTGATGGGGTACCGATAACTTTAATCGAAGCTCAAGCAGCAGGATTACCCATAATCGCTTCAGATAATATTACTAAAGAAGTTCAAATTACGGATTTAGTTTATTTTAAAATGATTGAGGAAGAACCGAATCAATGGGCAAAAAAGATTGATGATTTGTATTTACTTTTTAGAGAAGATATGACAGAAAGAATTATTGAAGCTGGTTTTGATGTAAAAGATACCGCAAAAGAATTAGAAAATTACTATTTTTCTATTCTTAAGGAGGGGAGTTAAAATGTTAGCAACCTGGATTATTTTTATTATCCAAGCTTTGCTGTCCCATCTATTTTTTATCTATTCAGGGATTGAAGGACTCCCCGTCTTGGTTGTGGTAATCACGACTTTCTTTTTGATTTTTGATTTATCACAATATGATTTTCCAAAAGAAGTTTTTCTTATTTTGTTTTTAACTTATTTCTTAAGGTTATTTCTTTTGTTTTTTGATCTATATGGGCGTGATTATTTTGTTCTACCTAATAGTGGCTTAGACTCTGAAATGTTTAATCAATCAGCTATCACAGGTTTGGCGAGTGGAAATTATGGCAACGGACATGTTTATTCTATAGTGATTGGCTTTTTGTATTCCTTTTTTGGATATGAACGTATTATTCCTCAGTTTTTTAACGTTTTATTATCGGTTCAAACGATTATCTTGGTTTACAAAACGATGGGTCTGTACAACATTCATAAGAAGGCTAAATATTTCGCATTGACAATGATTGCTGTCTTACCAAATTTTGCAATTATGAGCAGTATTTTGTTAAGGGAGAGTATTATTATATTTTTATATGTACTGTCTTTTTATTGTTTTTCAAAGTGGTTTATTAATAAAAATTATTACTATTTAACTTTAGCCTACATTTTTGGGTTACTCGTTTCTGTTTTTCATTCGGGTTCAATTATTTTAGTCATTGCTTATACGATCATACTTATTTTATATGACCGTGGAAAAAATAAGTTTACCTTTAGTTACAAATCCATTATATTCGCCATCGCTTTTGGATTTATTTTTTGGTCTCTCTTTCAAAATTATTATGATTTATTTTTCGCAAAGTTTTCTAATATAAATGAATTGGATGATGTTATTGATATTTATGTAATGGGAGAGTCTGGCTATTCAACCGGCTTTGCGATTGAAAACCCCGTCTTAAATTTTATCGTTAATACCCCTGTAAGAATGTTTTATTTTATTTTTTCTCCGCTTCCATGGACATGGCGCGGCTTGACGGATGTCATTGCCTTTTTCTTTAGTGGGTTATTTTATGGATACACACTTTATTTAGGGATTCGGCATTTGTTTCATAAAAATGCTCAAAATAAAAATCTAATTCTTATTATCTTATTCATTGTAATGGGTGGGATTATGGTCTTTTCTTGGGGAGTCAGCAACGCTGGAACGGCTTTACGGCATCGTGATAAATTTATTGGTTTATTTATTTTACTTCTGGCGATCACAATGAATGAAATGAATTTTGCCCAATTAGAGTCTTAAATGTTTGACTGATTCTTTGTAATTTAAAAAGTCTAAAGAATTGAGGAAAATTTATGAAACCAAAAATTAATCAACTAAAAGTTGGAGTGATTCTTTCGTATATCTCTCGAATTATTACGGTTGTAGTGGGTCTTATTTATACTCCAATAATGATTCGTCTACTCGGGCAGAATGAATATGGACTCTATAATATTGCCGCTTCTACCATTTCGTATTTGGGCATATTGAATTTTGGTTTTGGTAGTGCTTATATGCGCTTTTATTCGAGATACAAAGTTAATGAAGACCACCAAAAGATTGCGATTTTGAATAGTATGTTTTTGACGATTTTTAGTTTGTTGGGGATTTTTGTCATTATTGCAGGAGTCATATTAGCGTTGAATGTAGATTTAATTTTCAAAGAAACTCTTTCCCACCAAGAGCTGCATACAGCTCAAACACTGATTTTGATATTAGTTGTTAATTTAAGTGTTTCTTTTCCGGCGATTATTTTTAATACATATCTGCAAGCCAATGAGCAATTTGTCTTTCAAAATGTTTTTTTAATCCTTGCCCAAATCACCACCCCGCTAATTAATTTACCGATTTTATTAGCGGGTTATGGTTCTGTTGGTATGGTTATTGGGATGGTAACGATTAATATTATTTTAGAGGTTATTATTTTCATCTATTGTATTTTAAAAATGGAGATGCATTTTCTTTTCAAAGATTTTGATCGACATTTAATGCTTGAAATGACTATCTTTTCTTCTTATATATTTGTAAATATGGTGGTCGAACAAATAAACAATAACGTGGATAAAACAATTTTAGGACGGTTTCATGGGACGATTCCTGTCGCTATTTATAGTATTGGTTCCAATCTAAATATTTATTATCAACAACTGTCATTAACCATTTCTAATGTATTCACGCCCAGAGTTCATCGCTTGGTCGCAGAAAAAGGCACTGATTTTGAACTCACACAATTATTTACACGGGTGGGAAGAATCCAATTTATTTTGATGTCTTTAGTATTGACAGGCTTTATATTTTTCGGAAGGCCTTTTATCAGAGTTTGGGCAGGCGTCGATTATTATCAATCCTTTCCAGTCGCGCTCCTTTTAATGATTGCTTCTTTTGTACCAGCCATTCAAACGATTGGCATCGAAATCCAACAAGCTAAAAACATGCATCAATTTCAGTCATGGGTGTATTTGACGATTGCCTTAGGAAATATTCTTCTATCCATTCCACTAGCGCAAAGATACGGAGCAGTTGGTGCCGCATTAGGTACAACTGTAGCAGTCATTATGGGAAATGGAATAATCATTAACTGGTATTATCACAAAAAAATTGGGCTTAATATTATAGGTTTTTGGCAAGACATATCCAGATTCATTCCTTCTTTACTTCCAGCGATTGTTTATGGGTTTTTAATAAATCAATTTGTAGATTTATCCAAGATTCATTATCTAATCCTTTCAATTTTTATTTACATCTTGATCTTCATGATTCCCTTATGGTTAGTAGGCCTGAACGATTATGAAAAACACCTAGTCAAAAACCCCTTCAATTAAACCTAAGATAAAATGAATTTAAAAATGCCAATATAAAGTGTAGCTTCTGTCATATTTATAATAGGAATTTATAAGGAGTGATTCTAATGGCTTTAATGACAATATATTATAAATCCCCCATTTTTATGCAAAACATCCTGACCTCTGTCCGAGGGTATCAATATAAACGTCAAAGAAACGGAAAATATTACCAAAAATATATGAACTTTTATAATAAATTCGATGTTACAAATGAAGATAACGTTCAAGAATATCAAATGAGAGAATTGAAAAAATTGTTGCAGTTTACCGTAAATCATAGTCCACTTTATAGAGATCTTTATAAAGGAATCAACATTCAACAAATTCAAACCCCCTTTGATTTAAAGAAACTGCCTATTCTTGAAAAAGAAATGGTTAGAAATCATGTTGAAAAGATGTATACAATCAAAGAAAAAGATGCGGTAGTCAGTCACACAAGTGGGACAACGGGAACTCCTATAAAATTTTTGCATACTTATGAAGGAATCCAAAAACGTAATGCGATTTTGGATGATTTCAAAAGACAGCATGGTTTTATAAATGGTCAGATGAAAAAGGCTAGTTTCAATTCATCTGAGATTGTTGCAGCTAATCAACAAAAGAAAATCTTTTGGCGGGATAACGTGTCTATGAAACAGCGTCTTTATTCGAGCTTTCACTGTAGTGCGAAAAATATTCCATACTACATTGAAAATCTAAACGAATATAAACCCGATTCATTAGATGGTTATCCTTCTGTCCTTTATGAAATCGCCCGTTATATGAATAAAAATGAGATTTCTTTAGATTTTCAACCGCTTGCTATTTTTCCAACCGCTGAAACTTTGCATCCTTATTATAGAGAAGAAATTGAACGTGCTTTTAAGAGTAAAGTTTTTAATCAATATGCTTCGAGCGAAGGAGCCCCCTTTGTTGTTGAATGTTCTGAAGGAAACTTGCATTATCATATGTTAAGTGGAGTCATCGAACAAGGGGAAGACAATGAAATGCTTATTACTTCCTTTATGAATAATGGCACGCCTCTCATTAGATATCGCATTGGCGATAAGATTATTTTTTCTGAACGAGAAGAAAAATGTGCCTGTGGTTCCGCCTTTCCAGTCGTTCAATCCTTAGAGGGAAGAACAACGGATTATATTGAATCTGAGGCAAAAGGGAAGATAACGGCCGTTTTTCTTTCCCTTATAAGTGAGGAATTTAAAAATACGATTGTTAATATGCAATATGTACAAAATAGATTAAACCATGTGATTGTAAATATTGTCCCTGATAGCAATTATAATGAAAAAATAAATCATATTATTTTACAAAAGCTAATCTATACATTTGGCGAAGATATGGAGATTGAATTAAGAAAAGTTCCAGAAATTAAAAAAGATAAAAGCGGAAAGTTTAAGTTTGTTATTAATCACTTAGCACGTTAAAACCAGTCAATATAAATAGAAAGGTCGAATCTAAATGAGGAGAAGGATACTTTTTGGAGGAATTGGAGCCGTTATTTTTCTTGTTATTGGAGCTTTTATAGGTTTTTTACTAGGGACATATGTTGGCGGAAATTACTATCCAGAATTTGTATTTTTAACTTGGCAAGGCTATGAAGCAGGTGGCTGGATTGGAATGATCCTTGGTGGTGTTATTAGTGGAATTTTAGGCTATGATTTAGGAGTCAAAATAGCGAATAAATAAAAAATTAAGAGATTTATTTGGATGTAGCAAATAGCTGCATCTTTTTTATTGACCAAACGACTTACAGAAAATCAAAGCAGATTCATTAAATTCTTCTTAATCGTAATAATTATAAGAAAATGTTACAAGTTATAATCATATTGTCACTCATTTTTCACTTATATCCTGTAAAATGACTTTTAGAAGAGAATCAAAAAATACATAAAGAATGATTAACTAGAAAAGAGTAGTGGAACAATATGAGTACAAGATATGAGAAGTTCGATATCCTTCGTGGTTTTGCCATTATAGGAGTAGTTTTAATCCATATTACTGCCCCCTTAGCAACTGACGGAGAAGTATTTGCCATCTTAATTAACCAAATGTCTAGATTTGCAGTCCCCATTTTTTTCTTTTTATCCGGTTGGGGCCTAACCATCGCTGAAAGCTTCACAAAAAGCGAAGGTTATTGGGACTTTTTAAAAGCTAGATTTTTAAGTGTATTTCCTCAATATATTATTTGGAATTTTATTTATTTAGCGTATTCGGATGTTTGGAGCTCACAGAATTTAAAAGAAGTGTTGGGAGCTTTTCTTTTAGGCACGATATACAATCATTTATATTTTGTCCCTGTCATACTTATTCTTTACATTTTTTACCCCTTATTGCTGAAAGCCGCCAATAAGGCTGGCGTTTTATTCTCATTATTGATAACCATTATTAGTCAGTTATCAGATGTGTGGGTACAACATGAATATTTTTACATGAACAAAAATATTTTAAATTGGATTTTTTATTTTATCTTTGGCATGTGGTTTGCTAAAAATTTTAAAGAAAAAACTCGTCATCTACAAAAATATAAATATTTTATTTGGGTGGGTTTAGTTTTATCTATGAGTCTTGTTTTATTGACTCCTTTCTTGGTTGGAGATATTTTTGACTTTAATTTGGTTTTAGCTTCTACGCGTCCAACGGTTATTTTTTATTCTACTATGCTTGTTTTGTTTATGATTGTGACTCCTTTTCATCAGCAGAAACTGAATGAAATCCTTCTAAAGCTCAGTAAATATTCTTTTTATATTTATTTAAGCCATTATTTATTTTTAAACATATGGCGGGATATTTATTCAGCAATTGGTTGGAATTGGAATGAGCTCTTATACATATTGTTCAGTTTTTTGTTAGTTATGGGGATTTCCTATCTTGTAGGGGTGCTCATGAGAAAAGCAGAGAAAAAAATTGGATTATAAAACAACAAAAACTACACGTATTCTTTTTAAATGCAGAATCGTGTAGTTTTTATTAACGATTTAAAATACTTAGAAAAATTTCTCGGCTATCTTTTAACATTTTGTTTATTCTTCTTAAATCATGGTTTAGCGTATGATAAGGGCCGAAAATCTTAGGCACAAC
>Ga0209487_1003905_pt1 | contig 11615 bp, 13 predicted proteins | sample Poulit2012_FD_187524 | JGI IMG/M metagenome (GOLD analysis project Ga0209487, IMG submission 187524) | Agricultural soil microbial communities from Georgia to study Nitrogen management - Poultry litter 2012 (SPAdes) (version 2) | ecosystem: Environmental > Terrestrial > Soil > Agricultural land... | reverse complement strand
TTTTAATAAATTTCATAAATATCGAACCAGCTATGTGGACGTAGCGATAAATAGGGATTATGGAATTAATTTAGTATCTGATTATTCCGCTGCTTCTATACGCCCATTGTATCAATAAGTAACCATTAGCTTATTTTCTGCTAATCGGCACATATTAATTATACAATGTGGCACGATATTATGGAGCATTTAGCTCAATTAACTTTATGGAGGTTGTTTATTAATGGCTCAATCTAACTCACAGCAACAAATTCAACAGGCTGCTCAGCAAGCACAACAAGCACAGCAAGCTGTACAACAGGCGCAGGCTAGCGCTGATCCACAACAATTACAGCAAGCCCAGCAACAGGTACAAATGGCTGAACAACAGTTACAAAATTGCCAAAACCAGGCCCAAGCTGGTGCGAATGTTGAGCAGGACCCTCAATTCCAACAAGCTCAACAACAAGTGCAAGCGGCACGCCAACAAGTGGGTATGGAGTAAACAGACCGAAAATAAAGTAAACCCCGTCAAAAAGAGAGGATCTCTACATGGAGATCCTCTCTTTTTTATGGTATATATGCTACATTTTTCATCATCCTATGGTACGATATCATCATCATGAAATTGACGTTTTCTAAATACATTGTAAAATAGAAATCAGTGGAAAATTCATAATTACTAAAATCAACAACATCAATGCAATATGTAGTCGAGGCGGTTCAACGAAACTAGATGTTGTATCCGTGTTGCACGAAACCCGTATTATGAAATTCATTAAGCGTATAGAGATATTATGAGAAGAGGAATAATATGTATTATTTTGCAGGTTATCTTTGTAAAGTTTTTTTAAATATTTTTGGTAGATTAAAGGTTCATGGAAAAGAAAAACTACCTCCATCAGGTGGCTATGTGATCGCTTGTACACACACTGGCTGGGTTGATATATTATGGCTAGGTGTCTCCATCCTACCATTGAAGATCCATTATATGGCTAAAATTGAGTTATTTAAAAAACAACCCTTAAAATGGTTAATGGAGAAGTTAAATGCCTTTCCCGTTAATCGTGAAAATCCAGGTCCAAGTGCCATCAAAACACCGCGCCGTTTAATTGCTGAAGGAGAAATCGTTGGTATCTTTCCAAGCGGGACGAGGACAAGTGAAGATGTACCTTTAAAGCGTGGAGCCGTAACAATTGCTGGGCGTTCTAATGCTCCAATCGTACCCGCTGCATATGTTGGACCTAATAACTTTAAAGACTTAATCCGCTTTAAAAAACCACACCTGATTTTCGGCGAACCAATCTATGCACCAGAAGGGACTTCGAGAAAAGAAGCTCTTGATGTGATGACAAATGAACTTAACGAAGCTCTCAGCACGTTACAGGATAAAATGAATCTCAATGAAACGCCTTCTAAATAAACGCTAGGAATACATAAAGACCACCCAAGCGGATCGTATTGCTACTTCATCATCCAGATGTCATCTAATCAATGGCATCTGGATTTTTTATTCACTTTCGTTCCTTCACTTTATTTTCAAGTTTACCGATTCCTTCAATTTCTAACGTGATCTGATCGTTAGCAACTAAAAACTGTGGTGGGTTCATCGCAACACCTACCCCATCTGGTGTACCTGTCAAAATAATATCTCCTGGTTGCAACGTTATTAGATGAGAGATATATTCGATTAAAACAGGGATGTTAAAAATAAACTGGTTGGTAGTTGATGCTTGACGTTGTTCACCGTTTACATAGGAAGCGATGTTCAGGTTTTCGGGATTCACCATGTCATCGCTCGTAACGACCCACGGTCCAATCGGTGTCGAGCGATCAATTGATTTACCTTGTAACCATTGTGAGGTTCTGTTTTGCATATCTCTTGCTGTGACGTCATTGCCAATCGTGTAACCAGCAATATAATCATACGCCTCAGCTTGACTGACTTGAGAAGCTTCTCTTCCGATAACAACGACAAGCTCCACTTCATAATCCAACTGATTAGTCGCGGGCGTTTTTTCAATCTCATCTTCTGGTCCGATCAAGGCATTACTAAACTTCGAAAATAATACAGGATATTCGGGTAAAGCACTATCCATTTCCTTGGCGTGGTCTGCATAGTTTTTCCCAACACAAATAATTTTTCCAGGGTCGGCAAGAGGTGGGCCCAGAATCACTTTATCTCTCGGATAAGCGATGTCCCTATTCGCGCCCTGATTGTTCATAAATTGATAAGCTGCTTGGGCCATGGCCATGGTTTTCTCACCGTTTTTGAAAAAATGCGTCGGATCTGCTGGAAAAGTGGATTCAAGTGGTTCGAGCCATCCATCATCTTTCCGGTGAAGAAGAAGTAACCGATAACTCTCCTGCAAATCTGTCACTTTATCTCCTTGGATAAATCCGATTCGATAGACGCTGGATTCCGGTTTGCATGTATAACTCACTAATTTCATCAACAACACCTCTTCACTCGTATTTACACAAATTCATTCCGTCAAGCTGCTCCTGTTAGAGCCTCCGTTTATTAATTCCGGATTTGCCCATTTCCTTCAATAACGAATTTACTGGATGTTAAAGCGTGTAACCCCATCGGGCCACGAGCATGTAGCTTTTGTGTACTAATCCCCATTTCAGCTCCAAAGCCAAATTCAAAACCATCCGTAAACCGAGTCGAGGCATTATGGTACACGGATGTCGCATCGACATGTTGCAAAAACTGCTGAGCATGTGTGTCATCTTCGGTTACAATGGCTTCCGAATGCTTGGTCCCGTATTGGTTAATATGCGCGATTGCTTCTTCACAATGATCCACCAGCTTCACACTTACTGTTAAATCAAGGTATTCGGTATACCAGTCTTCCGTTGTTGCCTTTTTTGCTTGTGGAAAAACGGAACAGACGCTTTCATCCCCAATAACATCCACTTTATTCTCCACTAATTGTTCTAGTAAACCAATGCCATAGCGTTGAAACCATGATTTATCAATGATAATAGATTCAATCGCATTACATACAGATGGTCTCTGAATTTTAGCATTCATTACAATTTCTTCAGCCATTGTCTGTTCGGCAGAAGCATCTATAAAGACGTGACAATTTCCTGCGCCTGTCTTAATCACTGGAACCGATGATTCACGAACGACTGTCTCGATTAACTTTTCGCCGCCTCTCGGAATTAACACATCTAAATACTCATCCAATTGGAATAATTCCTTAGCCGTTTCTCTGCTTGTATCTTCGATTAATTGGACGGCTTCCACAGGCAATTCACTTTTTTCAAGAGCACGATGGATGGATGCAACAAGAGCGATATTGGAATAAATCGCTGATGAGCTCCCTCTTAAAATAACAGCATTGCCTGTTTTTAATGATAATGTCGCTGCGTCAATGGTCACATTGGGTCTGGCCTCATAAATCATTCCGATCACACCGATAGACACTCGCTTTTTTTGAATGACTAATCCATTTTCCTTTTGGATCGACTCCATGACCTCACCAATCGGATCCGTTAAATCAACGAGTAATTTGATCCCTGCAGCCATATCCTGAATGCGTTCTTCTGTTAGTAGAATTCGATCGAGTACACTTTCTGTAAGACCTGATTCTTTGCCGGTTTGGATATCTTTCTGGTTTTCTTCAAGAATCACCTCTTGGTCCGTCATTATTTGTTCGGCGATTAATAAGAGTGCGCTATTTTTATCAGCTGCTGTTACACCTGTTAAAGCAAAGCTAGCCTCTTTTGCCGTCTGACCTTTTCTTTTAACTTCATTCATGAAAACCCCTCCTATTATTAACTTTCTACCCAGCGGTTGCGATGAATCACTTCAACCATTGGCGAAAGTTTACCTATCGTTTTTTCTTCATTTCTCTTTATAATCGCATCATTCACTTCTTCAGATGAATAATTAACTTCACCTTTTCCTAATAATCCTGTTACACCAAACACTTCAACAACATCACCTTTATGGAAAGCACCTTTTACTTTACATATACCCGCTGGCAATAAACTGTTGCCGTTATGCATAATCGCGGTTTCGGCACCTTCATCAATATAGATCTTTCCTACGGTTTCGGAGTGTAAGGAAATCCACTGTCTACGCGTATTAATGGACCCAATGGTATGATTTGAAACATACGTCCCATCACCCTTTTCTTGCAATATATGAAGTAATTTATCTGGGCCTTCTCCATGACCAATAAAAGTCGGTACGCCAAGTGAGAGTGCTGTTTGCGTCGCCTGTAATTTTGATTTCATTCCACCTGTACCAAACTTTGATCCTTTATCATCTGCCGCTTCCAGCATTTCATCAGTGATGGTTTCCACACAATCATATTTCACCGCATCTGGATAGAGATTCGGGTTTTTATTATAGAGACCATTGATATCCGTTAATAGAATGAGCTGATCCGCATGGATAAAACCACTGACAAGTGCTGATAACATATCATTGTCACCAAACGTCAATTCATCAATAACGACTGTGTCATTCTCATTAATAATTGGTAAAATTCCCCGCTCCAATAATTCAGTTATCGTTGCAAACGCATTTCGATATCGTTCCCGATTGGAGAAATCACTCCGCGTTAACAATATTTGGGCAGGGATAATATTAACGTTTCTAAACTCTTTAAGATACGATTGAATGAGAAGGCCTTGGCCTACTGCTGCAGCTGCTTGTTTTCCTTTAATCGTTACAGGTCTTGACGGATACCCTAGACTCATAAAACCTGCGGCGACTGCTCCAGATGAAACCAAGATGACATCGTGATTCGCCTGTCGAAGTGCAGCAAGTGCGTGGACATGATCGGCTAACTTCTCCTCATCAACCTCCCCCCTGTCATTCGTTAATGAACTACTGCCAATTTTGACAACGATTCGTTTCTTTTCCATGATGTTTTGCTCCTTGTCGTCCATATTCGCTAATCAATCATTGTTTAAAAGTAGATATAAAAAAACCCAATCATCCTGTAAATAGGACGAAAGAGTTTACTTCCGCGGTACCACCATCATTGGATGTGCTTCACACATCCCCCTCATTTCATAACGCCGAAAGTTGCGCCTCGTTTTTAATGAGGACTCCAGAGACAGGTTCTAGGAATTGTTTGTGGTGAAATCTTTCAGCTTGTAAATTTCACTCTCTGTTACAACGAGATCCTATAATAATTCTCTATTAACGTTCTCTACTATTCATTATTCCCACCATTATAAGGAATGAAATGCAATGTGTCAATAATCCCTTTGTTTCCTATACTTAATCAATTTCATAATCCCTATTTATAGCAATATCGCTCCAGCATAGCTGTTTAGGGTAATTATGAAATTCATACTGTCCACGAAAAGTAATAAGAATTGTAATTATAATTACTCTTCGTATATACTATAAGGTATCCTTTCATGTCGTGTTGATTGATCTGTAAACTTTCTTCTAAACGAGAAGAGACTTGCAATCCTTTCAACATATAAAGTGAACCACAAGTTCCCATCCACACATGCAAGAAATTAAAAAAATATACCGTTCATCATTCACCTCCTATATGATTCCGTTTCCTGAGAATATGGTTACCAGTGATTTATATGTTAGGAATGACGAATGAACAATAGGAGTTGTCGTATAAATGCCAAGTCACACAAATAAAAAAAATCTTCACGAACAATCCAATATGCAACATGACTCGATCGGTCGATTGCTCATAAAGTGTCCAGATAAGCCCGGGATTGTTGCCATGTTATCTAAGTTTTTATTCGATCATGGAGCAAATATTATAGAATCCAGCCAATATTCAAGCGATCCTGAGGGTGGAGACTTTTTCATTCGACTCGAATTTCATTGTGAAGATTTACATACGCAACGGGAGCAAATGGAGAATGACTTCGATCATTTGGCTCATCAATTCAATATGGATTTCCAATTTACATATGGCAATGATAGAAAACGAACGGCCATCTTTGTATCAAAAGAAACACATTGCTTGATGGAGTTATTATGGGAATGGCAAAGTGGCGATTTAAAAACAGATATTGCCGTTGTCATTAGTAATCATGAGCATGCACGTGAATATGTTGAAGCGTTAGGAATTCCCTTTCACTACATACCTGCCAATAAAGCGATTCGCCAAGAAGTAGAGGAGAAACAAATTGCTTTAATGAAAGAATATCAAGTCGATGTATTAATTCTTGCCCGCTATATGCAAATTCTCACACCAGAATTTGTTGCGCAGTTTCCGGATCAGATCATTAATATTCATCATTCATTTTTACCGGCATTTATTGGTGCTAGACCTTATGAGCGTGCCCATAAACGTGGTGTCAAATTAATTGGTGCAACCTCACATTATGTCACAAACGATCTTGACGAAGGCCCGATTATCGAGCAGGATATTGAACGGGTGGATCACCGCGATCACATCATTGACTTAAAGAAAATTGGTCAGCAAATTGAACGCCGTGTACTCGTTCGGGCTGTAAAATGGCATTTAGAGGACCGGATTATTGTTCAGAACAATAAAACAGTCGTTTTTCATTAATCATTGGTAATTGATTGGAAATACGGGAATGAACATGACTTCATTCCCGTATATTTTTGAAGGAGGTAGTATTATTGCCCTGGCTTTACGTACTTTTTGCGGCAATTGTAGAAGTCTTTTGGGTCATTGGCCTAAAATATTCCGACTCATTTTTAGAATGGGCAGGGACAAGCATTATGATCGTCTTTAGTTTCTATTTTATTATTAAAGCTTGTGAACAATTACCAGCTGGAACTGTATATGCGGTCTTTACCGGATCAGGAGCTGCTGCCATTGCACTCATTGATTTCACCATTTTTGGTGAGGTGTTTACTTTTCCAAAAGGATTTTTCATTGGTTTAATTATTATCGGTGTCATTGGTATTAAAGTTACGACAGATTCTGATGACACAGATACAAAACCAGATGCCCTCTCTACGGGAGGCGAATAATATGGCTTGGATCTATCTTGTCATTGCGAGTTTAGGTGAGATTTTTGGTGTTATGAGTATTAATTTATATTTGCAAAAGAAAAAATTCGCGTGGTTATTTATGATCGTTGTATCCATGGGATTTGGCTTTGCTTTTCTATCCTTGGCCATGCGTGACATTCCACTTGGCACTGCTTATGCGATTTGGACTGGTCTTGGAGCAGCAGGTGCCGTCATCATGGGCATCCTCTTCTTTAAAGAGTCAGCAGGATGGAAACGTCTCCTCTTTTTATCGTGTATTATTGCTGGAGCAGTTGGCCTAAAGATCGTTAGCTAATTGATAGCTTCCTAATGGATCCCTATCATTCAGTCGACTTGATAAGTGGTGACTGAATGATAGCTTTTTTATTATTTCTTAAATTTACTATCTCTACTCTTCACTTGCAGTTTCTTCATTAAATCTTCTGATCTTTCTTCCTCGCGTTTTGTTTTTTTATGATCGATCGACGTCACTTCGTACTTCCCATTCCGCTCTTCAATCCAAAAGTACGTATTTACTTTGCTTCCTTTAGGTAGTTCATTCACTGGTATTACTAAAGCGATCTGAATATCTTCAATTAAAATAACCGCTTGATTCTGATCTTCAAAACGATCTAACACTCCACGCATTCACTTCACCCCTTCTGTTTAAATCTCCTACCTTCAAAGATACAACCTCCATGAAAGATTGTCCATAATTTATGATCTCCAAAACGGTATGTTCGAATCAGTAATAGGTGGTCATGAATCGCTATGATCCCTTCTCAGGTAAGTTAATGATTTTCATAATACCGGTTTAGTGCTACACCGATACAACATATAGTTGCGTTGAACCATTCTTAACTACATGTCCTATCGATGTTGCTAGTTTTGGTAATTATGAAATTCATTCAAGTAAATAATAATAATAGGTACATGTCTGATACATCTTTTCCCGATGCGCATAGTCTATTAGTGATCGATCCAATGAAAGGAGTGTTTTACTATGAGACGTCGTCGCTGTCCAGATTATGATTGTAATCGTCCGAAGCAAATCGTCTATCCCGTCAAAGAAAATGTCGTACATTGTTGTTCTGAAGAAACGATAAAACATGTACACCCATCACATACGACAGTCGTGAATCATCATTTAGTTAAAAATAAACATGTATTTCCTCATACAACTTCAGAAGAAGATACTGTCGAAAGTGTAGATATAGCGGGTAATTCATTTAATAACCCTTTTTCGGGCAATCAAGTAGGAGGGGCAATGAATCACGGCCCAAGTGGCATGGGATCACATCATCACGGACATGGGAAATGTCACTGTAAGAACAACCGGAAATGGTAATCACGAAAAGACGAGTATCCTTATGTACTCGTCTTTTTTGTTGTGAAACAAATCAGATGCTCGTTAATCCTTTTCCGCGAAGGTGTAGGAAAGAATCGCTTAAAATGATACAATCAATCAAGGATTCGATCCTTATCGTAGACCGAAATAAACATAAAGGGTTTGACTAAATTCGTCTTCCACGTCTAAACGGAATGGCTATGAATAGCTCATCAAACCCATACGTTTACGTAGTATGAGCTTATCGTAGTCTAGATAAATATGAATGGAAAAAGGTGTAACTTTGAAGAAGATTTATGCTCTTTTATTATTCGTCATGCTTTTATGGGGGCTGAATGTGTCAGCTCTTAAAGTGCTTGTGACTAATTTTGACCCCCTATTCTTAACCTCGATTCGGGTTTTTACGGCTGGTATAACCGTTCTGATCTTGGCTTATTTTTTAAATATTTTTCGTTTACCAACGAAAAAAGAACTCTTTACTATTGGCTACTTAACGATTTTTAATGTGATCGCACATCATACTTTCCTTGCTCTCGGCCTTACATACACTTCGGGTGTCAACACCGGGCTCATTTTAGGTGCAGGTCCCCTCGTTACCATGATGTTATCCATTCTCATTCTCAAGGATCATATTACCCGCCTTCGCATGATTGGATTTGCCCTTGGGTTTATTGGTATTATCGTCACATCCCTCACTGGATCAGGTGGAACAACGGCGATATCGATCGGTGATCTTTTCGTGTTTATTTCCATGTTCACACAAGCCATTAGCTTTATTTTAATTAGTAAATTAAATCCTGATTTTGACCCGCGCTTATTAACGGGATACATGTTGATCTTGGGTTCCGCTTTTATCTTTATGGTGAGTTTAGTTGTAGAAACAAATATTGCGCAAATAAGTAACTTATTCACTTGGAAACTTGGTTCCATCTTTTTATTCAGTGCTTTAATTTGTACCGCATTCGGTCATATGACCTATAATTACGCAATTAAGCAGGTAGGACCAGCTGAAACAGCGATTTTCATTAATTTAAATACGGTCTTCGCCCTCGCTGGTGCAGCATTTTTCTTAGGGGAAGCCATTTTAATCAATCATATCATTGGATTGATCTTAATTTTATTCGGTGTCTTAATCGGTTCAGGCGCCCTCGAATATTTCATAAAAAATAAATATCGAAAGAAATCCGCTCCCTAAGTGATCGATAAAATCGAAACAAACGACAGCTGAATTATGAATTGTCACCAATTGTTCATTCATGATTCAATCCTATGAACATATAAATGTTATACTATGTTTGAGTTTGTTACCTTTGGACAGTAATACTAAAAAGGAGAATGAATGCTATCTTACCAGTTGAGCGACAAAATCGAATCAAAGAGCTTATCCAAGACAAGCAAAACATGAAAATATCAACATTAAGTCAATTGCTTCATGTCTCTGAAATGACGATTCATCGTGATTTAAAACCGTTGTTAAACGAAGGCTTCATCTTGAAGACATTCGGTGGAATCACACTTTCTAAAGAATATGTACCCAAAGTGGAACATCCCGTTTGTACATATTGTCAGCATCCAATCAATAACCAACTAGCTTATCGGCTTATGTTAAACAATAAGCAACATGAAACGACTTGTTGTGCACACTGTGGACTGCTTCGCCATCACCAACTTGACGATGAGGTCTCCCAAGCAATTTGTTATGACTTCTTAAAACAAACAACAATGAGTGCACATGTTGCATGGTATGTCATGGATACGTCGATTCAAATCGGTTGTTGTCAGCCCCAAGTGTTAACCTTTGAAAATAAACAACATGCACAACAATTTATTACCGGCTTTTCGGGAAAACTTCTCTCTTTTACGGGTGCAAAAGAAGCTGTCTTACAAAAGATGGGTGTTGGAAGTAACGCAAATCATTTAACGTAAGAAAGGAAGAATCCAAACATGAAAAAATTACAACTTTTGTTCGTGCCTATTGTCTTAGCGATTTTACTAGCGGGATGTGGGGAAGAAGATGTGAATAAAGGAATTGAAACTTCAATGTCCGAAGATATCCCTGCGTTTGATTATACGAATCAAGATAATGAAGATTTTGGCTCAAGCGATTTAGAAGGTAAATGGTGGATTGCAGATTTCATTTTTACAAACTGTACCTCTGTTTGTCTTCCGATGACAAGTAATATGGCTGTGTTACAAGAAAAGCTAGAAGAAGAAGATATCGATGCGGAGCTCGTTTCTTTTAGTGTTGATCCGGATTATGACACACCAGAAGTATTAAAGGATTATAGTGAACAATATGATGCTGATTTAGCAAACTGGAATTTCGTAACTGGCTATGATTTTCAAACGATAAAAGAATTATCCATTAAATCTTTTCGTTCATTAGTCCAGGAGCCTGAAGATGGCGATGATCAAGTTACACACGGTACCAGTTTCTTCCTCGTCAATCCTGAAGGTGAACTGATCAAGAATTATAGTGGTTTAGATGAAAAAGTGATGGATGATATTGTGGCCGATTTAAAGTTAACTGAGTGAATTTCATAATTACCAAAATCAGCTACATCGATACAATATGTAGTTAAGAACGGTTCAACGAAACTATATATTGTAACGGTGTTGCACAAAACCAGTATTATGAAATTCATTAAACCAAATAGAAAAGCGTCACGATATAAATAGTAGGGGGAAAATGAGAATGCAAAAAAGATGGGGCATGGTGTTACTTGCTTTTGCTTTAGCTATGCTTGTTGCCTGTAATAATGATGAGTCTACGAATGAAGACGATACGACGACAGATGAAGAAGATGAATTGGTAGCCCTTGAAGTAGAATTTAATGTACCTGAAACTGCGGATGCTGATGAGACCGTCGAACTCGAAGCCATTGTTACATACGGTGATGAGATGGTTGATGATGCTGACGAAGTTGAGTTTGAATACTGGGAAGGCGAAGACACTGATAATAGCACAACAATTGATTCCGTAAATGAAGGTGAAGGTCGCTATACAGCGGAAGTTGAGTTTGAAGAAGATGGTGTATATTCCATTTATGCTCATACGACGGCCCGTGAATTACATACGATGCCGAAGAAAGAAGTCATCATTGGTGAAGGTGATCAGGGAGCGTCCGACAGTGAATCTGATGAGCATGCTGGAAATGGATTCAAGATTCACTTCACGGAGCCTGAAGATGTAGAGTCGGAGACAGATACAGAATTAATGGTTCATTTACAAATGGATGAAGAGTCTTTTGAGGACGCAGAAGTTCGTTATGAAATCATCGATGATAATAACTCCGGACAAGTGGAGTGGGTGGATGCTAGCGAAACAGATGC
>Ga0209487_1003904_pt1 | contig 11617 bp, 15 predicted proteins | sample Poulit2012_FD_187524 | JGI IMG/M metagenome (GOLD analysis project Ga0209487, IMG submission 187524) | Agricultural soil microbial communities from Georgia to study Nitrogen management - Poultry litter 2012 (SPAdes) (version 2) | ecosystem: Environmental > Terrestrial > Soil > Agricultural land... | reverse complement strand
TGAAGCGGTTCCTGTCCACCAAGGTCGGTAAGGCAAAGTACCTGCTGCGGCAGATCACAGCTGAACCCGTTTACGGGCAGATCAAATCAGGCAGGAACTTACGGCAGGTGCTGCACCGCGGCCTGCAGAAGAACCAGTGCCTCTGGAACTTCGATGCTGCAGTTCACAACATCCTGAAGGTCTTCAGGCATGCTCCGCACGCCATCAGCAGCCCCACACCCGCCTGATCACCAACCAAGTCAGCTGCAATCAATCAACGCGCAAAACTGGGTGCCGCCATAACTCGCAGCACACCGCACCAACACCCGCAATGCTCACGAGAACGAAGAACGACTACGCACACAAGCTGCTAGACTCGGCACGGAGGCGTTGAGGTGACCAAGCGCAAGGCCGACTACCCGCAGACCGAAGCTGAGCTCACGCCCGAGATCCGCGAGCTGCTCGAGGGCTTCACTCAGGAGGAGACCGGGACCGGCTTGGTGGCCGGTGGCTGCGCGCCGGCCGGGTCGGGGAGCGAGGGGATGGAGCCTGCCCTGTTCGAGGACCTGTTGGCGAGCGTTCGTGAGGCGGGCGCCATGCTGCGCGGCGAGCGGGAGGCGGCGCGCCGCCTCCCGCTTCGACGACGTTGCCGACACGACTCTCAAGAAGCAGAAGTGAGCGACCCGGTTTGAGTGGGCGGAGTGCCTTCCCGACACGCCTGACGCTGAGGCCTCATTGACGCCGGATGCGGCCGTCCTCGAGCCTGTACCGGGTCGTGGCCCTGCGCTCGAGCTGTGCGTCGTGGGTGACGAGCACGACCGTCTTGCCGCGCTCGTGCTGGGCCTCAAGCAGTTCGACGATGCTGTCGCGGGTGCTGACATCCAGGTTGCCGGTGGGTTCGTCCGCCAGCAGGACCTCCGGGTCGTTGGCTAGCGCCCGGGCGATAGCGATCCGCTGCTGCTCGCCTCCCGACAGCTCGGGGGGCTTGTGCTCGGAGCGCTCCCCCAGCCCCACTTGCACCAGCAGCTCCCGGGCCCGCCCGCGCCACGCCTCCTTGGGGAAGGGGCCGTAGCGCATGGGCGCCATCACGTTCTCCTCGGCCGTGAGTTCGGGCAGCAGGTGGAAGGACTGGAAGATGAAGCCGAAGTGCCGGGCTCGCAGCCGCGAGAGGCCTGCGTCCGGCAGGCTGCTGATGTCGTTCCCCGCGAGGCGGTAGTGGCCTTCCGTGGGCGTGTCAACGCACCCGACGATGCTGAGGAGGGTGGACTTGCCCGAGCCGCTGCGCCCGGCTATCGCCACGTACGAGTGCTCGCTTATCTCGAGGTCGACGGAGTCGAGCACCTTGAGGCGTTCTGCGCCTCGGGACAGTTCCTTGGTCACGCCTTGAAGCTCGATCATCCGCCGTCCTTAACGCTATGAATGGGTTGCAGGGCCGCCACGCGGGTGGCGACTCGTGCCCCTGCGACCGCGCCGGCGCCCGTCGCGAGGGCGAGGCTGCCCGCCAGCCAGAGGGCAGGGAGCTGGAAGGCGTAGCCGGCCGCGCCCGTCCAGGCGGCGAGGGCCAGCGTGCCCAGGGCGCCGCCGACCAGGCCGATCACGATGTGCTGCCGCACGGTGCGGCCCAGCTCTAGACGGTAGAGCTGGCTCCTCGTCGCGCCGAACACGCGCTCCAGGCCGTAACGGTAGGTCCTTGACTCGGCGAGCATCAGGCCGAGCGTCATCACGCCGATGATCGACATCAGCAGCACCAGGGCGGCGGCGAGCATGAAGCTGCCCATCTGGCCCTCGAGCATTACGGCGTAGGCCATCAGGGACGCCGCCGCGTACTGGGGGACGAACGGGGCCGACCCGGCGTGCCGTTCGCTTAAGAAACGGGCGATCTCGTCGACGGCGTGCGGTGACCCACTCGAGTCGACGTACAGGGCGGCGCCGGTCACGGTGTTGGGGAACAGCGCCGCCGGCACCAGCACGCCGTCCGCCGGCAGCTGCAGGCCCTCGAGGCGCTCGGACGCCGGCGGCCGCGCCACCCCTCCCACGGGCAGCTCCAGCCGCCCCGTGCGCACCGAGTCGACCACCACGCCCTGGCCCACCACCGGCCCGGAAGCAGCGAGCCGCGCCGCGACGTCGGCGCCCACGACCACCGACGCCTCGCTCCAGCTCCCGCTCGCCAGCCGTGTGCCGCTGACCCCGAGGAACGCCTCGTCCGCCACCAGCAGGCTCACGTCCAGCGCGACGGGCGCGCTGAGCGCGCCGGCGTGCCGTTCGACCAGCGCGGCGGGCACGCTCGGGAACTCGTCGCGCAGGGCGGCGACGTTCGCCCGGGAGAGGGGCGCCACCGGGAACAGCGACGCCCGGTCGGGCACGAGCTGGACGAGGTTCGCCCCGATCGCGGCGATCTCCGTCCGCAGGGCGTTGCGCCCGGTGGCGAAGAGACCGCCCGCGAGCACCACGGCCGCCAGCCCCACCACCAGGCCGGCGGCGCTGATGTTGACGACCCAGGGGGCGCGCAGTACGCCGCGCCCCCGCACGAGCACCGCGTACGGGTGCAGGCGCAGCACGGACGCGATGGCCGGCGCGTGGCCCACGAGGACGGCCCCCGCTCCGATAGTGATTCCCATCAGCAACGCCGCTGGCGAGGCCAGGCTGCCCCTGGCCAGGGCGCTGCCGAGGTAGCCGAGCGCGCCGCCGCCCAGGACGGCCGCCCAGAGGCCCGCCTGCTTCGCGAAGACGAGGCGCGCGAGCAGCTGGCGGCGCGAGCAGCCCAGCAGGCGGTGCAGCGCCCACCGCGCCCGGTTCTGGGCGCCGACCAGGACGCTGAGCGTGAGGAGGTTCAGCGTCGCGACGGCGACCGTGGCCACGACCAGCCAGCGGAAGAGCGCGGCGACCTCCCTGACGAAGGCGGTCCGCTCCGTCACGGCCGCCGGGCGCAGCATCTCCTCGACCCAGGTGGCCTCTAGGGCGCCAAGCCCCTCGGCCGCCTCCAGGAAGCGGTTCGCCGCCGCCAAGGCGCCACGGCGGTCCGCGCTGGGACCGAGGTGAAGGTATACGTCCTGGACGTCGTAGTAGCGCGCGTCCCCGGCGGGGGTCAGGGCCGCGCCGTAGGCGGCGTCAGAGGTTGCCGTGACGCCGGTGACGACGTGGGACTCCCTGAGGATGCGGAAGCTTCGTCCCACCACGTCCTCGCTGGCCAGCCCCGGGAACACCACCTGGGCGTGGTCCTGGCTGATCACGATCCGGTTCGTGCCAGCATCGCCGGCGACCAGGTCGCGGCCCGCGATGAACTCCATGTTGCGAGCCGACAAGTACCCCGGCGACGCTGTGCGGACGGGCAGCACCCACTCGGAGTTCGGGCCCTGGGACACGGAGTAGCCGCTCGCCCAATGCACCTCGACCACGCCGTCGAGTCGCGCCAGTTCCTCGAGGTGCGCGGGCGTCCAGGTGCTGAGGAACACCTCGTCTGGCTTGCTCCGGAACGTGATCACGTCCTCTGCGCCCAGGTCGCGGACCAACGCGGCTAGCTCCCGGGCCGCAAGCTCTCTCTCTGCGAGGAGGGCGGTCACCAGGGCGACGATGGCTACTAATGTCAGCGTGGTGGCAAGTCTCAACATGAACTGGTACCCGTGTTCCGAGCAATATAGCAATCAGCAGCGAGCCTGGTAACCGAAGGTGGTTGGCCAAGGGCGCTGCCCTGGCCAACCACAGGTAGGGTACCTAGCGGGTCTTTACCGCCGGACCCGAACTCAGTATGGGCAAACGCCGCAGGGTTCCTCGAATCGTTCGGTGACGGTACAGGTGCCGCCGTTGCTGCAGCTGTACCTGAAGACTTCGGTGTAGTGGAAGTAGACCTGGAAGAACTGGCACCCCCCACAGCCCGCCGATTGGACGTAGTTGTCAATCAAGGTGGGGTTCTGGCAGTGCAGCTCACAAGTGGACTGGGCGCTGGCATTGCCTCCGAAGAGCAAGAAGCAAGCCATGATCATAATCACCAGGCGCAGGGCGGGAGTCAGGAAACCTTTAGTTTTCACGTTTTCCTCCAAGAAGCATATGAGGGGAGTAGTAGGTGTTGGCGGCCTAGCTCGATTGCCTCCTTTGCGCTCAAATTAGTTGGCGGTTATCGCGTCAAGGATTTGACGGAGCGCCCCGATGTCAAACGGACCGTTCCAATACGGTTCTGGTCCCACGAACACGCCTTCTGCGTTGAACACGAACAGGTCTGGGGTCGTGGTGCGCCCGAAGATCATCCCTGGGTCAGCTCGACTGCCGGCCTCGAACTCCCGCAGGTGAAGGTTCGGCGCCCAATCCGTCTGCTGAGATATGGCCGAGAACGCCAGCGGCGCACCCTCTAGATAGAGGGTCCGGTCCGGCTCGGGTAGCACCTCCAGGCCAAACGCTTGAACTATCCCCTCAAGCGCCTCCGTTATCGTGTCTGGAACAACCTCAGCGAGGATCACGAAGCTTGCATCGGGGTGCTGCTGGGCGTAGTCGTTAAGTACCTGTTCCAGGCCCGCTTCTACCAGCGCCTCACAATGCCGGCACCCTGAGCTGTGCACGATCAGGAAGGTCGGACCACTGGCAGCGCCCAGCTTCCACTCGCCGGGGAGTTGCGTTATGCCTGGCAGAAGGTGCACAGACGCCTGCGCGTCCACGGCGGACCAGTCGCCCCCTGCGGCCAGCGCCACAACCTCATCAAAGGCCGCTAAACGCTGGGCGTTAGAACCGCTAAGTTTCGCTCGGACAACCCCATGGTCGTCAACGATCAGCGTCACCGGCTGTACGTTGAGACCCATGGCTTGCCCCCACAGGCCCGCCGCGTCGACGATCACGTTCGCGTGACCAGCAAACTTCTGGGCCTCTGCGCGAAGGTACTCCGTGGAAGACCCTTCTCCTAGCCGCGTAACAACCGCAACTTGAAGATCCGGATGGCGTGCAGCCCAAGTGCTCGCGATCGCATAAGTTACTTCGCAGCGGTTGCAGGGCGCTAGGGCACCAAACAGCAGAACGGTGGGAACACCGACCGTCAAAGGCTCACCTGTCAGCAGGTCCTCTCCGCCCGGAAACTCCACCTGGGTTCCGGGATGCGCTCCGAACCTGTAGGTATTTTGCGCGACGGCCTGGGAGGCGACTGCCGCCATCGCCACGCCGATCAGAACTGCCGACCACGACCTCATGATTCACGCGCCTTGTCGGCTTCGACCGTCAGCCGGAACCCACTGAGGAGGGAGGGCGCGTTAGCAGTACCGTCCTCGTCCGCGTCGCCTTCCTCCTCTTCAGGCGGCGGAGACGGATTATCGAGAACGATAGGTTGGTGGCTGGAGACGCAAACGCCACCGCCTGCGCACGTGCTTGGGTCTGCGAGAGCTAGGCCTAACCGACTTAGAAGTACGAGCATGAAAACATGTCGCATGCTTCACTCCTTTCGCCAAGTAAACTAGGAACCACCACATTTGAAGTCCTATTGGTCCTGGGGGGGGATTAGTAGATGAATGCCGTGCTAGCCGAGTTGTTAGCGAATGGTGCGATCTCAGCGAAAGAGAAATTCCAAAGCTTAGCGGCGCCAACGCCAGACGACCTACGTTGGCTAGGCGTAGCGACGTTCAATCTCGGCCAGCTTTCCCAGGCGCGCGACCACCTGCTCGCCTCGAGGGCGGCCGGCTGTGGCGCGGCGGGTATTGAACTCGCCACAACCTACCGGCACTTGGGCCGAGTCGATCTCGCAAGAACTACGCTGCAGCAGCTCAGTGGTGCGGACTTGAACAACTTCGATCGGGCGCTGTTTTATCGCGAACGAGGCTGTCAGAACCTAGCGCATGGGCGCAAAGCTGCAGCGCTAAGGGATCTGGAGGTTGCGTGACATCTGAAAGCCACAGGGCGGAAAAGTACTGTTTGTGGTGTTGCGAAGGCGACCGTGTCCGGGAGGACGCCTTTCTTGAGGTTTGCCTTCGGCCATGTTGCGTCTTCGTTCTCAGGGTACTCAATTGGTTGCCCCCGTTTGCCAAGAGGCCTGAACAGCCCCGGTTAACTGATTGAGGAGGAGGCGGACAACGCCGCTTACCGCCTGTTTATGCGTGGCTGAGGGTCAGTGCTCACGGAGCGTGTAGCGGACTTCGTCGAGGTCGAGCAGTTCCGGTATGCGGGGCGGCAGTTCGTCGGGAATGTGTGTGCTTCTGTTGTCGGCGTGGAAGCTGATGTGAACGCTGAAGGCCTGGTCGACGGGTAGGAACTCGCTGGTTTCTGTCGGGTCGTACAGCCATGCGTGCAGGTAGACGGGAATCCATTCTCCGATTACGACTGGCTGTTCAGTTATTGCCATGGCGAAGCGGTTGGTCTGAAACGGCTCGTTGCGGTCCGGGTATGGCGCGCAGAACGGCATGTTGTGCAGGTAGTCGGTGTCGCCTTCGGGAGTGATAGTGCCGATGAAAAGCATTGCCTGGCCGCTGTGCCTGTTGCATGTTCCGCTGCCGCCGGGCTGTTCGGGCGGAACTACAACGAGGCGCAGCCGGCCCGATTCGCTTGAAACCCCCGGCGCTTGCAGGGTTGGTGGTCTGTTGATGAAAGTGGACATTGCCGGTTGCAGTTCATCGGGTCCGAACCGGACGGCGTAAGTGTGCGCCCCGGTCGGGATGTCGAGTTCGATTGCGGTGGCGTTGTCCAACCAGGCTGAGACGAAGTGCGGCTGGACCGTGACCTCGGTCATGTCCTGTGCCTGGATGGCACCTGTTGCCAGCATCAGGAGCATCATGCGCAGTGTTTTCATGTGGTCCTCCTTTGTGGTGCGGCCACCCTAGCATGCCTAGCGCAGCTAGGCATGCTAGGGTGGCATCATGAAACCGGGACCTTCAAGAGACCTGATCGCGGCCTCCTCAAGGCCGCTGGTGCTGTCCATCCTGGGTGGCGGTGACAACTACGGTTACGCCATCATCCGTGAGGTGAAGCGACTGTCCGGTGGGCATCTGGATTGGAAGGAGGGCATGCTTTATCCGGTCCTGCACCGTCTGGAGGCCGAGAAGCTGATCGAGTCCAATTGGCGCCGGGTGGACGGCAGGCGCCGCAAGTACTACCGGCTGACGGACGCGGGCAACCGTGCTTTGGTCAAAGAGCGCCAGGAGTGGGAAGCGATGAACCAGACACTGAGTCGGGCTTGGGCGGGTGCGATCTCGTGAGCAGCTCCGGATTCCACCGGGCAGCCAGCTTGTACACCTGGCGTTCGGCACTGCTGAACAGGGGTGGGATCACGCCTGATGACGCCGATGAACTGCAGAGCCACCTGGAGGAAGTGGAAGCGGGATTGCTCGAGAGCCTGGAGCCGGAAGAGGCGTTCTGGGTTGCCGCGCATCGGGTGGGCTCGCCTGACGCCTTGACCCGTGAGTTCGGCAAGATCCAGGCGAATACCGGCTGGCTGCTGCGCGCGCAGTGGGCACTGCTGGGGATTTTGGCCTATATCGTTCTGATGCCGGTCGCGCAGCTACTGGTGAATCTGCTCATTGTGGTGGTTGCGGGCGCGCCGGCACTGCTCGGCCCCGCAGGCTTTCTGCAGAGCATAAGTGGTCTTCTCAGCCTGCTGCTGCTCATCGGCATACTTGTGCTCATTTTCAGGACATGGGGTGGACAACCGGAATCATTTGAGAAGGCTCTGCACTCGCATGGGTTGCCGCAGAGGTGGCTGTTCGGCTTGGCATTCGTCGCCTACTTTCTGATAGTGCGGCTGGTGGGGATGCCCATGGTGTTCCTTAACTCGCATATCCGTGAACTGCTCACCGTTGCGGGTCAGCCAGCACCGCTACAGTCGATTTACTGGTATTACCTGGCTGATGTGCTTTCGTATGCAATGCCGGCTCTGGCTGTCCTGTGGATCTATCGTCTCCAGCTCAGGCGAGTGCGAGGATAGGCGAATCGTAACGCTTAGCTCTGATGTCTGTTCATCGTATATCGGGCATCGCGCGTAGCCTGTGGTGGCAGTCAGTCCAAAAAACGAAGGTTTTGGCTACGGTATCAACTCGTACTTTCGTAGGTGAGTTCCCTTGTGAACTGCCGGATGTCCTGGAGGAGTAGGTCGGGTGCCTGCAGTGCTGCGAAGTGTCCGCCGCGTTCGTATTCTGTCCAGCGGACGATGTTGTGCTGTTGCTCGGCCAGTGACCGGAGGGCAGTGTCGCCGGGGAAGAGTGCTATTGCGGTGGGGTGCTCGGTTCGGGCGCCGCCGTAGAACGCGTTGCCGCCTTCTTTGTATATGCGTGCTGCTGAGCCTGAGGTGCGGGTTAGCCAGTAGATCGTGATGTTGGTCAGGATGGCGTCCCAGTCAATGTGGGTTTGTTCGGTTCGGGTGGGATCGTAATCAACGAACCATTCGAGGTTCCATGCGAGCAGGCCCAGTGGTGAGTCGGTGAGCGCGTATGCGAGTGTCTGTGGCCTTGTGGACTGTAGTGTTGCGTAGCCAGATCGTTCCTCCCAGGTGGCTGCGGAGGCGTAAAGGCGGCCGACGTCTTCTTCGCTGAGTCCGGCCGTGGGATTTTCTGCGTTCCAGTCGACAACTGAAGCGCTTACTGACGCGTTCAGGTGGACTCCGATTACGCTGTCGGGGGCGATGCGTGCTATTTCTGGTGAGACCATTGAGCCTGTGTCGCCGCCGTGAACCATGAAGCGTTCGTAACCGAGGCGGCGCATGAGTTCTGTCCAGGCGTGTGCTATGCGGGTGATGTCCCAGCCGCGTTCCTTGGTTGGGCCAGAGAAGCCGAATCCGGGCAGCGAGGGAATCACAACATGGAATGCGGGTGCGTCTGGAGAACCATGAGCTTCAGGATTTGCGAGTGGCCCTGCCAACTCACTGTAATCAGCGAACGTGCTGGGCCAGCCATGTGTGAGCAGCAGCGGCACAGCGTTCGGAGTGTCCGATTGTACATGCGCGAAATGCACGGTCTGTCCATCGATTTCGGTGATGAATTGTTTGAGTTCATTGAGCTTTCGTTCGTGCTTCCGCCAGTCATAGCCCTTGCGCCAGTAGTCGGCAAGGTCCCGCAGGTAGTCCAGGCTTACGCCGTAATCCCAGCCGGCTTCAGGGAGTTCGTCGGGCCATCTGGCGTCTGCGAGGCGTCGGTTCAGGTCATCGAGTTCCTGCTGTGGAATATCGATTTGGAATGGTTTCAGGTCATTGGACGGGTTGGGCATGGCGGTCTTTTTCACGGATGTAGCTTAGCGGTCGATGCGGTCAGTTTCTGGCCTCTTGTTCGCTATGATTAGTCGCCATGGCAAGTACCAGCTCCCGCATGCTTGCACTTCTTTCGCTTCTGCAATCGCAACGCTTCTGGTCCGGACGCCAGTTGCAGGAGCGTCTGGAGGTGAGTCCGCGGACTTTACGCCGTGATATTGAGCGCCTGAGGGATCTGGGGTATAGCGTTGAAAGCATCCGCGGCTCTACCGGTGGGTACCGTCTTGCTTTTGGAGAAACTCTTCCACCCCTGCTCGTGGACAGTGACGATGCGACAGTCATCTCCATAGGTCTGCGTTTGGTAAGTGCGAGCGCGATTGAGGGAGCCCGGGAAACTTCCGAACGAACACTTGTCAGCGGGGCCCGGTTCAGGCCGCGCAGCTTGCCAGCGGAAGATGTGGCTGCCTGGGTGAGTCAGAAGCTAATTGCTCGGCAAGCCAGGTACAAAGTTGAGGTTTTAGTGGAAGCGCCTGCTTATCTGGTTGCAGCCCAGGTAGGCGAGTGGGGCACCGTGGAAGCGTTGGGCCCTGAAGAATCCCGGCTCATCATGCAAGTCGACGACCTGATCTGGCCAATTATGATTCTGGCTGACCTGCGGGCTGACTTCCAGGTTGTTGAACCATTTGAACTCGTGAAAGAAATGCATGCTGTCGGGCAGCGGTTAATCAGTGCACGCCTTAGCCGTAGTGGGATCTGATGTGTACCTTTATTGCTGCTTAGGAACAGCGAAGGTTTTGCTGTCGCAGGACGTTGTGGTGCGCCCGCGCAGCAGGGGCGAACGATCTGATGCTGATTCTCCGCAACAGGGATGTCTTTTCAGGGGTGGTCATGCCTCATTGAATCTGAAGCGACCAGTTACAGGTTCGGGCAAGTGCCAACGAATCGGGGTAGGTCTATCTTCCACATGGGAGGGCAGTGTGCTGAGGTTCGCGTCATCCTTTCTGACGGCGCGGCGCCAACTATCACCGGAACTGCATTGATGTTGCGGCCAACTAACGGGTTGCGTTTCGGATGGCGATGACACCCGCATACAATCCGATTGCGCATGACGGGCTGAATTGGGTTAACACGATGCGTGCTTTACCCCGGCTCCATCGTGAACTGGTTCCGGAGGCTTTGCTGCTGTAAGTGTTCAGCCGAGAAGCTGAACGAGTTGGCGGGCGGTGATGATTCTGACACCGTTGATCTTGTACAGGACCAGCAGGTCGTTCTTGTCTCCGGTTACAAGCCAGTCGGCTTTGCCGGTCATTGCCGTCGCCAGAATGGGATTGTCATCCGGGTCGGGTGACGCTTCAACAGTCGGCAGGGATTCCAGTACCTCTGCATGCCTTCTGATCCGGTTTATGAGTCGTCCGACCTCGGATGTGGTCAGGTGCTTCTTGAGGTGCGGGTAGCGGCTGACTCTTCGCAGCTCATCAAGTTGCCATTCTGACGTGACGAGCGTGATTCGGCGGGAATCCCAGGCTTGCCTGATCAGATCGGCTGGGCTGCCTGCGATGAGGAGCCCTGAGATGATGACGTTCGTATCGAGTACAACCCGCACACTCAGTGCCCGGTGCGGGCCCAGTTGACGGCGTTGTTGACCAGTTCTTCCAGCTCATCGTCGGGAGTGTCAGAATTACGCTCCTGGATTTCTTCAACCATGAGGCGATACAGGCGTTCTTCTACTGCTTCCTGAACGAAGGCTGACAGGTCGCCTTTCTTCATGCCGCGTTGCGCCAGGAAGGTTCTGAGGCTGCGGTCTGTTTCCGTACTGACTTTGATGGTCCAGCGTTCCATGACCCAGTATAAACGCTTAAGTGCCTATGCGTATATACGCCGTGCATGGTTTTAACTGCAAGACCAGACTCTGGCGCAACGGGCAGTTTTAGATTGGACGGATTCGGCAAGTTGATTTTGGACGTGTCCGTCAGCTTCATGTATTGAAGCGCACCGGGTATTCGGCGGCCAGAGCGCTTGGGGCAGCCGGGTGTCCGGTAGGGGAAGGCCTCTCGGACTGGATTGGCCTGAAAGTTCTGTCTTGCCTGCCGGAAGCGCGAGGCCTGGTCCCGTCTGTGGTGATGAAACAGCCCGTATTCATGTGATGGAGGATCTGGGTGTCGACACGACGTTGCAGCAACTTCTCCAACAGAGGTCCACCGCTATGAAACTGGCCGAGCCGACCTCTGAAAGCCTCGCCACCATCAGCCTTGAAGGCCTCCCGTCGCCCCAAGGGGTATTGAGCAGCTCATTGATGAAGCAGCATATCCATATCTTTTAAACAGGAAATTGAATACTTGGGGTTAGATAATCCGACCGCACAGCGGCATTACTGCGTCCGAATAACGAAGGTTTTCGCTACACCACGACGCTTACAGCCGCCGAACAGAGCAGGTGAGTCCAAGGCATTGGGTTCCGGAGGATTGCGCAGGAGTTCTGCGAGGCGCCTGCTTTCCTCTG
>Ga0209487_1003903_pt1 | contig 11617 bp, 9 predicted proteins | sample Poulit2012_FD_187524 | JGI IMG/M metagenome (GOLD analysis project Ga0209487, IMG submission 187524) | Agricultural soil microbial communities from Georgia to study Nitrogen management - Poultry litter 2012 (SPAdes) (version 2) | ecosystem: Environmental > Terrestrial > Soil > Agricultural land... | reverse complement strand
TCTAGCATTGGCCATTGTATATATCATTTCATTTATATTGCTTTTGAAATTGGTTTATAGTGGTAACAAAAAGGAATCGTCGGCTGATCAACTCGGCATTTTCCTAATTATATTTGTTGCAGGTGCGCTGGCTCTATTACCAACGGCTGCAATAGGCATCATCTTGTTCGTTATACTCGGTTCAACAAGTTTAGTTGATATGATTTTTTCTTTAAATATAAGCATCAACCAGTTAATCATCTTAGCTATCTCACTTTTAGTCTATTTATTTACGCTTGATCACATGATTGATATTGTTTTGCGTTATACATTTGGTGAAAATATCATCTATCACAGTGCCAAATGCATCATACGCATTGGCGCTTTTTATTTAATTGGCGAAATCATAGCCATAAGGCAAACTGTTAATATGACCATGGCAGTAGGCACCGCGGTGATCATTCTAATAATTGAATCCTTACACCATTTAACGGAGAAAACCAAACATATAGATTGAAAAAGTAGACTTATTTTTAAACGAAAGTTAGGAAGTAAAAGAGGCTAGTCACTTCCTTATGTTATGAAGGAAATAGACTAGCCTTTATATTGATTTTTCATCTGTCGTTGAAATGGACAACCTTGAATATACACATGCCATCAGCATATTTATTTCTCTGTCATTGCTAAATAAAGGGCCCCTTTAATGCCTGATTCATCGGTCAATCCTGGTGGAACGATATACTGATCGATTTCCTTGGCATTTAAATATGGAGAACTAACATAGCCGTTAAGCATATCTAGTACATTTTTTCGAATCAATGGGAAAAGCTGTTTCTGCTTCATAACCCCGCCGCCCATAATAATACGCTCTGGTGAAAGTATATAAATATAACTTGTTAAGGCTTGAGCTAGATAATAGGCTTCCATTTCCCAAACATGTGCATCATCAGATAATTCATAGCCTTTTTTATTCCAACGTTTTTCTAGTGCTGGACCTGCTGCCATGCCCTCTAAGCAATCGCCATGATAAGGGCAACCTCCAGCATATGCATCATCCGGATGGCGATGGACTTTAATATGTCCCATTTCTGGATGTGATAAGCCTTTTAATGTCTGACCATGAAAATAGGCGCCAGCTCCAACCCCAGTACCAACTGTAATATACAGACATGTCTGAACATCTTTGGCATTTCCCCATTTTGCTTCTGACATCGCTGCTACGTTTACATCCGTATCAATAACAACCGGAACACCAAGACTTTCCTCAAGTGTTTTTCCCAAAGGATAATCAATCCAATCTATCTTTGGCGTTTTTAGTAATTGCCCATAGGTTGGACTTGATTCATTAATATCAATTGGACCAAAACCGCCAAGGCCAAGACGCTCTATCCCTTTCCCTTCAAAAAATGCCAGCACTTTCGGCACGGTAATATCCGGATGTTCAGTTGGGATAACCTTTTTTTCTATAATGTCTCCTTGATCGGTTCCTATAGCTATAACAAATTTTGTACCGCCGGCTTCAATTGCTCCTAACAAAACACTCATTCCTTTCTAAACCCTTTTTGGGATGACGATAAGACATACTGTGCCGTATATTTTTAGGACAGTACATTTTCTCATTCATTAAATTGATCGTCCCCGACCACATCTCTTTTTAGAATACACATTTTTTCAAGAAAAGTCATACATTATAGTTGTTTGAAAGTCGCAATACATGAACAAATGATTGACAAGGAAAGTTCAGGGAACTATTGTAATTTTCTGTTTCGTTTATTTTACAAAACACCTCCCTCAGTCCCTCACTAATAAATAAACAAAGTAAGGCGCGCCAATTACAGCAACCATAATTCCAGCTGGAATCGTCGTATCAATTACATGCCTTCCAACTGTATCTGCGAATAATAATAACCAACCACCAAGTAAAATGGCAATGGGGATAAACAATTGATTATTTGGACCAACTAACGATTTTGCAAGATGTGGTGCTATTAAGCCGATAAAGCTAATTCCACCTGTGACCGAAACCGCAGCAGCTGCTAATGCTATAGCTGTTAATAATAAGGTAATACGTTCTCTTTCAATTGTAACGCCAACTCCAACCGAAACAGGATCACTTAATCGAAGCAGGTTCAGTCGATTCGATTTATATAAGGTAAATGGAATCAAAATGATAAGCCAAGGAAGAAGGGCTATGATAAACGGCCAGTCGCTTCCCCAAACATTTCCTGCGATCCATTTGGCGATAAAATCGACTTTTTCCCGTTCTGCAGATGAAATAATGACAATCATCGCACCCGACAGTGCTGCTGAGAATCCAACACCGATGAGCACAAGATTGACAGGCTGCAAGCCACTTCTTCTGCTATAAGCAAATAGATAAATAAGTAAACCTGTAATAACCGCACCTAGAAAACTAACAATAGGGATTATATAAACAAAACTTCCTGCTTCAATCGGAAAAAATAAAAAGAAAATAGCGATGGCGACTCCTGAACCAGAATTAATTCCGATAATGCCTGGATCAGCCAAGTCATTTCTCGTAATCCCTTGCAAGATTGCACCAGATAAAGCAAGTGCCATTCCTGCTAGTAATGTAATCAAAATCCGTGGCAAGCGAATCGAATATAAGACAAATTCCTCGTTCATATTGCCAAACCCGAAAATCGTCTGGATGAGTCGGCTCAAGGTTAAACTGTATGATCCAATGCCCATACTGAAAATAATCGTCGTTAAAATAAGTAATAATAAAGCACATAATAGCATACGTTGCTTTTTAATCAGTGCTGGATGTATCATGAGAATCCTCCTTTACGAACGATTAGGAGAAAGAATGGTAACCCGATAACGGAAATGATGGCGACAACTGGTGTTTCATATGGTGCATTTAACATGCGTCCAATTGTATCAGCAAGCAACATGAATGTTGCACCTACTATCACAGCCATCGGTAAAATATACCGATAATCCGTTCCAACAATTGTTCTTACAATATGTGGAATCATCAGTCCAATAAATGTCATATTTCCAACGAGGGCAACAGATGCACCGGAAAGGACAATAATAACAATAAAAAGCAAAATTTTGACTGTAAAAATATTTTGTCCAAGGCTAACTGCAACTTCCTCACTTAGACTAAGGATCGTAAGTTGCTTGGAAAGAAAAATCGCAAGTATGATCCCTACAAGGATAAATGGCGTAATAATTTGCAGTTGCTTCCAATTGGTACCGATCATGCCACCTGCTGTCCACATGGAAATGTCCTTCGAGATTTTAAAATAAATCCCAATGCCCTCAGCGATCGCAAATAAAAAACTAGAAATAGCTGCACCAGCAAGAACAATATGAAAAGAAGAGAAACCACCTTTTTTCATCGAACTAATTCCGAATACTAGGACAGCACCGACAGTCGCTCCGATAAAACAAACAATCATCGTTAAAAAATAGTTGGCTGTTGGAAGAAGGGCAATTGTAATCGCTAGAGCCACATTGGCACCAGCTGTTAAGCCGAAAAGTCCGGGATCGGCAAGCGGGTTCCGGGTTAATCCTTGCATAATCGCACCGGAAACGGCAAGTGCCGCTCCAACAGCAATTGCAGCAACTTCCCGTGGCAAACGAATATCACGGATAATTGAAATCGCATCACTCATCTGAGAATTTGTGAGCGCGAACCATACATCTTTAATTGAATTTTCCGCTGCGCCAAAGCTCATGGCAGTGAAAAACATACAGATCAATAACGAAATCGAAAATATAAATTTGAGTGCTAGAACGCTCTTTTTCCTCATATTACTTTCCTAAAAATCCTTTTTTAAAGAGTTTAAGTTGCTTTTCTAATGTAACTGGATCACTAAATGATGCACCTTCTCCTTGCATATGAATCACATTGTCATTTTTTATAGCAGGTATATTTTTGTATGTATCTGTTTCCTGGAAAGCAGTGTCCGCCTCGGAATATTTACTTAGGACGATATAATCTCCTGCAAATTCAGAGAGTACTTCAGCCGATAAGGTATAATACCCTAATTCATCTGCACTTTCTTTTACTTTTTCAGGCATTTTAAGTTTCATTGAATCATATAAAATCTCTGTTCCACGAGCAAAGTCCTCACCATAAACATAAAGCTCTTTTCCGTAGGCCTCAATAACCGATACAGTCGTATCTTCACCAATCTTGTCACGAACCTCTTCACCTATTCGCTCTGCACGCTCTTTAAAGTCCTCAACCCATTCCATTGCCTCCTCTTCTTTTCCTAAGAGTTTGCCAATTTCGATATGTTGGGTTAAATAGTCTACCTTCCCCCATGTATAGGTTACAGTTGGTGCAATTTTTTCTAGTTTATCAAGGTTGTTTACTGTTGATAATGCGATAATTAAGTCTGGTTCTAATTCTAAGATCCCTTCTAAATCATCTTCTGAAACTTCTGCTACATCCTTCAATTCTTCTTCAAAGGTCGGATTGTCCTTCGACCAGACATCCACTCCAACGACATTCACCCCTAAATGGAGGACATTTCCTGTATATCCAGAGAGGATGACGACACGTTCTGGATTGGCGGGAACTTCAATTGGTCCTGTTTCGGCTTCATATGTGACCGTTTCTCCACCACTTTCTGGTGTATCGTTCGTTTCTTCAGTAGTATCTGTATTGCCACACGCACTAATGAGCATGAGCAGCAAAAATGGAATGAATCGTTTCACCATGTTGATTGTCCCCTTTCAGTAGGTTGTATGTCATGCACATTGGTTTATTTGTGCACGGATCACGTCCGATTACGGCATCGATTTGAAAAACTTCTTGTAATACTTCTGGACTTATAACCGCTTCACAAGCTCCAGCCTTTGCAACTTTCCCATCTTTTAAAGCGATGATATAATCCGCAAAACGAGCTGCTTGGTTTAAATCATGCAACACCATAATAATCGTCCGATTATGCTCTTCGTTTAATTTCTTTAATAATTCTAAGACTTCCAGCTGGTGCGCCATATCTAAATATGTTGTCGGTTCATCCAAAAAGATAATTTCGGTCTCTTGTACGAGCGTCATCGCAATCCAGACCCGTTGACGTTGCCCCCCTGAAAGCGCATGGATTGATCGGTATTTAAATTCCGCTGTTCCTGTAACTTCGAGCGCCCAATCGATGACTTCAACATCTTTCTTCTTTAAACGTCCAAAGCCAGTTTGATAAGGGAATCTCCCATAGGATACTAATTCCCCAACTGTTAATCCACTAGCACCTTCGGGCGTTTGGGGTAAGATTGCCATTTTCCTTGCGAGCGTTTTCGTATTTTCTTTTATAATATCTTTCCCATCTAACAGGACGGAGCCTCCTCTGTAGGGGATAATCCGTGTCATGGCTTTTAATAACGTTGATTTACCACAACCATTGGGTCCGATGATTGTTGTAATTTTTTTATCTGGAATGACCAAACTAAGATTTTTTACGATTAAATGATCCCCATAGCCAATACTTAAATCTTCAATGGAAAGGCGGGTCATTTGTATTACCTCCATCTTCAATTAGTTGAATCAAATGATAATGATTATCAATTTCAATTATATGTGTTAATATATATTTAAATTTTCAATGTGTCAATGTCTATTTAAAATTATTTTGGATTGGAGTGGGTTGAGAATGAAACAAGAGGATCTATTTGATGTAACAATTATTGGTGGCGGACCAGCTGGTCTCTATTCCACTTTCTATAGCGGTTTACGAGAAATGAAAACAAAACTGATTGAATACCAGCCACAACTTGGTGGAAAGATCCATGTATATCCAGAAAAAATGATTTGGGATGTTGGTGGAGTGCCGCCCGTTCCAGGGGAAAAACTAATGGAGCAATTAGTCAACCAAGCATTGATTTTTGAGTCCACCGTTGTGCTCAATGAAAAAATAGAATCTATTTCCCGTAATGAAGAAGGCGTTTTTGTATTACGTTCTGCCTTAGGAGACTTGCATTTTTCAAAGACAGTGATTGTCGCGGTTGGTGCAGGCATTCTAAATCCAAAAAAATTGGATATTGAAGGAGCAGAACAATTTGAAGTCGCGAATATTCATTACGCAGTTACGTCACTTAAGCGATTCCAAGGCAAAACTGTGCTTATTTCAGGTGGCGGGAATACAGCGATTGACTGGGCGAATGAACTTGAACCAATCGCAGCAAAGGTATATATGACTTACCGGAGAGAAGAACCAACTGGACACGAAGCGCAAGTTACCCAATTACGAAATAGTTCAGTAAAGCGTCTTCCAAAAACGGAAATTACAAAATTAATAGCTTGCGCAAATCATGAAAAAATAGAATCCGTAGAGCTTACTGATCGAATGGCTGGGAATAAAATTGGTTTGGAAATTGATGATGTCATTATTAATCATGGTTATGAAATGGATGCAAGTTTACTACAAGAAAGTGATTTGAATATAAAAATAGTGGATAACTTTTTTATCGCTGGAAATGCTCATTGTGAATCTTCCGTGCCTGGCCTATATGGAGCTGGTGATATTTTAAACTTCGATGGCAAACTGAATTTAATTGCTGGCTGTTTCCAAGATGCGGCAAATGCAGTGAACCGGGCAAAACAATTTATCCAACCAGCAGCTGAAGAATATGCGATGGTATCGTCGCATAATGACCTTTTCCAAAAAAAGAACCAGGAACTTGTTCAGAAGATGATGAAGAAAGAAGTTGGTGAATGAATTTTATAATTTTCACAGTTCTTATGCCTCATTGACTTTTTATGGTGACGCAATTGACATAAACCCCATGCAAAGTATGATAAAATCACATCACTGATATGTTATTACATAAAGTCTTCGAAGGGGATCTAGTGAAGAAGTTCATACTATTTTTTAGGAATGACGTCATTCTTTTTATATGTAACCTATCCTCGTACAAAATTTAAAATAATAGCTATACCAAACTAACTGACAACATTCACCATAGACCACACCAGTGAAACATCGTCATTTTTCTGCAAAAACAGCGTATTGTATGATATTCTAAAATTATCGTAGAAATGGGCGCACACACATTGTCACGTTCTCTTTGCGATAATTTCCCCCAAAAAAGGTGTGAACGCAATGGACAAACAACATAAACCAGAAACAAAAACCCATTTTATCCAAAAGCATATTGCGCTCGTAGTAGGTGCAACATTGGCTGCGACAGCCATTGAATTATTTTTAGTACAAAATAAGATTATCGATGGTGGTATCATTGGGATCTCTTTATTACTCAATCATATCACCCATATTAATTTTGGTATTTTAGTCTTTCTGCTTAATCTACCTTTTCTCTTTTTTGGATATAAATACATTGGTAAGAGCTTCTTTTTCTCTTCCCTATTCAGCATTTTTCTTCTCGCTGTAATCGAGCCAAGACTACAAGTACTTGACCCCATTACAACCGAACCATTATTGGCTACCGTCTTCGGTGGCATGATGCTCGGTGCTGGCGTCGGCTTTGTCATTCGCTATGGTGGCGCATTAGATGGAACGGAAATTTTAAGCATCTTAATGTCAAAGAAAATCCCATTTTCCGTTGGGGAAATTGTCATGTTTTTCAACTTTTTCATTTTTGGATGGGCAGGTTTTATCCTCGGTTGGGAACAGGCCATGTATTCGATTTTGACATACTATATCGCTTCAAAAACAATTGATGCCATAACACAAGGGTTTAATGATACAAAATCCGCTTTTATTGTTACCGAAGAATATGAGGAGATGGCTGAAACCATCAACAAAAGATTGGGACGAACAGTTACCTTTTTACACGGTAGAGGTGGCTATTCAAGTGAAGAAAAAGACGTTATTTACGTCGTCATTATCCGTCTGGAAATATCCAAATTGAAAGATATTATTTACGATGTCGATCCCAATGCTTTCACAACCATCATGGATGCCCAAGAAGCACGTGGTGGGAGATTTAAATCCGCCATTCATTAAAAGATGGCAGCCGACAATTATGCATGTTCCCATGGTGATGATGATATTTAAAAAATACTCGAACTTTTATAGCACATACACAACTTAGGACACATAAAGGAGAAATAACACTTGAAGAACACTTATAAAGCATTAACGATTTTCTTTACAATCCTTCTACTTATCGCATGCGGTGATCATGCGAACCAAAGCGGAAACAACGATACAAAAAATTCATCAGAGGGTATATCTGATGTTCAAAACGATACAACTGATAATACCGACGAACCCGATCGAGTAGACACACAGGATAATCATTCGGCTGCTATCGAAGAATCAACGGAATTGAGTGCGGACAATTCTAATCACATACCTTCAGAAGAATCAAACAATGAGACGGCACAGGATGTATTTCAAACTGATGACGACAATCCATTGGTCCACTATTCATCGAGAGAAATTGAATATGCTCGAGTTTGGTTACAACTTGGGCCAAATCCAGATATAGATGAACTGAACGTACGCCATATTGCTGCCGGTGAACCTGTTAACCCATCTGATGATATGAGTGTAAACTATCCAGAAGATGTGACTTCGTTAGCAGGCTCACGGTCTGTTGATGGTGCCATAACCTATAGCAGTAATGGAGATGGCACAATTAATATATATGAAGTCCCTTTACATTGGGAAAGTCCTGCCCAAGTAGAAAAAGGTTATATGCAAACATACACTGAAAAGATTATTCACAATACAAAGCTCGCATACATTGATCCAGGTGATGATGATCAAGTCATCAACTTGATCGAAATAATCAATATCCATCATTAAACTGATGCATGTATTAATGACTATCCAAAAATTACATTTATCTTGCTAAACCATGGACACACGCAAAAAATTCAATTTTAAAAGTGACATCATCAAATTTTGGTCTAGCATTGAAAAAAAATCTGTAGTACGATAAATAATGACCATCATACCGTCTAAGTTATAAACAAAGTCCCACTTACTCAATAAGTAGTCGTTTATTTGGCACTCAAATGCGTCGTGTTACTTTTTAAATTTTTAAATAAGGATGATTAAATGAAGAAAAATCTATTTTTATTATTTGCATTATTATTTTTCTTAGTTGCGTGCGCTTCTAATTCAAATAATGATAACAATACAAATAATAACAATGAAGATAATACGGAAAATAACGAAAATCAAACAGCAGAAAATGAAGGCAACGATGAACCAGAACCGCTAGAAACAGAGGTTTTGTTCTCGTATGATCATGAAGATTCAGGTGATTATGAGATTCAAAGTGTTGGAGTGGATGCGAATGGTACTGCCATTACTTTTACTGGAAAAGAGGATATTGATCGTAAGACAGATTACTACACATACTTTGTCGATCAAAACGATAACGTCTTTGAAGGCCTAGAATTGGCAGAGGATGAAGACCAAGACCGACGATGCACTGATTTAAGCGTATCTCCAAATGGTGATTACTTAGTTTATAACTGCCATGATGACGGAATTGCATTTTCTGTCTATGATATGCATGAAGAGGAAACCATTCACCAAATGGAAGAGCCAGATGATTACATTAGAGATATACATGGTATAACGAATGATAAAATCATTTATTATGATATTGAAAATGATGACTACGAAACGGAATTGGTTGCTTATGACGCTGAAGCTGACGATACAACATCATACGTGTTAGACGATTTAATTGACTTGGATGATGATTCATCATTTGATCGAATGATTTTGTCAGATGATGGTAAATATATGTTAATTAATGCATTTACGGCACTCTATTTAGTTGATGTTGAAGATGAGTCAGCCGAAGAGATTACCAATGTTGAGGAACAGACTGAAGAATATGATGCGGATATTTTCATTTATGATGAGAAAATGTCCCCTGATGCTAAATATGTTTATTATAGAATCAGTGAAAATGACACAGATCCCGTCTATGCGGAAGCCTTCTTTCACAATTTAGACACGGATGAAGTCACAGTCTTTGGAGAGCTTGGTTATAGCTCTGTGCGTGGTTTTGATGTGAATGGTAATGTGCTACTTGAAGGTGATGATGAGCTCTCCTTATACAATGTCGAAAGTGAAGAAACACGCCTTATTCCAGATGTAGAGGTAAGAACATATACCAGGTATTTCACATTATCGCATAACGGTGAATATTTGATTTACACTGATAAAGATTCAAATGACGATGATACATATACGCAAAATTTAAAACGTGTATCATTAGGTGACATTTCTAGTTATGAAACAACGGAATTAAATGCACAAGAAGAGACAGTTAAAGAAGAGCCGGATCAAGATGAAATTGCTTTGACTGAAGAAAACTTCGATGAAGAAGATACATTGATTAAATTATGGGAAAGCAGTACAGACTTTATGTTCCCAACTGAATTCCCTGATAAAGTAAAACGCAAAACCAATCAATATAGCGGTGATGAAGATGACCGGAGATATTCACAAACCATTTATATGGAATCAGATTCCACCCGAGATAATGACGTCAGTTTCACAGCGCAAACGCAATCTGATAGTGGCCGGTGTGTTGGTTTTGATGATTTAGACCAAGTTGATACCATCGATGGTGATGATTATTACTTTTATGACTATCGAAATAGAGATGTTGAAGCGGCGGTATCAGTTGATGACGAGTGCTATTCATTTGAAGCTGAAGAACATTCTGAAGATGAAATGTTAGAAATGGCGCAATCACTCGAACCAATTGATGAGCCCTTTCATGAAATTTCCTTAGATGGCCTGAAATTCCCAACACAATTTCCAAGTGAAAAGCCTAGAGCAGCAAGCCCACGTATTGTCTCCTATAATGACGGAGAAAAAGTTGACTTTCTCATGAATTATTATGGAGATCGTGATGATCGCAACGACAATGATATTAAATTGGAATTTGAAATCCGTACGCACGAACCGAGCTTGTTTGGAAATAAAAAGGATGAACTAGCTGTTGATATTGATGGATTTGATGAATCATACTTTTTTGAAGATCATATGAAGTTAATCATGTATGATGGGACACACTATTACGTGATCCAACTAGATATTAACAATGATATGCTTCAAGCATATGGCTCTGATCAAGTGGAAGAAACATTTATTGAAATTGGAAATTCTTTAAAATAAACATAAAAAAACACAGGCGTCAGGTAGATGGCGTCTGTGTTTTTTTATGTTCTCTCATTACAAAAAATGTTATTATCATACATTTACATCATGTACACAAATGAAATAAATTCCTAGTTATGTGTTGCTTTTCTTTAATGTAAATAAGGTGCCAGTCTTATAAGTTCTTGTTCTGGCAATGCTTTTTCAATCATCGGAAAAATAGTACGTTCTTCTTTTCGAATATGCTTTTCCAGTAATTCACCAAGGGCGTGCATACTTGTGAGTGACATATCCGTTTCAAGCAGCTTATACATTTGCGAACGGATCACAGCGTGTTCAACAAACATATCAATAATATTTGGATCGTACATATTCCCATAGGATGCATAAGCTGGTAGTAAAATTTCCTCTTCTTCTCTAAAGTGATTATTGCCATCTGGTTCCCAGAAATCACGAGCATCTGAAATGATTTGCTCAACTGTCCAGCGGCTTTCCCTTGTACCTGCACGTTTCAGTTTCAATGCCACATGTAAACCAATCATATGGTGCCGTGACAGTGG
>Ga0209487_1003902_pt1 | contig 11617 bp, 10 predicted proteins | sample Poulit2012_FD_187524 | JGI IMG/M metagenome (GOLD analysis project Ga0209487, IMG submission 187524) | Agricultural soil microbial communities from Georgia to study Nitrogen management - Poultry litter 2012 (SPAdes) (version 2) | ecosystem: Environmental > Terrestrial > Soil > Agricultural land... | reverse complement strand
GCTGCCAGCCGCCAGTAAACGTTGTGCAATTACCTCCGGGGAATCTTGGCCGCGGGTCTCTAAACGCGTTTTGAGGGCCGCAATTGATGGCGGTAAAATAAAGATGCCAATCGCTTGCGGATAGTAACGACGTACTTGACGCGCCCCTTGCCAGTCAATCTCTAAAAGGATGTCCTGACCATTTTGCAAGGCGGTGTCAATGGCATCCTTGGGGGTGCCATAGTAATTGCTATGAACGCGCGCCCATTCCAGCAGCTGATTGGTATCCCGCAATTCTAGAAATTCCGCCTCGGTCACGAAGCGATAATCACGGTTATTAACCTCTCCGGGTCGACGGGGCCGTGTTGTGCAGGAAATCGATAATACGATGTTATCGTCCCCTTCCAGGGTTTTTGCGATAAGACTCGATTTACCAGCGCCACTTGGTGCGACGACGATAAAGACATTGCCACTTGTGGCGGCGCGGGGCGGCTTGGGCATGGTATTTATTAATTAGTTTATTTGGGTTGGATAGTTGGGTTGGCCAAATTCCCGTAGCGTGCGTTGGAAGGCTGCTTCATTGGCGCATAAGAAGATTGCGGCATCCCCAGCAGCAAGGTTGAAGGTCAGTTCCGAGACTTCATCTAGCGCATCATCTGGACTGTTCACGGCCGCCACATGGACGTTACCAAATTGTTCATATTCCTCTTGTGGCATGAGCTGCGCGACGATATTCAAATCAGGTTCACTGATAAGAATGTAGGCCGTAAACCCTATTTCGTCACTGTCTATGTTTAGCACTACCCCATCTTTTAGGGTAGAAAGAATTTGACTGGATAATGGCATGTGCATGTTACCAATTCAAAGCAATCCTTCATTGTAAGCGAATTCTTAGACGCGATCCTGTAAAGTCGCAATCACAGGGGTGTGATCCGAGGGGCGTTCATTCTTTCTTGGGTTGACGTCAATTTCGCAGGCCGTGCATAGCGCCATTAATTCCTTCGATAAAAGAATGTGATCAATACGCATGCCGGCATTACGTCGAAACGCCATGCGTCGATAGTCCCACCAACTATAGGACTTTTCCGGTTGATCAAAAGCACGAAAAGCATCGCTGAGGCCAAGATCCAGCAGCCGTTGCAAGGCCTCACGTTCGGGCTCAGAAACTAGTACTTTGCCTTCCCAGGCAGCGGGATCATGGACGTCTTCATCAGCAGGTGCCACGTTAAAGTCGCCAAGGATGGCAAGCCGAGGGTAGCGTTCCATTTCTGTTTGTAGCCATTCGTGCAAAGCCGCATACCAGGCGAGCTTATAGGTGTATTTATCGCTATCAATCGATTGGCCATTGGGGCAATAAGCACAAATAACACGAATGTCGCCCACCGGGCTTGGCAGCGTTGCTGCAATAATGCGCTGTTGCTCATCATCAAAATTCGGAAGGTTGCGTTGCTCATCCTGCCCCCGTTGGGGCGTAATAATCGCAACGCCGTTATAGGTTCTTTGTCCTGCCCAATGGGCATCGTAGCCTGCTTCCTGGAAAGCCTCGATAGGGAAGTTGTCATCGGTTTGCTTCAGCTCTTGAAGACACAGCGCGTACATTGGGTTGTCGCGGAGCCAGTCAAGAACCTGGGGCAGGCGAACGTTTAGGGAATTAATATTCCAAGTGGCAAGTTTCATTGTTTGTTTATCTGGTGTGGCAGTCGAAAAATGAATACCTAAGTTATTGAGAATCCTAGACTTTCCGTAGTTGACGTGGTATTATATGATACGAGCAATTGTTTGTTTAATTTGTTTTTTGGAGAGTTAATTTATGGCAACCAAGCGAGCCACCCGTAGAAGACAGCCTTTTGTGATTGAACCGCTAGACTGGGTCGCGCCGGATGTTGCACAAGAGTCCGAAAAATCCAATAAGAAATCACAGCAATCTCGCCGTAAGCAGGGTGAAGATCAAGATTAACTGCTTGATAATACTATAAAATAAGTCTACATAAATAAAACAGCGTTGGCTATCAATGCTGTTTTATTTTTTTGTATCTGCTTTTGTAGTGCTCATAAACGTGCGCACAAGACGCCTGTCACGTTATGATGGAAGAGAGAATAATTCATTCATTTAACACACCAGGAATTGCTGGAGATTGTTATGCAAGAGGTATTGGTTGCCGATGGTTGTCGCACGGCGGTTGGCAGTTTCGGTAAAAGCCTAAAAGGGGTGCCGCCTACCGAGCTTGGCACTCAGGTCTTAAAGGCATTGCTGGAGCGCACAAAAGTGCCAACAGATGCCATTAATCACGTTGTTTTTGGTCATGTGATCAACACCGAGCCTCGTGATTTGTATTTGTCGCGCGTGGCGGCGCTACAAGCTGGCTTGCCGGACACTACGCCGGCTTTTAATGTGAATCGCCTATGCGGTTCGGGTTTGCAGGCGATTGTTTCTGCAGCCCAGTCAATACAGCTTGGTGATGCCCAGGTTGCCATTGGTGCTGGTGCGGAAAACATGAGCCGTGCTCCCTATCTTGCGGTAGGCCAACGCTGGGGTTCCCGCATGGGGGATAGTCGTCTACTAGACCTTATGTTAGGGGCATTGGCGGATCCCTTCGATAACGTGCATATGGGTATCACGGCAGAAAATGTGGCGGAACGCTATGAAATTAGCCGTGCGGATCAAGACGCCCTGGCGGTCTCGTCTCATCAACGGGCCCAGCGCGCAATTGAAGAAGGGCGCTTCAAGGACCAAATTGTCCCCATAACCCTGAAGTCCCGTAAAGGCGAACAGGTGTTTGATACAGATGAGCACGTCCGGTATAACGCTACGCTGGAAGATTTTAGCGGTTTAAAGCCCGTATTCAAGCGAGAAGACGGTACAGTTACCGCTGGCAATGCGTCGGGAATCAACGATGGCGCAGGGGCAGTACTGTTGTTAACACCAGAAGCCGCAAAATCGCATGGCATTGAGCCCACGGCACGTCTGGTTTCTTATGCGCATGCAGGGGTTGAGCCGCTCTATATGGGCATGGGGCCGGTACCCGCCACCAAAGCCGCTTTAGATAAAGCGGGATTAACCTTGGCCGACATGGATGTCATCGAAGCCAACGAGGCTTTCGCCGCACAAGCGTGCGCTGTCAGTAAAACGCTTGGCATGGACGATGCCATCGTTAACCCTAACGGAAGTGGTATTAGTCTTGGCCACCCCATTGGCGCAACGGGTGCCATTATTACCGTGAAAGCGCTTTATGAGTTGCGTCGTATCCAAGGCCGATATGCCCTGGTCACCATGTGCATTGGTGGCGGTCAGGGGATTGCCGCCATTTTCGAGCGGCTGTGAAGTACACTTCCCTGGATGAACCCACGTTTTCCGAAGAGGACGGGATACGCTACTTACACTTTGGAAGTACCTGGGTTCAAGGCGCAATGGATCTGTGTCAGCCGGACCGGTTGGTGCTGGAATATACACGGCAAATGATGGCATGGCTGTTATTTAGAGATCCCGCACCCACTGATAAAGTAGCAATGCTTGGGTTGGGCGCTGCGGGACTATTACGGTTTACCATGGCGCATACACCGGTAGAGGTGCATTCCATCGAGCGTAACGCGCGGGTGATACAGGCGTGCGAGGCATGGTTTGATTTGCCTACCGAGGCACGCTCCTATATCCATCATCAAGCCGCCGAAGCCTGGCTACCAACGGTGGAAAAGGGCAGCTTCCATGTGTTGCAAGTGGACCTCTATGATGCGCATGCCCAGGGTCCCGTTTGTGATTCCGTAAAGTTTTATAAGAATTGTCATCGCATTTTACGAAACGATGGTTTGATGCTGGTAAACTTATTCGGCAATCACGCCAGCTACGATCATAATGTACAGCGTATTCAGCAGGTATTTGATGGCAATGTAATTTGCCTGCCTCCCACCTTTGCCGGCAATGTCATTGCGCTTGGATTTGCGCCTATGGCATTGCAGCAGCAAACGGTCCAGCAGGTACTCGATCGTGCCAAGGCACTGGAGCAGCAGTACAATTTTCCCGCCATGCATTGGGCACGGCACATATTAAGTAGTTGTCATACAAAATCAACATCAGGTGTCGAGGTTTTTTCGCAGGAGTCTTGAATGAAACAAACAGCTATTGTTCGGCTTGCTTTGGGCATTACCTTGGCAGCGTCAGCATTTGCCGGGGGCGTTGCCCAGGCACAGCACGTTGCGGTCACTTCCATTGTGGAGCATCCAGCGCTGGATGCCATTAAGGATGGTGTCAAAGCCACTTTGGAAGAGGCGGGTTATACCGAGGACAGCGGTCTGAAATGGAGCTATCAAACCGCCCAAGGAAATACTGCAATTGCCGCTCAAATTGCGCGTAAATATGTTGGTGAAGAACCTGACGTGATCGTTGCAATTGCAACACCAGCAGCGCAGGCCGTGGTGGCGGCAACAAAATCCATCCCGGTGGTTTATTCGGCAGTAACGGATCCCGTTGCGGCCCAACTTGTGCCATCGATGGCGCCTAGCGATACCAATGTTACCGGTGTTTCGGATGCATTGGAACTAGAAAAGCAGATTGATTTAATCAAACAGGTGGTCCCGGAGGCAACGCGTGTTGGCATGGTTTACAACCCGGGGGAAGCAAACTCCATGGTGGTTGTGGAGCAGTTGCGCGAGTTGCTGCCTGCAGCTGATTTAAGCCTGGTAGAAGCCACCGCACCCCGTACGGTGGATGTTGGAGCAGCAGCACGTAGCCTGGTAGGCAAGGTCGATGTTATTTATACGAACACCGATAACAACGTTGTATCAGCATACGAGTCTTTGGTGAAAGTGGGTAACGATGCCAAAATTCCTCTTATCGCCTCTGACTCGGACAGTGTTCCACGAGGGGCAATTGCCGCACTGAGCGTCAACTATCACGATTTGGGTTTGCAAACAGGAGAAATGGTGCTACGCATCCTCGATGGGGAAGCGCCCGGTGAGATTGCCTCTGAAACTGGCAAGAAGCTGGAACTCCATGTAAACCCCAAGGCCGCTGAAAAGCAGGGCGTTACACTGGATGATGCACTGCTAGAGGCTGCGGCGAAAGTGGTGGAGTAGGCGTAGTCGTCGTTTTTCCCTGCTCTTAGCCATATTTCTTGTCGAGGCCTTCACCTGTTGGAGGCCTCATTTACTTTACAACCCAACGCGCTAAGCATGTCAATATATTCTTTATGGGGTGCGCTAGAAATCGGCCTGATATTCGGCCTCGTAGCCCTTAGCGTCTTAATTTCCTTTCGTATTTTGCGATTCCCCGATTTAACGGTAGATGGTAGCTTTCCACTGGGGGGTGCAGTAGCAGCGACACTCATTAGTGCGGGTTGGAACCCCTTCACAGCCACTTTGCTCGCCACTGGGGCGGGTGCTGTTGCGGGCATGATTACGGGCTGGCTAAATGTTCGATTAAAAATCATGGACCTATTGGCCAGCATTCTGATGATGATTGCGCTGTACTCCATTAACCTGCGTGTCATGGGGCGACCCAATGTGCCGCTCATTATGGAACCGACAGTTTTTTCTATCCTGCAGCCAGATTTTCTAACCGACTATATTGCCCGTCCTTTGTTGTTGTTGGTTGTGGTAATTGCGATTAAGTTGATCCTGGATTGGTATTTTGCGACCCAATCTGGCCTGGCAATGCGCGCTACCGGCTCGAATCCCCGCATGGCGCGCTCTCAAGGAGTGGCCACGGGAGGAATGGTGCTCACGGGGATGGCAATTTCAAATGCCTTGTGTGCCATGGCGGGGGCATTTTTTGCCCAGTCACAGGGTGGGGCGGATATTTCTATGGGAATTGGCACTATTGTAATTGGTTTAGCCGCGGTGATTATCGGTGAAAGCATTATGCCTTCGCGTCGCCTATTCATTGTTACACTGGCAGTGATTGTAGGCGCGGTTTTATATCGTTTATTCGTGGCGATGGCGTTAAATGCTGACTTTATTGGTTTGAAGGCACAGGACCTTAACCTTATTACCGCGGTGCTGGTTACCATTGCCTTGGTATTGCCGTTGTTGAAGCAGCGGTTTAGCTCTAAAACAAGGATGTAGTGATGTTGGCCGTAAAGAATGTCACGGTTACGTTTAATCCTGGCACCCCAATACAGACGCGGGCGCTAGAGGATTTATCGTTAACTATTCCCAGCGGCGAGTTCGTGACGGTGATCGGTTCGAATGGCGCCGGCAAGTCCACCTTATTAAATGCCATCTCCGGAGAGGTGACAATCGATCGTGGCGCCATAGAGATAGACCAAGCAGAAGTGTCTTATTTGCCTGTTTGGGAGCGGGCACAACAAGTCGCGCGGGTATTTCAAGATCCGTTGGCAGGAACCTGCGAAGACCTTACCATTGAAGAAAACTTGGCGCTTGCCGCGGGTCGCGGCTTGCGACGCGGTTTGGGCAGCGCTGTTAATCCGGCGTTACGTCAGGATTTTCAACAGCAGCTCGCCAGCTTGGGCTTGGGTTTGGAAAATCGCCTAACCGACCGTATTGGTCTGCTTTCCGGGGGCCAGCGCCAGGCGGTCAGTTTACTTATGGCGGCATTGCGACCATCCCGCATATTATTGCTTGATGAACATACGGCCGCATTAGATCCCCGCACGGCTGAGTTTGTGCTGGCATTAACAGAGAAAATTGTAAAAGAACATGAATTAACCACCATGATGGTGACACACAGTATGCGGCAAGCCTTACAGGTTGGCACGCGAACCATTATGCTGCATCAAGGGCGGGTGATGTTAGATGTTCATGGATCGCAGCGTGAAGGCATGTCGGTGACCGACTTACTTGAAATGTTTCAACGTGATCAAGGGGTGGCTGTTACAGATGACAGCCTTTTATTGAGTTAATGGTTGCGCCACTTCGTAAGATTTCCCGATAGTTGTTACGTCTGGTTTCTCCTGGAATCGGAAAGTTCCGGCAAAGGTCTACGGGTTAACCATGATGTTCTATACTCTCTGTTTTGACCCGCCCCTTTGTAAATAACAAATGGTTGAGGCGTATTCAACCAGTCTAAATGATATTGGAGTTACCGCATGCCTTACTCGTTTATGCCCACACGGTGGTTAGCTGGCGCTGTGACTATTGCTACATTGCTGATGCTATCCGCATGTGGTGAAGAGCAGCAATCTGCCCCTGAGGGCATGAAAGTTCCTGTAAGTGTGGTCGAAGTGCAACCGAGTGCAGCAGAAATTGTGGTAGATTTGCCAGGCCGTGTGGAAGCCATCAAAGATGCGGAAATTCGAGCGCGGGTTACGGGAATCGTTACAGAAATCAATTTTCGCCAAGGCTCGGATGTGACGCAAGATCAGCGGCTTTTTACCATTGATCCGGCCCCTTATGAGGCTGCGCGCGATCAGGCCAAAGCCCAGCTACAACAAGCCCAGGCGGATGCACAAGCGGCCCAGTCGCTGGCCAATCGCTATGAAAGGTTAATAGGGCAAAATGCGGTGAGCCGGCAAGAATATGACAATGCAAAGGCCAAGGCTGCTCAAAGCCAGGCATCCATCGCCGCTGCATCAGCTGCCTTAAAAAATGCTGAAATCGATTTGGGCTATACCGAAGTGACTTCCCCCATTGCGGGCCGCACCGGTAAATCATTGGTGACCGAAGGGGCGCTTGTGAGTGCCAGCAGCGCAACGCTCATGGCAAAAGTACAGAATATTGATCAGGTTTATGTGGATATTACCCGCTCATCGTCGGAATTGTCGCGGCTGCGACGTGCCCTGGAAAGTGGTGAATTACGCCAAAGCTCCGAAGGCAATCCGGTGGTGACCGTGTTGTTAGAAGATGGCGAACCGTATGAGCATAAAGGCGAGTTGTTGTTTTCCGGCGTTACCGTGGATCCCAAAACCGGACAAGTAAATTTGCGCGCGGAAGTTGATAATCCGGAACACATTTTATTGCCCGGAATGTATGTGCGTGTCCTGTTACAGCAGGGCGTGGATGATGATGCGCTTGTGGTGCCGGATCAAGCCATTCAACGGGGTGCAGATGGCTTGAGCACCTTGATGGTTATTGCAGATGGCAAAGTTAAACCGGTGGCGGTTCGTACCGGCCCTAAAGTTGACCAGGGAACCATTATCACGCATGGCCTGAATCCCGGTGATGTTGTCATGGTGGAAGGCTTTCAAAAGGCTCGTCCGGGAACGCCAGTAGAGCCTATGCCGTGGCGTAAAGGACAAGACGACGACCAGAACGCTGAACCTTCACAGAAAAAGTAAAGTCAAATGCCACAGTTTTTTATTGATCGACCGATATTTGCGTGGGTAATTGCACTGGCAATTTCTTTGGCAGGGATTCTTGCCATTCCCTCCATGCCGGTGTCTCAGTACCCCGAAGTGGCACCCCCCGCCATTCGCATCCAGGCGACCTATCCCGGGGCATCCGTGGATGATGTTGCCAGTTCGGTCGCGAGCGTTATTGAAAACGAACTTAACGGGGCAAAGGGCCTGCTGTATTACGAGTCGGTGAGTGATTCCTATGGCATGGCCGAGATTAACGCCACCTTTGAGCCAGGAACGGACCCGGATATGGCGCAGGTGGACGTACAAAACCGGCTGTCTAACATTACCGCCAAGCTGCCATCCGCGGTGATTGAACAGGGGCTAAAGGTAGAACAGGCAAACACTGGGTTTTTGCTTGTGGTGGCACTGTCATCTACCGATGGCAGCATGGATCAAACGGCGATTGCCGACTACATCACACGCAATATTCAAAACCCGATTTCCCGGGTTCCCGGGGTGGGAAAATTCCAATTATTTGCATCGCCCCGGGCCATGCGTATTTGGGTTGATCCGCAAAAGCTCATTGGCTACAACCTGAGTATGGCTGAGGTGAATGAAGCCATTGGCCAGCAAAACGTAGTCATCTCTGGCGGTATTTTGGGGGCACCACCAAACCCGGAATCCCAACGGGTGGCTTCGCCAATCGTGGTGAATGGCCAGCTGGAAACTGTTGAAGAGTTTGGCAATATTACCTTGCGTGCGTTATCGGATGGGTCAACCGTAAAACTGCGCGATGTGGCCCGTCTGGAAGTCGGTTCTGATAACTATCAATTCGGGGCACGCCTGAATGGCCAACCAACGGCTGCCTTTGCCATATCATTAACACCCGATGCCAATGCGTTGGACACTGCTGAAGGGATTCAAGAGGCGATGGAGGAGTTGTCCGAGTTTTTTCCAGACAACCTCACCTATGACATTCCCTACGACACCTCTCCTTATGTAAAAACCTCTATACAACAGGTATTACAAACCTTATTCGAGGCAATGGTGCTCGTATTTGTGGTGATGTTTGTATTCCTGCAAAACGTGCGCTATACCGTGATTCCAGCGTTAGTGGTGCCGGTAGCATTGTTGGGGGCTTTGGCCGTCATGAATGCGACGGGATTTTCCATTAACGTACTAACCATGTTTGCAATGGTATTGGCGATCGGGATACTGGTTGATGATGCCATTGTGGTGGTTGAAAACGTTGAGCGGATTATGTCCGAGGAGGGGTTGCCGCCCAAACAGGCAACAAGTAAGGCGATGCCACAAATTACCGGGGCCATCATTGGGATGACCTTGGTACTGACCACGGTGTTTTTACCTCTGGGCTTTATGTCTGGCTCGGTTGGGGTGATTTACCAACAGTTTTCGGTGGCGATGGCGGTCTCCATTTTGTTCTCCGCATTTTTAGCGCTAACTTTTACGCCAGCCTTGTGTGCCACCATGCTGAAGCCGGTGAAAAAGGGCGCAAGATTATCTCGCCGGGGCTTTTTCGGTCTATTTAATCGGGTGTTTAATAGAACTACCAGCGGATATACCAGTTGGGTGCAGCGCAGCTTGCGCTGGGGTGGTCGCATGATGGTCATTTATTTGGTGTTGGTAGCTGCACTGGGTTGGATGTATATGCGCCTGCCCACAAGCTTCTTGCCAGAAGAAGACCAAGGGTTTTTAATTGCGAATATTGAGCTCCCCGCCGGTTCTACGGCCAACCGAACCATGGAAGTTATTGAGTCGGTGGAACAATATTTCATGAACGAGCCCCAGTTTAAAAATATTGTTGCCGTGCAAGGCTTTAGCTTTAATGGGAATGGCTTGAATGCGGCGTTGGCATTTGTCACGTTGAAAGATTTTAAAGAGCGTACAAGTCCGGCAGACTCTGCTCAGGCAATCGCGGGTAAAGCGACACAGAACTTGCTGTTTGGGCTTCCGGATTCCATGGTTTTTTCCATTGTGCCGCCTGCCATCAGCTCCTTGGGCAATGCGTCCGGGTTTGACATGCGCTTGGAAGATAGGGGGAGTGCAGGATCCGGTGCTTTGCAGCAGGCTGCGCAAGAGCTGCTGCAAAAAGCAGGAGAAAGTCCCATCATCAGCAACGCACGCTTAACGGGTCTTGCACCGGGGCCGGAACTGCAGCTGAAGGTGGACCGGGATAAGGCTGCCGCCTTGGGGGTGAGTTTTGCCGAGGTTGCCAATCTTATTTCCACGGCAATGGGCTCTGCCTATGTTGGCAAATTTACCAACCAGGGGTGGGTGCAAAACGTTTGGGTGCAAGCGGAAGATGAAGCACGCATGGAGGCAGAAGACGTTCTGAAACTCAATGCGCTTAATGACGAAGGTCAAATGGTGCCCTTGTCCTCTTTTGTCTCCCTGGAATGGTCCCAGGCGCCGTTACAGGTGGTGCGCTATAACAGTTATGAGTCCATGCGGATTGAAGGCGATGCCGCACCCGGCTATTCTACCGGGGAGGCCATGGCTGAAATGGAGCGCCTTGTTGCTGAATTGCCCGCCGGTTTTGGCTATGAATGGACAGGATTGTCGTACCAAGAAATTCAGGCGGGCGCGCAAAGTACGATCTTGCTTGGCTTAGCCGTTTTAGTTGTGTTTATGGTGTTGGCTGCGCTTTATGAAAGCTGGGCCATACCCCTGTCCGTTATGTTGGCGGTGCCCCTTGGTATGTTGGGCGCGGTAGGCTTAAGCTCCATTCTGGGGATGTCTAATGATGTCTATTTCCAGGTGGGAATGGTCACCGTAATTGGTTTGGCCGCCAAGAACGCCATTCTTATTGTTGAGTTTGCGAAAGATGCTTACGCACGCGGTGGTAGTATTATCGATGCGACCGTTGAGGCAGCACGTCTACGCTTTCGACCCATTTTAATGACGTCATTTGCCTTTATATTAGGGGTATTGCCCCTGGCCTTGGCGACAGGGGCCGGGGCAGCCAGCCAGAATGCGGTTGGTCTGGGCGTCTTTGGCGGAATGTTAGCGGCTACCCCGTTAGCGGTTATCTTTGTTCCCACCTTTTTCGTTGTAGTGTTATCGATTTTTAAAACTCAACCGAAGCTGCTTGGAAAATCGCATGAAACTGCCTCCAGCGCTAATGACCCGAATAAGGATAAACAATCATGATGCTGCCATATTCCCTTAAACCACTCGTGGCCGCGGTACTGGTAGCAAGCCTTGTCGCTGGCTGTTCCCTGGCACCGGTGTATGAGCGACCGGAGGCACCTGTTCCTGGCAGTTACGGTGAAGAAGTAGTCACGGACGATGACGGGGATTGGGTGGTATCCGATTTGGGGTGGGCGGAGTTTTTTGGTGACCCACGACTAAAAGCGTATATCGAACTTGCGTTGGAAAATAATCGG
>Ga0209487_1003900_pt1 | contig 11618 bp, 8 predicted proteins | sample Poulit2012_FD_187524 | JGI IMG/M metagenome (GOLD analysis project Ga0209487, IMG submission 187524) | Agricultural soil microbial communities from Georgia to study Nitrogen management - Poultry litter 2012 (SPAdes) (version 2) | ecosystem: Environmental > Terrestrial > Soil > Agricultural land... | reverse complement strand
AAATTCGAGAAAATTATCCGAATCATAAGTTGGCCGTTAGTTTTTTTTCGCCTTCTGGTTATGAAGTTCGAAAAGATTATCAAGGCGCGGATTATATTTTTTATTTGCCATTGGATACACCTAAAAATGCAAAGGATTTGATCAGAATATTGAATCCCGAAATTTTAATTCTCGTTAAATATGAATATTGGTACAACTTATTGAGTGAACTTTCTAAGCAAAATATTAAAGTGATTGTAATTTCTGCTGTCATCAAAGAAAATAGTTTGTTCTTTAAAAGTTGGGCGAGTGGATTCAGAGAAATAATCTCTAAAATCGATCATTTTTTTGTTCAGGATAAAGATTCCAGAAATTTATTGAATGCAATTCAAATCAATCAAGTAACCATAGCCGGAGATACGCGTTTTGATCGGGTAAAGGAGATTCGAGAATCGCATCAAGCATTGGATTTTGTAAACGATTTTAAAGTCAATTCTAAATTAATTGTCGTTGGAAGTTCATGGCCAGATGATGAGAAAATCTTGGTGGAATTTATCAATGAGCATTTGCCAGATGATTGGAAAGTGATTTTTGCACCACACAATATAATCGATAAGCAAATTCAAAATTTGGCCAATGGTTTAGAGAAAAAAGTTTCTATTTTATCTAAATCAAATGCCGATGAAATCAAAACTTCTCAAATTTTAATAGTCGATAAAATAGGCGTGTTGACTCAAATTTACGCTTATTCAGATTTGTCTTATGTGGGAGGTGGATTTACCAAAACTGGAGTTCACAACACTTTGGAGCCAGCTGTATTTGGTGTGCCAATTGTTTTTGGTCCAAATTATTCAAACTACTTTGAAGCCATTGATTTGGTGGAAATTTCTGCTGCAATTAGTTATTCCGATAAAACTGAATTTTTTGAAATTATGTTGCAATTGTTGCCAAATGAAAAGGAGAGAAATTCCCGTGGAAAAGCTGCTTACGAATACGTAGCCAGCAAACCCAACGCAACTGAATTGATACTAAAATATTTAAAAGAAAAGATCAAACAATAAGCAACAAAAAAGACCACATTTCAAGAAGTGGCCTTTTTTGGAAATTATTTAAAATGTGTTGTACTTCTATTATAGAATTTCTTTCAAAATTTCAATTACTTTTTCAATGTCTTCTTTTTTAACATTTAAGTGAGGACGGAAACGAATCGTTCTTTCGCCACATGAAAGTAAAATCAATTTATTTTCAAATGCTTTGTTGATGATAGCATCTCTTTCTTCTGAAGTAGGTAAATCAAATGAACAGAACAATCCCATTCCTCTAACGTTAGAAACATTTGAGTGGTTGTCTTGAAGTTTTTCTAATTCATTTTTTAAGAATTCACCTTGAACATTTACATTTTCCAATAAGTTTTCATTTTCGATTACCTCTAAAATCAGTTTAAATCTGATCATATCGATGTAGTTTCCACCGAAAGTTGAGTTGATACGACTTGATTCTTGGAAAACGTTATTTTCGACTTGATCCAATTTCTCTTTGCTCGCTAAAATTCCACAAACTTGTGTTTTCTTTCCGAAAGCAATGATGTCTGGAACGATGTCATAATTTTGGTAAGCCCACATTTTTCCAGTCAATCCCATACCTGTTTGAACTTCATCCAAGATGTAAAGAATTTCATTTTCATCACAAATTTTTCTCAACTCTTTGTGGAACTCATTTCTGAAGAAATTATCACCGCCTTCTGCTTGAATGGTTTCCAAAATAATACATGCAATTTCATCTGGATTCTCAGCCAAAGCTTGGTTGATTTGCTCCAAAGCGATTTTCTCTAATTCTTTGGTTTTGTTGATGTTTTCTTCGTTCAATGGGAAGAACATCTTAGGATTTTCAATTCTTGGCCAATCGAATTTAGGGAAATATTCATATTTTCTCGGGTCTGCAGTATTGGTCAAACTCAAAGTATATCCAGAACGTCCGTGGAAAGCTTGTTTGAAGTGAATTACTTTACCAGCTTCTTTGTCGATTCCTTTGCTTTTGTTCAATCGAGTTTTCCAGTCGAAAGCTGCTTTCAAAGCATTTTCAACAGCCAAAGCACCTCCAGAAACAAAGAATGCATAAGAAAGTTCTTCAGGTATAGCAACTCGTCCAAACGTATCTACAAAATCTGCATATTCCTTAGTATATATATCAGACATGGTTGGCTTGTTTACAGCCATTTTACCAAGAAATTCTAAGTTTTTCACTAAGTGTGGGTGATTGTACCCTATTGAGCCGGAACCAAACATACTGAACATGTCCAAATATTCATCTCCATTTTCGTTTACTATATAAGATCCATGTGATTTTTCTACATCCATCACCAAAGGATATCCATCAGCCAATATATGTTTGCTCAATCTATCATGTACGCTCATTGTTTGTGTCTCCATATTTATAGTTTTTTGATTTGTTTTTTTCGAAGTACGCAAATTTACTAAAAATAAAGCTGAAATCTAAGTTTTAGAAATCAGCTTTTGGGTAATTTACTTATTTTTATTTTTTAAATGATCATTGACCATCATTCGTGTTGCCGCTAAATGTTTATAATGTTTTTTGGCTTCCTCGGCAGGTGAACCAAAGTAAGATTTCTCACTTTCTAAATCGTGACTCACTCCCGATTGTGCCATGACAACTGCTTTTTTGCCAATTCTAACACCGTTTTTAATTCCAACTTGTCCCCAAAGCGTAACTTGATCTTCCAAGATTACACAACCTGCAATTCCAACTTGTGAAGCAATCAAACATTTTTTTCCAATGATGGAATCATGACCAATTTGAATCAAGTTATCTAATTTAGAACCTGCTCCAATGATGGTAGAAGCTGTAACTCCGCGGTCAATGGTGCAATTAGCTCCAATTTCTACATCGTCTTCTATGACTACATTTCCAACTGATTTCAACTTGTCAAAGCCAGTTTCTCTGGTTTTATAATAAAATCCGTCCGCTCCTATGCTCGTTCCTGAATGAATAATCACATTGTCTCCAATGACGGTATCATCGCCCAAACTCACATTGGCGTGAATCAAACAGTTCTTGCCGATTTTCACATTATTTCCGATAAAAACATTGGGTTGTATATGTGTTCCTTCCCCAATGATGGCGTTAGAAGCAATGGGTTGAGTCGATGGTTGGAAAGGTTTGAAATGTTGACCAATTTTCACAAAATCACGGAAAGGATCGTCTGAAATCAACAAAGCTTTGCCTTCTGGACATTCCACTTCTTTATTGATCAAAACGATAGTCGCAGCACTTTGTAAAGCTTTGTCGTAATATTTTGGATGATCAACAAAAACGATATCTCCTTCTTCTACCACGTGTATTTCGTTGATACCTTCCACTGGAAAATCGTCAGGACCTATGTATTTTGCATTGATTAAATTTGCAATATCTATTAATTTTTGAGTCGTTGGGAACTTCATTTTATAGTGATTTAATTTTAAACAAAATTAATTGTTTCTTTTGGATTCTTAATTTAATATTTATTGGTTTGGGTTAATTTGAACAAATGAAAAGATTTTATTTTAAATATCAATTGATTTTGCTCATCATTTCATTAATTTATTCATCGTGTAACAACGAAATTAAAGATGAAATGGAGACAGAAGAAACAATAGTTTGGGAATTGAGGGAACCTGAATTGGACGAAAATGGAAATTATATCTATGATGTAGGTAGGGAAGTAGTTGTGGATTTAAATGATGAATTTTCTTTAAGAGTCGGTGAAAAGAGTGTTGAATATAAATTGTTTCAAATGCTGAACGATGATTCATTTCAAATCAATTCAAATGAAGAATTTGGTTGGATCACTTTGGATAGGGTTCATTGGATTGATAATGAATTGTATGGAAGTTCATTGGATCAATTTGAGAATTTGGTGCAAATTTTAAATTCATTTCCTCAATCAATAATCAAAATCGGTGGATTTACAGATGATGATTCACGTAGAAATGAATTTGAAAAGAAAGTTAAAAAAGTTTATGAAGAGTTAGTGAAAATGGGAATCGATTCAAACAGACTTTCATATCAAGTGTATGGAAAGAAAAAAATGGTTTGTGAATCGAACGACACAGATTTGTGTAGGGCACAAAATAGGAGAGTGGATATACGATTGATAGATAAATAAACAAGAAATCTCGTTCATTTCTGAACGAGATTGATTTATTTAAAATTCCAATTTTAATCTTTTTTGTACAATAAAGTAACTCCTTCTTGCTCAGGAAGCGTAGGGCGTAATTCTAACTTCAAAGTTCCTTTTCTTTCTTGAGATTTCATTTTGAACCAACCTACAAGCCAAAAAGGGATTAATGAAGCAAAATAAAGAATTCCCCAAAATCCTGAAATTGCCATTCCTGTAAAAAATAAAAATCCTAAGAACTGTGCCATAGTTGTATTATTTAATCTCGACAAAAATATAAAATTTAATTGAATTCCAAAACGAAACTGAAAATTATCACCTTTAGATTTAATTCAAATAAGCTTTCTTAACTTTGTAGCTTAACATTCAAATCATAATATAATGGAATTCAGAATAGAAAAAGACACTATGGGCGAAGTTAAGGTGCCTAAAGATAAATATTGGGGTGCTCAAACCGAACGCTCTCGTAATAATTTCAAAATAGGACCTGAAGCGAGTATGCCTAAAGAAATCATTTATGGTTTTGCATATTTAAAAAAAGCTGCTGCTTATGCCAATTGTGAACTTGGCGTTTTGCCAGAAGAAAAGAGAAATTTAATCGCTCAGGTTTGTGATGAAATTTTAGAAGGAAAACTGGACGATCAGTTTCCTTTAGTGATTTGGCAAACAGGTTCGGGAACACAGTCAAATATGAATGTGAACGAAGTGATATCGAATCGTGCTCAAGTACTTTCAGGTGGAAAAATAGGCGAAGGAGAGAAAGTTTTGCAGCCGAATGATGATGTCAATAAATCTCAATCTTCGAATGATACTTATCCAACAGGAATGCATATCGCTTGTTATAAAGCAGTGGTGGAAAAGACAATTCCAGGAGTGGAGCAATTGAGAAATACTTTGCATGAAAAGTCAGAGAAATTCAAAGATGTTGTTAAAATTGGTCGTACGCATTTAATGGATGCAACGCCTGTGACTTTGGGTCAAGAAATTTCTGGTTATGTTGCTCAATTGGATCATGGATTAAATGCATTGAAAAATACTTTACCACATTTATCGGAATTGGCTTTGGGTGGAACAGCTGTAGGAACAGGATTGAATACACCTAAAGGATATGATGTTTTGGTAGCGAAATACATTGCAGAATTTACAGGTTTACCATTTATAACTGCTAAAAATAAATTTGAAGCATTGGCTGCGCATGATGCTATAGTTGAAACTCATGGAGCATTGAAGCAATTGGCTGTAGCATTGAATAAAATCGGAAATGATATTCGTTTGTTGGCTTCAGGACCTCGTTCAGGTATAGGTGAGATTTTCATTCCTGAAAATGAACCTGGATCATCAATTATGCCTGGAAAAGTAAATCCAACGCAAGCAGAAGCATTGACTATGGTTGCAGCTCAAGTGATGGGCAACGATGTGGCGATTACCATCGGTGGAACTCAAGGGCATTTTGAATTGAACGTTTTCAAACCTATGATGGCTTATAACTTTTTACAAAGTGCACAATTGTTAGGTGATGCTTGTGTTTCTTTTGATGAACATTGTGCAAAAGGCATCGAGCCAAATCATGAAAGAATCAATGAGTTGTTGAATAATTCATTGATGCTGGTGACAGCTTTGAATACAAAAATCGGTTATTATAAAGCAGCTGAAATTGCTCAAACAGCTCACAAAAACGGAACTACACTTAGAGAAGAAGCAGTTCGTTTGGGATATGTTACGGAAGAGGAATTTGATGCTTGGGTGAGACCTGAAGATATGGTTTAAATCGATGATTTATAAAAAAAAGTAAGCCGCTTCAATTTGAAGCGGCTTACTTTTTTTATCGACTAAAGTGAATTATTTCTTAATTACTTTAAAGCTTTGTACTTTTCCGTCAGCATGAATTCTTAAAACATAAACTCCAGGTTTCATGTCTTTAAGGTTGATGCTTCCGTTGTTCATACCATTGAATTGATTGATTCTTCTTCCTGTTTCATCAAAGATTTCAATGGATTGAATTTGATTTTTACCATTGATATGTAATTCATCGATCACAGGATTAGGATAAATACTGAACATATTTGTGTTCAAATCAATTGTGCTTAATTGTAAGAATACTGTGATTGCAAATAGTTCACTTTCGCATCCATTGATGGTTTGACTTACATAATAAGTTGTTTGATCAACCAATTCTGTACTTTCATCCAATGGAGTTTCTCCATTTTCATCAGCATACCAATTCAAATCTCCTGAAGCTTCTACAGTTAAGTCAGCTAAAGTTTCACCTAATGCAAAGAATTGCTCAGAATCTCCAGTTGGAGCATCAGGTGTTTCTTGAACTTCAACAGTATATGGGATTCTTTCCGACTCACAAGTTTCGACATCGCCTGTTTGAACTTTCCAATTATAGAAGAAATAATAAACTGTTGTGTTTGTTTCAGCATTATTAATTGTTCCGCCTGTGACAGTACCAACGTCTCCAATTGGATAAGGAAAGCCTTCATGTTCAGAAGAGAATTCTCTAATCATCTCTGGGCTTGATGCAGCTACAAGTCTATAAGTATTTCCAGCTTCTACAGAGAAGTTGATTGGAACTTCAAATTGAACAGGTGAACTTGCGTTACCTGCTGGACAAGCAACTGTAGTTTCTTCAATTAGATTCCAATTCTCGTCTAAAAGTTGCACAACCAAATCTCCTGGTGAATTAGAAGCTAAATAAACATCAACTGAATTGATAGTAAACGCTTCTGTAGTAGTAAATGTTAATCCCCAAGGTGATGTGCCTGGATTTACTGTGGATGAAGAAGTTGAAGCAGGAGCTAACCTTGCACCACCTTCAATAATTTCACCATCTCCTTCACTTCCATAGTTGATAGCTTGTGCCCAATAGGTAGTTGTTTCACTCAATTCAGGTGTAGTAAACTCAAATCCTGTGAAAATTGGTGTAGTAGAAGTTTCTGAATCATACCAATGAACCAATTCTCCATTGGTGTTTGCGATCAAAGTGGCTGATGAATCTTCACATGTGAAATCAGGACCTTCAATTGAAAGGCTTGGAGTGATACAACTCGCATCCAAATTAATCATAGCGAAGAACTGTGCAGGACCTGCTTTGATAATCGAGCTGCTTCCTCCATTGTCCATATCTATCAAATGAATTCCAGCACTGTTTGTCCATAAAATATTTCCATTTCCAGTTTGAATTGCACCTCTTGCTCCTGATTGTGAAGAATAAAATATTTCTTCACCAGTTTCAATATCGAAGATATAAACTCCAGAAGGGCTACTGAAAGTCGAAACTAATAGATGACCATCCTGTGTCATCGCCATTTGTTGTGCGAAGTTAAGAACACCAGGACTAATGGTAAATTCTATGAAATCGCCTGAATAATCTCTTCTCTCAATCGGTGAGCCTCCATCACTATAAGATATTAATACTTCTCCATTATTCATGTCAAGTACGTCAAATGGGGAACGACCATCAGTAGTGAAATGTCCTAAATGGTTTCCATCAATGTCAAGTTGAACGATTGAATTGCTCGGTGTAGAACCTGAGTTGGAAGCATTGGTTACCCAAACCTCAGAATTATTGATTAACCTTAGACCTCTGATGTTGGCCATGTCGCCTGAAATTTGAGACAAGAAGTTAGCTTCTAAATCATAACGGTATATAACGTTTTTAACTTGGTCTGTTATCCAAATTTCTTCTCCTACTTGAGCAATGCCTTTAGGTGTAGATGGATTATGTACTGATAAATCTATGAATTCTTCGGTTTCTATTTCACCCGTTTCAGAGTTTAATAGATGTACATAGGGCGATTGAATCACCGCTATGTATTCTTGCGCATTTGTTATACAAAATGATAATACTAATAAAGTAAAACAAAGTAAATGTTTTCTCATAATGTGTAAAATTAAGTGTTAATTCGATAAAGTTAATGAGTTTTTTCCATATACAGGAATTGTTAATTGTTTTAAATTAAATCATTCACAATTGTTGATATAAAGACTTACAATTTCATCATAAACTTTGTTGTAAAAATGATTGGCTGATTCAGTAGAATATTGCTCTAATCTTTCCTCAGCATAGATTTTATATTCTTTTTTCTTCATTTTCTTTTTGTTCTTTTTTAAATCTTCCAAATAAGAAGTTCTAAATTGAATAAAATCATCATATTCATTTTTGTTATTTGTAGTTATTAACTGAGTTACATCACTTAATTGTTCTTTGTATTTATTTAGAAAATTAGGACAATTTTTTCCAAAATATTCAATCGAATTGTTGAACCTTAAAGCTACATTGTTGGGTGAAAATATATCTGAACCAATGACGTGAATAGGCAATATTGCGTATTCGTTGTCATTTGCTTGAAAGTAAAAATTTATTGGGTCAACATAACAATTGGATTTGTCCTTATTTGTACAACTAACGAGATTATAATGGAAAATAGTTAATTTTGCATTTGAATAATAAACAGGAAGGAGATAATCTCCGTTATAATATTTGATTTTATCACCTTTTTGAAATTTAGCGACTTTTGTCTTTTGAAATCTATGTTCAGTTACTTTATTTGTTAAATTATTGTGTTTATAAAGATTAATTGAACGAATGTCTGAAATTGGAATCTTTTCGTTTTTTGCATTTTTATCTTTTCTGAAATGATAAAATCGATTGGCCAACCCAAGGTTCCGTTCTTTTGGATTGAAAGCGCTAAGCGTGTTGACCATTTGATTGCTTATCACCGGCTTGTTTTGGAAATCCAAAACATACCCTGATTTTATAGTTCCATCTTCCAACTCTACCTCTGCTTTGTAATAAACGTTTTTTCCAAAGTTTAATATGAGCTGTGCACTTGCATTCATACTAACTAAAAATGTCAGTAAAAGTAAAATATTCTTGTTCATTTATTTGTGTTTGCGTACTAACTTAAAGACTTTAAACGAAATTTGAAAATTAATCAATAAAAGGTATTTTTAGTTGAATTGAAATTTGCTTCTTTTGTTGAGTATTGAGATTTGAAAGTGAAAGTCCCAATAATCTCACCGGTTTGTCGAAAGGTCTTGCCCACCAAAGGTTTTTACTTGTATTGAAAATGTTTTTTTCTGAATCAAAAAAGTCGATTTCAGTTTTACTTCTGGTGAATTGAGAGAAATCTTTGTACTTGATTTTGAGTGTCAAAGTTCTTCCTTTGATATTTTGTTTTTCTAATCGATAAACCAATTCACTTGAAAGTTCTTGCAGTTTCTTAAAAACATCTTCTTCCAATTGAAGATCATCTGTGAAAGTTTGTTCAACAGCTAAGCTTTTACGGATGCGATTTGGGTTGACTTTCGAATGATGAATTCCTCTGACAATGTTGTAAAAGTGTTTGCCGCTTTTACCAAAAAGATCAATCATTTCGTTTAATTCCTTTTGTTTCAGATCTTTGCCGTTGAATATGCCTAAAGCTTTCATTCTTCCAGCGGTTACTTTTCCGACTCCATAGAATCTATCGATGGGTAAATCTTCTAAAAACTCTATGACATGTTCGGGATGAATGGTTTTTTGGCCATTGGGTTTGTTGATGTCTGACGCGACTTTGGCTAAGAATTTATTGATTGAAATACCAGCTGATGCGGTTAATCCTGTTTTATCGAAGATTTTTTGACGAATTTCTCTGGCAATTTCATTGGCTGAATCCATGGATTTTTTGTTGTTGGTTACATCCAAATAAGCTTCATCTAAAGACAAAGGTTCGACTAAGTCAGTGTACTCAAAAAAGATTTCCCTGATTTGGTTGGATATTTCTTTGTATCGAGCAAATCTTGGTTTAACAAAAATTAATTGAGGACATTTTTCTTTGGCCAATTTACTTGGCATGGCAGAACGCACACCAAATTTTCTTGCTTCATAGCTCGCTGCAGCAACAACACCTCTGTGAATTCCACCAACGGCAATGGGTTTGCCCTTTAATTCAGGATTATCATGTTGCTCTACAGATGCAAAAAATGCATCCATATCGATATGTATAATCTTTCGAATGGGAATTTCCATATGTCAAAATTACGAACATTTTTTTCAAACGATTTTTCAAATCCATCATTTTATATAAGTTGCAAAAAAAACTCCTTGAAATTTTCAAGGAGTTTTAAAGATATTAATGAGCGAAAATTATCTTCTGTTTTTTGATCTTTTACCTTTTTTACCATAGCGGTCATAAGCCAATCTTACAGCCTTGTTTACATCGATTACTCCACCAGTTGCAGAGATATCGCTAAACTTTCTTGGTTCACCTTCAGAACCAACTTTTACGATTTCATGAGAAACGTTTACAGTTTCAAATAAGATTTCTTTTACTTCTTGAGAAGTTAAATGTGGGAAATATGACCACAACAATGCAGCACATCCTGCAGCAACTGGCGATGCCATAGAGGTTCCTTGTGCGTATCTATAGGAGTTGTTTTGAATGGTTGAATACATTTCAGTTCCTGGAGCGAACAAATCAACTTTAATTTCTCCAAAGTTAGAAAACGAAGCTTTTAGATTTTCAGGATATCTTGTGCTTGCACCCACTGTGATCCAATTTTCAGCAAAGCTAATCATAGAATCATCTTCATAGTTGGAAGGGTAATTATAATTCCAATCCAAATCTTTGTTGTCATTTCCAGCAGCGTGGAACATTAAAACACCTTTGCTATCTGCATATCTAATGGCTTCTCTTACCAATTCTTTGTTAGGAGAAAATGGTTTTCCAAAACTCATATTCAAAATTTTCGCTCCGTTGTCCACTGCATAACGAATCGCATTTGCAACGTCTTCGTCTCTTTCGTCACCATCTCCAACCATACGAACTGACATTAGTTTTACATGACCTCCAGCAACACCATTGATTCCTAAATCATTGTCGCGAGTTGCACCGATCAAGCCAGCTACGTGAGTTCCGTGGAATGCATCAGGACCTTCAACTTCATTGCTTCCATAACCTTTTACATTTAGTTTTCCATTGGTCGGGTCAAAATCTTTGTTGAATGCATAAAGCAAATCATCTTTTGCTCTTTTTTCTATTCCTTCGAAATCTTTTTCTGCTTCAGTAATGATTTCTTTAAGAGTTAAACCATGGAAACCTTCATTGGCTTCGATCAAGAAAGTTAGTCGATCGATATTCTCTTTATCACTTTCAGTGTTGTTAGGAAGTTTAGCAATATTTTCTTGGGTCAATTTGATATCACCTGCAAAATTCTGCAAATCATTTAAGAAAGCGAAGATTTTAGCAGCCTCATTGCTCGAGCTTTCCAAACGAGCTTTTGCAGAATAATATTTAGTTGCCCATTCTTTTTTTGCTCTCAAATAAGTTTGGTATTTATCAGGCATATTTCGCATGTTTTCCATGTTTTTTGCCTTGTCGTCGGAGTCGAATAAATCCTCATACATCACCACCACACGAGTAGCTTCATAAGTATCTTTGTTGTAAGCGTTCCCTTCATTGTCGGTCACGAAATCCCA
>Ga0209487_1003899_pt1 | contig 11618 bp, 13 predicted proteins | sample Poulit2012_FD_187524 | JGI IMG/M metagenome (GOLD analysis project Ga0209487, IMG submission 187524) | Agricultural soil microbial communities from Georgia to study Nitrogen management - Poultry litter 2012 (SPAdes) (version 2) | ecosystem: Environmental > Terrestrial > Soil > Agricultural land... | reverse complement strand
GATGAACCTGAGAAAGCGAGTCGTCCCTTTGATAAGGGGCGAGACGGTTTTGTAATGTCAGAAGGAGCAGGGATTGTATTTCTGGAAGAGTACGAACATGCGAAGCGGCGTGGGGCTACGATTCTTGGCGAAATTGTTGGGTATGGAGCGACAACAGATGCCCATCATATTACTTCCCCAGATTTTCAAGGGGCGGCACGTGCGATGCAGCTTGCGATAGAACGCGCAGGTATTGCTCCTACTGAGATCGATTATATTAATGCGCACGGAACGAGTACACCAGATGGTGATACGTCTGAAACGAAGGCGATCAAACATCTTTTCGGGAATCATGCTGATCATTTATTGGTTAGTTCAACGAAGTCAATGACAGGACATCTGTTTGGAGCGGCAGGTGGGGTCGAAGCGATTATCACATTGAAAAGTATGATGGATGGGATTGCTCCACCGACGATCAATTACGAAAGAGTGGATGAACAATGTGACTTAAACTATGTACCAAATGAAGCAGTGGCAATAAACATGAATTATGCGTTATCAAATGGGTTTGGTTTCGGTGGACATAATGCTGTACTCGCGTTTAAAAAGGTAGACTAGATCTATTTTGTTGTTTGCTATCATGAAGTGTGCTCATTATAATAGAAAAAAGAGGAGGAAAATAACATGACGAAGCAATCTGTGATTCATGTAGAAGAAGGAAGGTATGTGATTCATGTTCGTACCCTGCAAGAAGATAAGGATGAACCTTCGGCGATGGCTGGTTATCTCTCTGAATCAGCGATTATAACGAATCTTAATGGTTCCCTTAGCCTGACACTGATGTTAAAAGATCATCAAACAATTACTGGTTTTCAAGTAGAAAATCAGAAAGCAATAGAGAAGCAAGTAAATGATGAAACAAATATGCGCTTTGAAATGTTTGAATTAGATCGTTTGCCCGCTTATTTACCTGTTCGCGTCCAATACGAGGTGGAATATGGGGGGAAGGAAATAAAAGGTGATGAAGCACTTCGACTTTATTTTGATGAGGCAAGTTTAGAAGATGCCGATAAAACAGTAGAATAAGCGTGTTTACCGTGTAAGAACTACGGGTTGAGCGCTTGAAAACCAAGTTAAATGATTGAGGGATTAGGGGATTTAATGCTAATTCCTTTTTTTTTGCTGATTATCCATATTTCACACTAGCTATTTAGAACAAGTATAGTAAAATAAGTGTTAGGATGAAAGCCCTATTTTTATGGAGCTGGATCATGTATGATATCAGATAGACTGGTTCGTTATCATGTATAAGCAATGGAGATAAATGGTAGGGGTATTCCAGTCATGGCAAGATGATCAGCATATCATCAAGATTATACTATATCATAATGAGGTGTCTTATAATGGGAAGAGTAGAGAGACATAAGAAAAAGAAGAAACCAATGAAGTTATGGTTGAAAATACTGTTCATTGTGATTGCAATTATCGTACTTGGGACGACTGCTTACGCTTATTCGATTTATCATAATGCGAAAAAGACAGTAGACGATAAGATGCATGAACAAGTAGGAGCGATTGATATTGGGATTACGAAGAAGAAATTACAATCAAAGGAACCGCTTAATATTCTCCTGCTAGGGGTCGATGCAAAAGAAGGAGAATCAGGTCGATCAGATGCGATGATGGTATTGACGGTTGATCCAAAAAGCGATCAGATGCAACTCATTAGTATTCCGCGTGATACACGTGTACCCATTGCTGGTAGAGATGGTGAAGATAAAATTAACCATGCCAATGCATTTGGTGGTCACGATATGGCCGTTGCTACAGTGGAGGATTTCCTAGATATCGAGCTCGACTTTTATGTCAGCATTAACATGGACGGTTTTGAAGAATTGGTTGATCAGCTCGACGGGATTACCGTTATGAGTGAAAGAGCCTGGTCCGATGAAAAGTTCAGCTTTAGTGAAGGTCAAATAGAAATGGATGGCCGTGAGACCATGGGCTATGTTCGCATGCGTAAACAAGATCCAGAAGGGGACTTTGGCAGAACGAAACGCCAACGTCAAGTCATTCAGGGGATTGTTGATAAAGGTGCGACCGTCGGTTCTGTCACGAAAATTAATGGATTGATCGACATTCTTGGTGATAATATGGCAACAAATATGGATTTTGATGATATGAAAAATCTCTTAGCTGATTATCGTGATACAAGAAAAAATTTCACCGATTATCAAATGGAAGGTGAAGGCACGAATATTGGTGGGGTGTATTATTTAATCATCAGTGATGAGGAAGTAGCAAAAGTCAAAGGGATGATTGAAGACATCGGATCATAAGAGTAAAGAAATATAGTGAAGCCTACATATCCCTTGAAAGAGGATGTGTAGGCTTTTTTATGGCTTCTTAGGCAAGTACATAGGCTACGGAGAATAAACTGATCATGATGACGAGAAAGAAAGCATCAATGCCACCATATTTCGTTTCATAATAAAAGGTGCGTGCTGAACCAATGTGAAATCGCTTTGCTTCCATGGCAACGGCGACACGCTGAGCACGGCGTATGCTCTGGGCAAATAAGGGGACGGTAAATAGGCGCAAACGATCATACACTCCTTTAATCCCTTTGGAAAATTGTACACCACGTACTTTTAATGCGTTTGACCGGGTTTGTAATTCTTCCATGATGACAGGCATCAGGCTAATGGAAGCGATAAAGCTATACGCATATTTCGGTGGAAACTTGAATTGTTGCATCAGTGCATAAAATAATAAGATCGGACGAGATGTTAATAAAAATGTTAAGCTAAGAAAGCCAAAACAGGCTGTTTTAAATCCTAATAATAAACCATAATAGAAGCTTTCCTCGGAAATTTTAATAATTCCCCAGGACCACCAAATGTTGCTCCCTTTTCCAAACATCATCATCGTGAAACCTGTTGATAAAAAGGAGAGTACAATCGGAATTGAAAGCAGCAACAGTTTTCGCCAAGAATAACCGCTGAAAACATATAATAAGACACCATAGATGATCATTTGATTCAGTAGAAATCCAAAGTTTTGATTCAGAAAGACGACCATAAATAATGCGAAAAATGTAGCAAATTTTATGGCTGGGTTAACACGATAAAGCCAGGTCTTTCTCTGTGGTGTGAACCATTCAAGCATGTTGCTTCACCTTCTGTTCTTCACGTGTAGGGGCTTGTGAAATAACTTGATTAACGAGCACTCCCTTGTCAATCGTCCATACTTCTGTCGCAAAATGCTCCACAATCTGATGATCATGAGTGACCATGATGATTGTTGTTCCTTCTCTACGTAATTGTTCCAACTTTTCTAAGATGCTAAATGTATTCCGAGCATCTTGACCAAATGTTGGTTCATCAAGTAAAAGAATGCGTGGGCCATGAGCAAGGGCTGTAGCCACACTTAAACGGCGTTTTTGCCCTGTGGATAATTGAAAAGGATGGCGTCCTTCATCCATATCGAGGTGAAACATCCGTAATAAATCGGTTACTTGCTGGCGGATTTTCTGCTTTTTAAACCCTAACAGCTGCAAGGAAAAGGCAATTTCATCGAATAAACCGTTTGTGATGAACTGGAGCTCGGGATTTTGAAAGACGAGTGAGAGTTCCTTTGGTGGCAGCTTTTTTTGGTTTTCTACATCACGTGTTTTTCCGTATAATTCGTAATGGCCGGTCGTCCGTAATAAATGCATGATCGATAAGAGGAAGGTACTTTTACCTGCTCCATTATCACCGATCACAGTAAGCCAACTCCCTTGATGGATGGCTGCTTTGGGCACTTCGACTTTTACTTCTTTTCCGTGATATCCTTTAAAGTTTTCAAGCTGAAGGAGTGCTTCTCGTTGTGTGTGATCTGTTGCCTGTGCCCTTTCAGAAATAATCGCTTGGAAAGAAGGTGAATCGACATAATCATCCCATACTTCTGGATACCAAATCCCGTACTGTTTGATCGCCTGTTGATGGAGGGTAAAAATGGTTGTTGGCGGTCCGTCCGCAATGATGTCACCTACTTGATTGAATAATACAACCCGGTCTACCCAATCCGCTATTTGGTCAATTTTATGCTCGACAATGATGACGGTTTTGTCTGTTGCTACTTGACGGACAGCATCCCAAATTTTCACAGTACCTTCCGGATCAAGCAAAGCAGAAGGCTCATCTAAGAAGAGCACTTCTGGTTCAAGCAAAAGAACGGAAGCCAGTGCGAGACGTTGCTTCATCCCTTGTGATAAACGTTCGATTAATGAATGTAATTCCAGGGAACCGAGGCCAACACGGTTAAGCACATCTCTCATAAGCGGCTCCATATCTTGCCGGGGAACTTGCAAATTCTCAAGTACAAAAGCAAGTTCTTCATCAATATAGGGCATGCAGAACTGCGTATCTGGATCTTGAAAGACATACCCCCATGAATCTGGTAGTTGAATGGCATCATGGGAAAGGGGCACTTCAAATGAATCGGGAATTATTCCACTCATCACTTGTAATAAGGTTGATTTTCCACATCCGCTCGGCCCAAGCAATAAGACTTTTTCTCCTGGTGACACAGAGAATGATATGTCTTTAAAGACGAGTGAATTTTCTCCAGGGAATTTCAAACGTAAGTTGCTAACTTCCATTCTGTATTGTTGTTCTGTCATGGTTTACACCCTTTATTATTTTGTTTGTAATAAATCATATTCTTCCGCATCTACGGGCCGAATTTGGTTCGTTACACCGGTTTTTTCTAAGGCACGGACAATATAGTAAGCGAATAATCCAGTGAAGATAAAGGCACTCACAACACGTAAGCCATACTTGACGAATAATGCCCATAGTTCTAGATTCGCATAACCATAAACTAAATCCAATAATAAGCTGGCGAAACAAGAGGCGATCCCAGCTAATCCGGCAACAGCGATGCCAAACCGTTTGTAGCGGAAGGAAGCAAATAATAATTCTGCGGCTAAACCTTGGCAAAATCCATAGACAAGTACACCAAATCCATGACCAATAAAGGCGGATAAAGCTGCCGCTGCAATGCTTGATAGTAAAGCAACACCTGGTTTACGTATTAATAAGAAGGCAAAGGGAGCGACCATAAACCACATCCCGTATAATAATTGACGGGCAACAGGAAGGATTGGCTTCACAACCGTATAAAAGTCATCCCAAAACTTCATCGTAATGCCGAAGACAACGCCAATCATAATCGTAATGAGTACATCTGAAAATGTTAATTTTTTCATGTTCTATTCCTCCATGTAATTTAGTTTTTGCACAACAAAAAAATCGCCTAATGCACAGGCGACGGAGTTGGGTTCTCTATGTACACTCTCTACGCTGGCATTATCCAGATCAGATTAACGGTTAGCAGATGGATTCGATCTGCAGTCTCAGCTTGATTTTCCTCAAGCACCCGTGCGAACAATTTATGTAGTTAACGACAGTCTATCCTACCATATCAAAATATGCAACTCAGATTTTAACTATTGGGACAATTTTGATCGCTCATAGACGGGGTAGACCAGTTGCTGGCGGATGAATTTCCGTACAAAGCAAATGATTGTATGGGTACCAAATTTTCTCGTATACTATATAAGATGAAGAAGTAGGCGACGGAATTTTCGTCAAGCAATAATGTAAGATTTACTTGGATAAAAGAAAGGCTTGATATCGATGTCAAAAGATCAATGGGATCGCAGTTTTTCTGCGGATGAATTTGTTTATGGGGAGAGCGAAAATATATTTATTCATAATATGAGCCCGTTTATTCCTGCTCAATCAATTGTTGGTTGTTTTGCAGAAGGCGAAGGACGGAACGCTGTCTTTTTGGCAAAAGAAGGGCATGATGTTACGGCTTATGATCAATCGAGTGTTGGTTTAGAGAAGGCGGAAGAATTAGCACATAAACATAATGTGAATATTGAGACCGTTGCTATGGACTTAACGAAAGAGCACGTATCGAATAATCAATATGATGCTGCTATTATGGTTTTTGGACATGTTCCAAAGCAAGACCAGCCGTTTTTTATGGAAAATATAATTGATTCTGTAAAACCAGGGGGACATGTCCTATTTGAGGTTTATTCAGAAGCCCAGTTGGATTATCAAACAGGTGGTCCACCTTCTGTTGACTTGTTATATCATCCAGAAACCGTATTATCTTGGGTGAATCAATATAAATGTCTTCATTTTTATTATGGTGAAGCGGAGCGACATGAGGGCAAAAGACATCATGGGCGTTGTCATGTTATTCAAGTCGTGATCAAGAAGTAATCGTTTCCGTCATGATGGAAATAGATGTAGAAAATTCCTCTTCTTATTGAAGGGGGGTTGTTTATGATCTTGATGATCGATCAACATAAATGAAGTACGGATATCATGCGGAAACAGCTTGATGTCCTGTCCTACTTGCAATGTAAGCGTATACGCATTAATTTAATTGTGTTACAATATTATTATAAGGAGATTATTTCCATTTTTAAAAACAACAGGAGGTACGATCATATGGGGGCAAAGTGGATTAAGATTTCTGTACTTTATTTGATCTTAGGGATTTCCTTTGGATTATTTATGCATGCTACGGTTGAGCTTCAATGGGCGGCAACACATGGGCATATTAATGTTGTCGGATGGTTAACGACTGGACTTATGGGGGTTATTTATGCCGTTTATCCAAATGCAGGAAACAGTGGTTTAGGGAAACTTCATTTTTGGTCTTATAATATAGGGTTGCCATTCTTATTACTTGGGATGACGGCGATTTATTTATCACCACCAGCTTGGCTTCTAGAGTTACTTGTTGTCGGTGGTGGAGGACTCGTTACACTTGGTGTGCTGGCATTTATCATTAACATCTTTAGAAATGTGCGTCATGTAGAAAGCTAAATTAGCCTAAACAAGATGAAAATAATCTCCTTGAATTAGCCTCGTGTTTATTATGCTTATTTTTCGCTGTGATGAAGGGAGGGAGGTTAATGTTTTACAGTATAGTCTTTATACAAATGCTTACATTATGTTACCATCAAATCACGACAAGATTTGATTTATTTCCTTTTAATGGTGCGCGGCATTATGTGGTGAAAGAGCGTAGAATAGAGGCATTGGTGAATGGGATCATCATGGGTATAGCGATTGTTTTATCGATTACACAGATTCCCCTATGGATTGGAATAAGTGGAGTAATCTGGACATTAATCATGGTAGGGGCAGTCTTAAACTGGTGGATTCCTTATCTAACGGGGCGTGAAGTCTATCAGATGTCGAGCACCGAAACATGGGGACAGATGTATGAAAGAATCTTCGCAAACACGATGCAAATATTGCCTGCCATTCGAAATTACCCGCGCCCTAATCTGGAGCATGTGATTCTTCATGTGCTCATTATAAGTTCTGTTATTTCCTTGTGGGTCTATCGATTCGCTTTCTAGTATTTATAAAAGTCAGGGCGAAGTATAGAGAAGATCGCAAGGTACATAGAATCAAGCACTAAGAATGATTGTTTTCATAAAAGAAAGGAATGGATTCATGAATCGTTTGGCGTGGATAGGGATGCTGGGAATTATCATTTTTACTCTTATCCCTTTTCTAAAAAGGGATAATCGAACAGAAAAGGCAATTAAACAGGCGATCATGACGATAACGATTGTGCTTGGGATCATTGTAGCGGTGTTGGTTTTTGGCGTCAGTTACGTAACTGCTTTCCTCATTGGTTTTCTTTTATTGATTGTCTTCGATAAAAAGACGTATACGAAGAAAGGATTATTGATATATGGCTCGATTATATTGGTTCTAGGAATTGCTAGTTATGCGGTATTTCGTGACAATCCCGAATATGTTTTGAACCATGTGCAAGAAAATCCTGACTCTACATCCTTTTATCTGGCAGAGAATGGGGAGGAATTGATTACCTATGAGGCGGATGTCGTGCGCCCGCTAGCGAGCACCGTTAAAATGCTAATCGCGGTGGAGTATGCGATGCAAATTGATGAAGGCTCACTCGACAAAGATAGTTCGGTATCGCTAGATGATGTCAATCGTTATTATTTTAAAAACACGGATGGCCATGCACATGAAGACTGGCTGAGCATCTTGGAAAGCGAAGGTGAGATTAAAAATAATGAAGTAGCCCTACATGATGTTGTCAAAGGGATGGTGACGTATAGTTCCAATGCCAACACGGATTACCTCATCGATTTGCTTGGCATTGATGCAATCAATGAACGAGCGGAAACATTAGGACTGACACAGCATGAGGACGTTTATCCAATTGTTAGTGCGCTGTTAATCCCTACGTATATAGAAAGTGCATCAGAGGATGAGAAGCAATTAATCAAGGAGATCGAAGCGCTATCCATGGATGAATATCGTTCCTTAGCGATCGGGTTGAGTAAAGAAATGAAAGTGGGAACGATCAAAATCGAAGAGGAAACATCTGATTCTTCCCTGGCTGTACAAAGAGTGTGGTCGGATCGCTTAATCGGTGCGTCTGCTTCTGATTATGGCACATTATTGGCCGTTATTTCGAATGATGAACTTCCGGAGACGGCCGCTGAAACGGTTAGGGATGTGCTTGAGTGGCCATTGCGCTTTCATGAGGAAAAGCAAGAACGCTTTGCCCACTTTGGAGCAAAGGGTGGATCGACGGCATTCGTGCTGAACAATGCTCTATATGCGGAAGATCATGATGGAAACCAAATTGAAATGGTCCTTTTGACAGATGACTTGAATTTTTGGAACAGTATGCTCCTGAGACAAAATATGAATTCATTTGAAACGAAATTACTGGAAAATGAAGCATATCGCCAAAAGGTCCAGGAAGAATTCATAGATTTATAAAATTTAATGTCCATTGTTGCTGAAAAGGGGCGCATGTCCCAGACAAGATTCGAATATTCTTTGACAGGAAGTGTAACAGACTGTCTAATGAATGAATTTCATGATTACCAAAATCAGCAACATTGATACAGGTGTTGCACTAAATGAGTATTATGAAGTTCATTAAATGTATAATATAAATCTATTCACATGGCCAATATCTATCTAGCAAATAGGACTGACAGATGTGGACAATATGTGATAAAATAGGCTTATATTAACTATTTTTTCCATCAAGGGGTGTTTTCATTTGAAAATTAAACCGTCTCATAAAATGTCGATATTTTCACCTGCAATTTTTGGTGAATTAAAAGCGGCAGCAGCTGTGAAGAAAGAAGCTGGTGCTGAGATTATTGATTTAAGTTTAGGAAGTCCTGATTTACCACCCGATGAAAAAGTCAGACAAGCTTTATCCGAACAGAGTAGTTTAGCACATATGTATGGCTATACACTTGGGGGAATCGATCGTTTTAATCAAGCGGTTGTTAATTACTATGATCGGCGTTCACAGGTTACGCTTGATCCACAGACTGAAGTATTGCAAACGATGGGGTCTCAAGAAGGGCTTGTTCATTTACCATTGGCATTTTGTAATGAAGGGGATATCGTCTTGACGACGAATCCGGGCTATGTTGCTTATGAAGCGGGTATCAAATTAGCTGGAGCAGAACCTTATGGGATGCCATTACTTGCAGAAAATGGCTTTTTACCCGACTTATCAGCGGTTCCAGCGGCAGTTGCGGAACGGGCGAAATTACTCATTTTAAATTTGCCAGGGAATCCAGTTCCAGCGATTCCGAGTGAAGCATTCTTTGAGGAAGTTGTCGCCTTTGCGAAAAAATACAATGTGCTCGTCTTGCATGATGCAGCTTATTCGGAGTATTATTTTACTGGTGATGCTCCATTGAGCTTTCTCTCTACGCCGGGAGCGATGGATGTAGGGATGGAGATTAATTCATTGTCAAAGAGCTTTAGTTTGGCAGGAGCACGAATTGCTTATTTTGTAGGGAATGCAGATGCCATTCGGATTATGAAGCAGTTGAAGTCGAACTTGGATTATGGAACATTTGAGCCGATTCAAGCTGCTGCAGTTGTTGCGCTTGATCATGCAGAAGAAATTACGGACCGATTACGTGAGACATTTTCTAAGCGGCATCAAGTATTAATGCAGGGATTAGCTGATCTGGGCTGGGAAGCAACACCATCAAGTGGTGGAATGTTTGTCTGGGCAAAATATCCGTTTTCGATCGATGATAAGGAATTCGTGTTTAAAGTGATCGAACAAGTTGGTGTTGTGCTTGTTCCTGGAAGTATTTTCGGATCGGAAGGGGTCGGGTATGTTCGAATGGCTCTTGTGCAAGCTCCAGAAGTGCTACAAGCCGCTATTACTCAATTAAAAAAGTTGGTTATTGAATGAATTCCATAGTTGCCAAAATCAGCAACATCGATACGGTGTTGCACTAAATCGGTATTATGAAATTCATTATATTGAATAAAAGCTTGAAGCATCATTTATGTTGCGAAGATATCTTGTTTGATTATATGATTGGCAAGTACCAAATGAATGGTACTTGCCATATGGTCATGGTGATTTAATTGATATGTGAAGTTAATTCATGAGGGATAGAAAGTCAGGTTGTGGATTTAACAGGAACAACATTTCTATACCACTTAGTTTCGGTAATCGTTCAATCATTTCATCGAGCTCAGCACGTGTATCGATTTGAAAGGTGGCTAACTCTTGCACGAATTGATAATGCTCTTTATCTGTAGAGAGTTCTAGTTGATGAATGTGCAAGGTGTATTTGCCCTGGATGAATTCGGATAAAACGCTCGCGGCTACTTGATCACTAACGGGTGTAAGCATGATTAACTCAATCTGCATCGAGTCTAAAACACCTTCTGTATCCTCCGTACCTTCTGGAAAGGAAAATACTTGATCGCCCATTTAATCTCCTCCTTCTCATATTCAGTAGCTATTCCGAGTTCCGAGGCGCGTTCATGTGAATGCGTGTTATATTCGGAATAACTTATCTCTATTATAAGCCTTAAGTGTCGGTAATTCAATCCTTTTTCCAAATTTTCTGTCAATAAGGACTCCCTATCGTCTGATCGCTAATGTAAGCGAGCGAGGGATCATAATTAATATAAGATTGGATTGATGTACATGTCATATAGAAAACAAATCAAAAGGCTCCTTGCCTTGTCAGGCGTTCTGATTTGGATGTTCTTTATATTCTATCTATCCCATCAACCAGCTACCGTGTCAAGTGAGTTGAGTTCTGGAATGACGGAAAAGATTTTATATACAATCGATTCGACTGCACCATTTCTTGATTTTGCGGAGTTTGATTTACATTCTTTCATTCGCAAAGCAGCTCATTTTTGCGCCTATTTTGTACTCGGTTGTTTATTATTGAATGTGTTTAGGCAATATGATTGGTCTAGTAGGAGGATTTTTGGACTGGCATTAGGGGTAAGTGTCGCATTTGCTATCTCAGATGAATATCATCAGTTATTTATTCCAGGAAGAAGTGGAGAAGTAAAAGATATTCTCATCGATAGTGTGGGAGCGCTTGTAGGCATTAGTTTCTTTCTGTATCTTGTAAAAAGACGGTCAAAAAGGTGATATCTCACATGGTTTTGCAGAATCGAGTTGATTTTTGTCAGTTGGCGTGCTGTGTTCAGCGCATGAGGCGGGATCTTCAGCGCACGGGGCGGGAACTTCAGCGCGAACCTCACTTTCTTCAGCGC
>Ga0209487_1003898_pt1 | contig 11621 bp, 6 predicted proteins | sample Poulit2012_FD_187524 | JGI IMG/M metagenome (GOLD analysis project Ga0209487, IMG submission 187524) | Agricultural soil microbial communities from Georgia to study Nitrogen management - Poultry litter 2012 (SPAdes) (version 2) | ecosystem: Environmental > Terrestrial > Soil > Agricultural land... | reverse complement strand
GACGACGGTCTGCGCCTCGGTGAGCGGCACCTGCCCCGTGCGGGGGTACTCGGTGCGCTCGACGACGGTCACGGCGCGGGCCCGGGCGCTGAAGTCGACCGGCACCGGCACCACCTCGGCCCCGGCCGGCTCCGGCGCGGGCTGCGCCTCGACCGCCGTGGGACGCAGGGCGACGACGGGCGTGCCGGCGGTCACCGCGCACACGGTGTCCCACGACGCCGCGAAGGCGGTCTTGCTCGCGGCGAGCGTGCCGTCCTCCCGCCGCTCCACGCCGTCGGCGTCCACGACGGCCCCGGAGCCCAGGGCCACGGCCAGGCCGGCGGCCAGCTCCTTGCCGGCGTAGCTCGACACGAGCAGCACGGCCTGCGGCGCGGCGGCCGTCACCGCCGCCGCCACCGCCTCGGTGGCCACCGGCGCCAGCTGGGGTGCCAGCCCGCCGAGCTCGGGCAGGTAGACGGTAGCCGCACCGAAGCGGGCGAGCTCGCGGCGCGCCTCCTCCCCGGGTGCCTGCTCCCCGAGCCACACGGCCGCCACCGGGCTGCCCAGCGACCGCGCCGCGGTGAGCACCTCGGCACTCGGCGGGCTGGGTACGCCCCCCTGGTGGTCGACGACGACGAGCACGGGTCCCTGGGTCATGGTGCCTTTCCTGGTACGTGGGTGAGCGGGGTCAGACGAGCCTGGACTCGATGAGGAACTCGGCCAGCCGGCGGCCGCCGTCGCCGGAGTCGGCGACGATCTGGCCCTGCTCACGGGCGGGCCGGGGCGCGGCGGAGAGCACCGTCGTCGTCGAGGCGGGGGCGTCCTGGCCGAGGTCGGCGAGGGTCCAGGTGTCCAGGGGCTTCTTCCGCGCGGCGCGGATCGCCCGGAAGGCGGGGTAGCGCGGCTCGTTGGCCTGGTCGGTGACCGAGACGAGCGCGGGCAGCGGCGCGGTGAGCACCTCGGCGGCGTCGCCGATCTCCCGCCTGATGCGCACCTGCCCGCCGGAGACGGTGAGCTCGCTGGCCAGCGTGAGCTGGGGCAGGTCGAGCAGCGCCGCGAGCGCGGTGGGCAGCATCGAGGTGAGGCCGTCGAGGGCGGCCATGCCGGTGACGACGAGGTCGACCGGCCCGTCCGCCTGCAGGCGCTGCACGGCCGCGGCGAGCACCCGGGCCGTGGCGACGGCGTCGGAGCCTGCCAGGGCGTCGTCGCTCACGTGGACGGCGCGGTCGGCGCCCATCTGCAGGGCGCGGCGCACGGCGTCCTCGGCGTCGTCGGGTCCCATGGTGAGGGCCACGACCTCCCCGCCGTGCTCCTCCACGAGGCTCACGGCGGCCTCGACGGCGTTCTCGTCGAGCTCGTTGAGGACGTCGTCCAGGCCGCGGACGGTGTGGCCGTCGTCGTCGAGGGAGCGGTCGGACTGGACATCGGGGACATGCTTGACGCAGACGACGATCCTCATGCCCCAAGCCTGCCACCTTCCGCGGCCGGGCGCCGAAACGGACGACCGCCACTGTGGGCGCGGCCAATCTCACCGCTCGGACATGCCCGAAATATGGGCCGGGGGTGAGAGGATGGCGCCCACCATGAGCATGACCGCCTCCTCCGTTCGGATGACCGCGACGCACTCCACGGCACAGCGGACCACCGGGCCGTCCCCCGCCCTGGGCGCGCACCTGCGCGACGGCGGTGTCGACGTCGCCGTCGTCGCGCCCCTCGCGAGTGCCGTGGACCTGTGCCTGCTCGACCCCGAGCCCTCCTCCCCCACCGGCTTCACCGAGCGCCGCTACGCCCTGCACCGGGGCCCGCACGGGGTGTGGCAGGGGCGCGTGCCGGACGTGCACTCCGGCCAGCGCTACGGCTACCGCGTCCACGGCCGCTGGGACCCGGCCGCGGGACTGCGGCACAACCCGGACAAGCTCCTCCTCGACCCCTACACCCGGGGCGTCACCGGCGAGTTCCGGCTCGGGCCGGAGGTCTACGGGCACACCGTCAACGAGGACCTCGCGCCCGTCGCGGGCTGGCACCGCAGCGAGCTCGACTCCGCCGGCCACGTCCCCCACGGCGTCCTCCTCGACGACGTCGCGCCCGTCCCCGACCACGCACGGCCGCACGTGCCATGGGAGCGCACGGTCATCTACGAGGCCCACGTCCGCGGCCTGACCATGCAGCTGCCCGGCGTCCCGGAGCACCTGCGCGGCACCTATGCGGGCCTGGCACACCCGGCGACCATCGCCCACCTGCAGTCCCTCGGGGTGACGGCGGTGGAGCTCCTGCCGATCCACGCGGCGGGCGACGAGCCCTTCCTCCTCGAGCGCGGCCTGACCAACTACTGGGGCTACAACACCCTGGCCTTCCTCGCGCCCGAGCCCTGCTACGCCACGCGCGAGGCCCGGGAGCAGGGGGCGGCCGCCGTCCTGGACGAGGTCCGCGGCATGGTCCACCTCCTGCACCAGGCGGGCATCGAGGTCCTCCTCGACGTCGTCTACAACCACACCTGCGAGGGCGGCGACGGCGGACCGACCCTCTCCTGGCGCGGCCTGGACAACGCCGGCTACTACATGCACGACGGCGTCCGCCCGGCGCACATGGTGGACGTCACCGGCACGGGGAACTCCCTGGACTTCCGGCGCACGCGGGTGGTCCAGCTGACCCTGGACTCCCTGCGCTACTGGGTCCAGTACGTGGGGATCGACGGGTTCCGCTTCGACCTCGCCACGACCCTCGGGCGCAACGGTGCGGAGTTCACCCCCGACCACCCCTTCTTCGTCGCCGTGGCGACCGACCCCGTCCTGTCCCGGGTCAAGCTCATCGCCGAGCCGTGGGACGTGGGCCCGGGAGGCTGGCGCACCGGGGAGTTCCCGGCGCCCTTCGCCGACTGGAACGACCGGTTCCGCGACGCCGCCCGCACGTTCTGGCTCAGCGACCCGGCCACCGGCGTGGCCGGCGGCACCGGGGAGGACCTGCGCGACCTCGCCACGCGGCTGGCGGGCTCGGCGGACCTGTTCGCCCACGGACCGGTCCCCGGCGGGCGCGGCCCACTCGCGAGCATCAACTATGTGACCGCCCACGACGGCTTCACCCTGGCCGACCTCGTCACCTACAACCTCAAGCACAACGAGGCCAACGGCGAGGACAACCGCGACGGCAGCGACGACAACCGGTCCTGGAACCACGAGGTCGAGGGCCCGGTCACCGTCCCCGCCGATGAGCCGCGGGACGAGCGCGGCGGCCCCGGGGACGCCGCGGCCGCGGCCGGCTGGACCCCGCGCGAGCACCACCGCGGCGCCGACATCCTCGCGGGCCGCCGTCGCTCGGTGCGCAACCTGCTCGGCACGCTGCTGCTCTCGGCGGGCACCCCCATGCTCACCGCCGGGGACGAGCTCGGCCGCAGCCAGCGCGGCAACAACAACGCCTACTGCCAGGACAACGAGATCTCCTGGGTGGACTGGGAGCTGGCGCCCTGGCAGGAGGAGCTGCTCGCCACGAGCCGCTACCTGCTGCGCCTGCGCCGCGAGCATCGGGTGCTGCGCCCGGACGTCTTCGCCACCGGCCACACCGCGCCCGGCGACACCATCCCGGACCTGTCCTGGTACCGGCAGGACGCCGGACCGATGAGCCCGGGCGACTGGCACGACTCCCACGTGCGGGTGCTGCAGATGCTGCGCTCGGGCCGGCCCTTCGGCGACAGCGACCTCCTGCTGGTCCTCAACGGCTCCCTCGCCGACCAGACCGTCACGGCGCCCCGCGGTGCCGGCGTCACCTACGAGCTGGTGTGGGACTCCTCCTGGGAGCACCCCCCGCAGGACCCCACCCCCGCCGAGCGCCTCGCACCCGGTGCGACCACCGAGATGGCCGGCCTCAGCCTCCGCGTCTACCTCGCCCAACGCTGAGGACACCCCCCACCCCCCTCTCGCCGACAGCTCACTTACCGCCGACAGCTCACTTGTCGCCGACAGCTCACTTGTCGCCCCAGCCCCAGCAGGAGCGGTGACCGCCCCGCGCTTGGCAGGATGAGCCCATGGAGCGCCTCGAGGGTGAGGCCCGAGACCGGGTACGGGCCACGAGCATGTGGTTCGTCGCCGGCCTCGTGGTGCTCGGCGTGGCCCTCGGCATCTGGGCGATCTACGTCGGCTTCCTCCAGGTGGTGCCCGTCCCGAGCGAGGTCGTCTCCGTCGCCGAGGACGGGCGCAGCGTCACCGTCCAGTTCGCGCACGGCTCGTGCCAGGAACCCGCGGGGGTCGACGTCGAGGAGACCACGGACGCCGTCGTCCTCACCGCCCGCGTCTCCGAGCGGAACCCGCTGCGCGGCCGTGCCTGCACCGCCGAGGGCGGCGTCGCCCGCGAGACCGTGGTCCTCGACCAGCCCCTAGGGGAGCGCACCCTGACCACAGCCACGCCCTGACGCCGAGAACCTCCCCGAGAACGCCGAGAGCTGAGTTGCTCCGCGGAACAACTCAGCTCTCGGCGGGAGGGGGGCCCGGGGTCAGGCCTGGGCGACGGAGACGAGCGCCATCTCGGTGGGGGCGGCGAGGTGCTCGTGGACCGGCACGATTCGCACCGAGTAGCCGAACGCGCCGGAGAACTCCAGCTCGATCTCGCCGTGGTAGCCGTACCGGCCGCCCTCGTAGGTTTCCGTCAGCCGCAGCGGACGGGTCGCGATGTCGACGAGCCTGTCGTCCTCCCCGACCCGGCCGGTGACGAGCTGGACCTCGACGTCCTCGGGCCGCAGCTCACCGAGGGTGACGTAGGCGCTGACGCCGACGACGTCACCCACCTTGACGACGTCGGCCACGCCCGTGGACTCGACGTGGTCCACGCGCACCCGCTGCCAGGCCCCGCGCACCCGCTGCTTCCACTCGGCGAGCGTGACGGCCGCGGAGTGCTGCCCGGCGCCCAGGGTGCGGTAGCTGCCGGCGACCGGCGTGTACAGCTTCTCGACGTAGTCGCGGACCATCCGGGTGGCCTGCACCTTGGGGCCCAGGGTGGCCAGCGTGTGGCGCACCATGTCCATCCAGTGCTGGGGTACGCCGTCCTCGTCGCGGTCGTAGAACCGCGGCGCGACGGTGTCCTCGAGCAGCTCGTAGAGCGCGGCGGCCTCGAGGTGGTCGCGGCGCTCGGGGTCCTCGACGCCGTCGGCCGTGGGGATCGCCCAGCCGTTCTCGCCGTCGTACCACTCGTCCCACCAGCCGTCGAGGATGGAGAGGTTGAGGGCACCGTTGAGCGCGCACTTCATGCCCGAGGTGCCCGAGGCCTCCAGGGGCCGCAGCGGGTTGTTGAGCCACACGTCGCAGCCCGGCATGAGGGTCTGGGCCATCTCGATGTCGTAGTTCGGCAGGAAGACGATGCGGTGGCGTACGCCCTCCTCGTCGGCGAAGCTCACCAGCTCCTGGATGAGCCCGATGCCCTGCTCGTCGGCCGGGTGGGACTTGCCGGCGACGATGATCTGGACCGGTCGCTGCGGGTCGGTGAGCAGGCGGCGCAGCCGGTCGCGGTCGGAGAGCATGAGCGTGAGCCGCTTGTAGGTCGGCACGCGGCGGGCGAAGCCGATGGTGAGGACGTCCGGGTCCAGCACGTCGTCGACCCAGCCGAGCTCGGCGGGCGAGGCGCCGCGGTCGAGCCAGGACTTGCGCACCCGGCGGCGGGCCGCCTCGACCAGCGCCCCGCGCAGGGTGCGGCGCACCGCCCACAGCTCGGCGTCGGGGACGCCGCCGGACTCGGCCGGCAGCAGCCAGCCCTCGCCGCTCGCGATCTGCTCGGGGCTGAGGTAGGACTCGGCCAGCCGGCTGAAGGCGGGGTCGGTCCAGGTGGGGCCGTGCACGCCGTTGGTGATCGAGGTGATGGGCACCTCGGAGACGTCGAAGCCGGGCCACAGCTGCTGGAACATGCCGCGGGAGACCTGGCCGTGGAGCTGGGAGACCCCGTTGGCGGACCGTGCCGCCCGCAGGCCGAGGACGGCCATGTTGTAGACGGAGCGGTCCCCGCCCTCGAAGTCCTCGGTGCCGAGGGCCAGCACCTTGTCCACCGGCACGCCGGGCAGCTCGGCCGAGCCGCTGAAGTGCGCCCGTACGAGGTCGATGGAGAAGCGGTCGATGCCCGCGGGCACCGGGGTGTGCGTGGTGAAGACGGTGCCCGCGCGGACGGCCTCGAGGGCGGCGTCGAAGCTCAGCCCCTCGGCGGCGACGAGCTCGCGGATGCGCTCGATGGCGAGGAAGCCGGCGTGGCCCTCGTTGGCGTGGTACACCTGCGGCTCGGGGGCGCCGGTGAGGCGGGAGTGCAGGCGCAGGGCCTTGACCCCGCCCATGCCCAGGAGCAGCTCCTGCTTGAGACGGTGCTCGGGCGAGCCGCCGTAGAGCCGGTCGGTGACCCGGCGGGTGGTCTCGTCGTTCTCCGTGACGTTGGAGTCGAGCAGGAGCAGCGGGACGCGCCCGACGTCCGCCCGCCACACCTGGGCGTGCAGCTGCTGCCCGCCGGGCAGCGCGAGGCTGACGCGTGCGGGGGTGCCGTCGGCCTCCCGCAGCAGGGTGAGCGGCAGGTTGTCCGGGTCGATGACCGGGTAGGTCTCGTGCTGCCACCCGTCACGGGTGAGGGACTGCTTGAAGTAGCCGGCGCCGTAGAGCAGGCCGACGCCGACGATCGGCACGCCGAGGTCCGAGGCGGACTTGAGGTGGTCACCGGCGAGGATGCCCAGGCCGCCGGAGTACTGCGGCAGCACGGCGGTGATGCCGAACTCGGCGGAGAAGTAGGCGATCGCGTCCGGCTTGTCCGGAGCGTCGTAGGACTGCTGGTACCAGCGGGGCTGCTCCAGGTACTCGCGCAGGTCCGCGTCCAGGGCGTGCACCCGGGCGACGAGCTCCTCGTCCCCGGCGAGCTCCTCCAGGCGCGCCTTGCCCAGCGCGCCGAGCAGCTTGATCGGGTCGCCGTGGACGTCGCGCCAGCGCTCCGGGTCCAGCGACTCGAACAGCGCCCGGGTGGGTTCGTGCCACGAGAACCGCAGGTTCTGGGCGAGGGTGTCGAGCGGAGCGAGCGGCTCGGGCAGGACAGTGCGAACGGTGAAACGGCGAATGGCTCTCACCCGGTCGAGTCTAGGCCACATTCCCGGAACGTTTTCAGCCCCTTACGGACGGCCGGAGCGGTGCCCGTGCGGCCGTCCACGCCCTGCGGTCGACCGCGGCGCGACACGTCGATAGGTTCGTGACCGTGAGCCCAGCACGTACGTCCTCCCAGCAGCCGGTCGAGCGGGCCGGCACCCCAGCCCCCGGCGCCGCGCGCGGGCCGGACGCCCCCCGTGACCCCCGTCCCGCGTCGGCCACCCCGATCGGCCGCATCCCCGTCGTCGAGGTCCGTCCCGTCGTCGAGGGCGGCCGCTGGCCGGCCAAGGCGGTGACCGGTGAGGCGGTGCCGATCCGCGCCACGGTCTTCCGCGAGGGGCACGACGCCGTGGCGGCCACCGCCGTCCTCGTCGCCCCTGACGGCACCGACCACAGCCACGTGACGATGGACCCGGTCGACCCCGGCCTGGACCACATGGAGGCCTGGGTGGTGCCCGACCGCGAGGGCGACTGGTCCTTCCGCGTGGAGGGCTGGTCCCACCCCTACGGCACCTGGCTGCACGACGCGCAGATCAAGGTCGACGCCGGCGTGGACGTCGAGCTCATGCTCACCGAGGGCGCGCTGCTGCTGGAGCGCGCCGCGGCCCGCGACGGGCTGCCCGAGGACGTCCGCGGCGTGCTCACCGACGCCGTCGCGGGACTGCGGGACGGGTCCCGGCCCCCGGAGGCCCGCCTCGCGGCCGGTACCTCCGCGGACGTCCAGCGCGTGCTGGCCGCCCACCCGCTGCGCGAGTACGTGACCCGCAGCGCCACCTACCCCCTGCGGGTGGACCGGCCGCTGGCGCTGTACGGCTCGTGGTACGAGATGTTCCCCCGCTCGGAGGGCGCCTACTTCGACGCCGAGAAGGGCGGCTGGGTGTCGGGGACGCTGCGCACCGCCGCCGAGCGGCTCCCGGCGATCGCGGCGATGGGCTTCGACGTCGTCTACCTCACCCCCATCCACCCGATCGGCACCACCAACCGCAAGGGCCGCAACAACACCCTCAACGCCCAGCCGGGCGACCCGGGCTCGCCCTACGGCATCGGCTCGCACGAGGGCGGCCACGACGCGATCCACCCCGAGCTCGGCACCTTCGCGGACTTCGACGCCTTCGTCGCCCGGGCCCGCGAGCTGGGCATGGAGGTGGCGCTCGACGTCGCGCTCCAGGCCTCCCCCGACCACCCGTGGGTGCGCGACCACCCGGAGTGGTTCACCACCCGGGCGGACGGCTCGATCGCCTACGCGGAGAACCCGCCGAAGAAGTACCAGGACATCTACCCGCTGAACTTCGACAACGACCCCGAGGGCATCTACCACGCGGTCCGCGACATGCTCCAGGTGTGGATCGACCACGGCGTCACCGCCTTCCGGGTCGACAACCCCCACACCAAGCCGCTGGACTTCTGGGAGCGGATCCTGGCCGACGTGCGTGCCGCCCACCCCGAGGTGGTCTTCCTGTCCGAGGCCTTCACCCGCCCGGCGATGATGCAGACGCTGGCGGCCATCGGCTTCCACCAGTCCTACACCTACTTCACCTGGCGCACGACGAAGAAGGAGGTGGCCACGTACCTCGACGAGGTGTCCAACGAGACCGCCCACGTCATGCGCCCGAGCTTCTGGCCGACGACGCACGACATCCTCACCCCGTACATGCAGACCGGCGGGGCCGCCGCCTTCGCCATCCGGGCGGTGCTCGCGGCCACCGGCTCGCCCACGTGGGGCATCTACTCGGGCTACGAGCTGGTGGAGAACGTCGCCCGGCCCGGCGTCGAGGAGCAGATCGACAACGAGAAGTACGAGTTCAAGCCGCGGGACTGGGCACGCGCTGAGGAGCTCGGCATCTCCCGCCTGCTCGCCTCGCTCAACACGATCCGCCGCCACCACCCGGCCCTGCAGCAGCTGCGCGGCCTCACCGTCCACCCGACGAGCGACGACGCCACGGTCTGCTTCTCGCGCCACCTGCCCGCCCACCTGTCGCCCACGGGCCAGGCGGACACCGTCGTCGTCGTCCTCACCCTCGACCCGTTCACCACCCGCGAGGGCACCATCGAGCTGGACCTGTCCGCGCTCGGCGTCCCCGCACCGGCACCGGGGAGCGATCCCGGCACCGCGCTCATGGAGGCCCGCGACGAGCTGTCCGGTGAGACGTACTACTGGGGCGCGAACCCGTACTTCCGGCTCGACCCGCACGCGAACTGCGCGCACGTCCTGGCGGTGAGGCCGCTGTGAGCCCCCACGACCCGGCCCGCGTCCGCGCCCTGGCCGCCCGCACCGACACCGTCCCGCGCCTGGGCAGCGGCGAGCGACCCGGCCTGCGTGAGGACCCCGAGTGGTACCGCACCGCGGTGTTCTACGAGGTGCTGCTGCGCGCCTTCGGCGACTCCGACGGCTCCGGCCACGGGGACCTGCGCGGCCTCATCGACCGGCTGGACTACATCCAGTGGCTCGGCGTCGACTGCCTGTGGATCCCTCCCTTCTACCCCTCCCCCCTGCGGGACGGCGGCTACGACGTCTCCGACTACACCGCCGTCGCCTCCGAGTACGGCACGATCGAGGACTTCCAGGAGCTGCTCGACGAGGCCCATGCCCGCGGGCTGCGGATCCTCATCGACATCGTCGCCAACCACACCAGCGACCAGCACCCGTGGTTCCAGGCCTCCCGCTCGATGCCCGACGGCCCCTACGGCGACTTCTACGTGTGGAGCGACGACAACACCAAGTACGAGGACGCCCGCATTATCTTCGTCGACACCGAGACGTCGAACTGGACCTTCGACCCGGTGCGCCGTCAGTACTACTGGCACCGCTTCTTCTCCCACCAGCCCGACCTCAACTTCGAGAACCCGCGCGTGGTGGAGGCGCTCCACGACGTCGTGCGCTTCTGGTGCCGCCTGGGCGTGGACGGCTTCCGGCTCGACGCCGTGCCGTACCTCTTCGAGGAGGAGGGCACCAACTGCGAGAACCTGCCCCGCACCCACGAGTTCATCCGGGACCTGCGGGCCATGGTGGACAGGGAGTTCCCGGGCACGCTCATCCTCGCCGAGGCCAACCAGTGGCCCGAGGACGTCGTGGAGTACTACGGCACCGAGTCCGAGCCCGAGTGCCACATGGCCTTCCACTTCCCGGTGATGCCGCGCATCTTCTACGCCCTGCGGGAGCAGCGCGCGCACGCGATCACCGACATCCTCGCCGACACCCCCGAGATCCCCCGCGGCGCGCAGTGGGGCACCTTCCTGCGCAACCACGACGAGCTCACGCTGGAGATGGTCTCCACCGAGGAGCGCGCCGCGATGTACGGCTGGTACGCCGAGGACCCGCGGATGCGCGCCAATGTCGGTATCCGCCGTCGGCTGTCCCCGCTGCTGGGCAACTCGCGCAAGGAGATCGAGCTCGCCCACGCGCTGCTGCTCTCCCTGCCGGGCAGCCCCTTCCTCTACTACGGGGACGAGATCGGCATGGGGGACAACATCTGGCTGCCGGACCGGGACGCGGTCCGCACCCCGATGCAGTGGACCCCGGACCGCAACGCGGGCTTCTCCATCGCGGACCCGGGCAAGCTCTACCTGCCGCTCGTGCAGTCCCTGGTCAACCACTACGCCGCGGTCAACGTCGAGGCGCAGTACGCCACCCCCACCTCTCTGCTGCACTGGGTGCGCGGCATCCTGGAGGTCCGGCGGGCCCACCCGGCGTTCGGCACCGGCTCCTTCGAGATCATGGAGACCGACAACGACGCCGTCCTCGCCTTCGTCCGCGCCGACGACGACGCCGCGGTGCTGTGCGTCATGAACCTCGCCAACACACCGCGGGCGGCCCGCGTCACGGTCCCGGGCTACGCGGGGCGCAGCCTCACCGACATCTTCGGCGGGGCGACCTTCCCCGCCGTGGCCGCCGACGGCACCGTGACCATCACCCTCGGCTCGCGCGACTTCTTCTGGCTCCGGCTCGACGCCCCGGGTGACGCCGGCACGACGGCGGCCTCGGGCCCGCGGGCCGCCTCCGCGCCGCAGGCCGCGACGCCCGCCGAGGCCCCGGCGACGCCGCAGGCCACCGGCCCGGAGCCGGTGTCCGTCGCCGGCACCCTGGAACCGCCGGCCGCCACCCCGCTGCAGTCGCAGCTGCCACCGGGGCCCGAGACCACGCCGGCCCCGCCACCCCGGGAGGCCTGATGCCCACGCTCACCCCGCCCTTCCCGGAGTTCCTCCCGGACTGGGTCGCCCGGCAGCGCTGGTACACGGCCAAGGGCCGCACGCCCCGGCTGCGGCGCGTCGGCGGGCTGCGCTACCAGGACCCGCAGGGCGAGGTGGGCGTCGAGACGTGGCTGGTGCAGGACGAGTCCGGGCCCGAGCCGGTCGTCTACCAGGTGCCGCTCACCTACCGCGGCGAGCCCGTGCCCGAGCTGGAGCACGCGCTCGTGGCCACGGCGGAGCACTCCGAGCTCGGCCCGCGGTGGATCTACGACGGCTGCCACGACCCCGTCGGCGCCCGCGTCCTGCTCACCACGATCCTCTCCGAGAGCACCGTCGTGTCCGACGGCGGCGCCACCCTGGGACGGG
>Ga0209487_1003896_pt1 | contig 11625 bp, 7 predicted proteins | sample Poulit2012_FD_187524 | JGI IMG/M metagenome (GOLD analysis project Ga0209487, IMG submission 187524) | Agricultural soil microbial communities from Georgia to study Nitrogen management - Poultry litter 2012 (SPAdes) (version 2) | ecosystem: Environmental > Terrestrial > Soil > Agricultural land... | reverse complement strand
CCATAGTTAAGTATACATTATAAATGTTCTCAGCGAAAGTTTTCAAAGAAAATCGAGTCGAGGCGAAATCATAAAACTGCTGTCCCTTTTGTCCTAACAACCCTTCATCATCACAAATCAATGTATCTTTCATTGCAGCAATTAATGCATGAACACAACCTGGTTTTACTTTCCAACTAAATTCATCCTTAATCAACTCTCCTACACTACCTACATTTGTCGAAATAACGGGTGTTTTCTCACGTGCAGATTCAAGTAACACGAGAGGAAATCCTTCACTAAAAGAGGTCAATAAGGTAACATCGGCTAATTGGTAAAACCGTTCAACATCATTACGATAGCCTAGAAACTGAACCTCATCAGATATCCCTAATTGAGCTGACAGATCCTCAAGGTCCTTTTTCAATGAGCCATCACCTAATAAAATTAATCGACAGTTTTTCTTCTCTTTTATAATCTCGGCAAATGCTTTTAAAGCAACTTGATGTCCTTTAACTGGCTCAAGACGCGCCACCATTAAAAATATAAAATCATCCTCAGCTAGACCCATATCCTGTCTTGTGAATGGTAAGTCACTTTTCGTTCGAAAATCAATTCCATTCCAAGCAGTTGTCACCTTATGATGTGCAACACCCTGCTCAACCATGCGAACACGAAGAGGTTCTGAAACGGTGATCAACCGGTCAGCTTGTTTAAGCGCATTTATATTTAATCGTGAAAGGAAATGACCATACATCCCTTTTCCAGAAAAGTCATAATCAGGATCACTATGAATGGTCACAATCCAATGAAACGCAGTCACCTTCTTTAATAGGTTTGCATAAACATTTGCTCTTGGCCCATGTGTATGAACATAATGAATTTCTTCCTTTTCTAGATACTGTTTCATTTTCCTTAAGAGTGGAATGCTCATCTTTCTTTTATGGGAAAAATGAACAGTTTGAATACCAGCCTGCTTTGCCCTTTTTAACAATTCACCTTTCTCTAACACACCTAAAATAAACTCTTCACGATTAAATGCTTCTAGCAGGCTAAGGATATGATACATTCCCCCACCCGTTTCATTTCCTGCATTTAAATGTAATATTTTCATGATGTATAGCCGTCCTCTCGGTAACATGATGTCATCCATCACTATGGCCAACCATGAACGAAAATATAATTTATCTCCTGAATAGATCCTTAAAACATGTCAATAATTATATAATAGAGGTTGTTCAAAAAGCCCGATAAAAAGACACATCGACTTTGGCTTGCTTTTTCGTTACTCAAAGCTTCGCCGACTTCTCGATCTTTTTTTATCCTCCTTTTTGAACACGCAATTATAGAGAGACAAATATAGCGTGGTGAAATCGTGAAAAAAAGTGAGCAACTCATATTTATTTTACTCATTGTTCAACCCATTATTGACCTGATTACATCTTTAATGACCCATTACAATGAAACAGGCCTCTCTATTGGCGCTCTAATGCGAACAATGATGATGGCTATTCTGTTCATCTATATATTTCAATATATACTGACTAAGAAACGAAACATCATATGGTTATTTATTTGTTCTTTCGCAAGTATCGTACTCATGCTGATGACAAATTTTTTATTTAAAAGCCCCTTCATTCTTTATGAAGAACTAAATTTCGCACTCAAAACAAGTTATTTTTTAGTTATGATCTTTATCGTTATCATCCTGATGGACAAACAACTATTAAATCAAACCTTCATTTTCAAAGCTACAAACGTTATTACAGTCATGATCGGAATAAGTTATTGGCTCGCTGTTATGACCGGCACAAGTATAAACAGTTACACATATGGAGAGAAAGGTTATTCTGGGTGGTTTTATTCAGCAAATGAATTGAGTGTAATCGTGCTTATTTTATTCGGACTTTCGATTACACAACTTTCTTTTAAAAAAACTCCTTCATCATGGGTCGCATTTATTCTAATGTTGAGTATGTTACCTATGGTCGGTACGAAGACCGCTTTTTATGGTGGTATGCTCATTCTATTTATTTTTATCAGCTACCTACTTATCAAATTTAACGTGCGATTATTGCGAAATAAAAGTCAGTTGATTTTTCTGGGAATCGTCAGTTTGTTCTTATGTATCACACCTTTTTCACCTATTTTTTCTAATACAGAACAATTGGACATGCGTATTAAGCAGGAACATGAGCAAATGATTGAACAAACGGCTGTTCACGATTCCACATTAATGACTAAAGTACTCAGTTCAAGAAATATATATTTACAGACGACCAAAGAAGACTTTATACATGCAGAAGGATTTAGAAAGGCTTTTGGACTTGGTTATGCAGGAAGTTATACGTCCGATCCGAAGCTCATTGAAATGGATTTTTTCGATATGTTTTTTAGTTATGGAGTGGTTGGGACAGTCTTTTTACTCATTCCATTGGTTTACTTATGTGTAAAAACACTCGTTTTTCCCATTCATATTGAAAAAGTACTCCTATTGTTTACGCTTTGTCTATGTTTTGGCATTGCCTTTTTAGCTGGTCATGTCATTTTCGCTCCATCAGTTATGACATACGTTGCGATTCTTTTTTTAGCCAATGGCCTTAACAATTCTAATCAACATGTTGGTGAAAAATATGATTGATAAAAATGATCTTGTCAGCATCATCGTACCTATTTATAATGCAGAAGACTCACTACATAATTGCATCGAGAGTGTTTTAGAGCAAACATATCCACATATTGAATTGATTTTAGTGAATGATGGTTCCACAGATCTAAGTAAAAAGATTTGTAATCATTATGTTTCATTAGATGAACGAATTAAAGTTATTCATCAAGAGAACGCTGGGCCATCGTCTGCCCGTAATAGAGGAATTGAATATGCCATCGGAGACTATGTTCAGTTTGTTGATGCTGATGATTACATTAAACCAAACATGACTGAGACACTCCTGCAAGCAATGTCTCACGATGTTCAACTTGTAATTTGTGGGTATCAATCAATACACTTTGACTTCATTCGACAATATATCCCTGCGATCACTGGCGTCTATCCAAAAAGTGACTTTATGCAACATATTGCGATGTTTTATAAAGATATCCTACTACCTTCACCATGTAATAAAATGTATGTTAAATCGTTAATCAATGAGTGCCGACTCCATTTTCCAGAAGACGTTAAAGTAGGAGAAGATTTGTTATTTAATCTTGCCTACCTCAAAGTCTGCTCCATGATTCATGTGATCGATCAACCTTTGTACAATTACATTATTCAAGATGATCAGTCATTATCGAGAGACTTCAGTAAGGAGTTTTATTCAAATCAATACATGCTCCATCAACAAGTAAGATCATTTTTACAGCAGGAAAACTTCTATGTTGGTAAAAATAAATACTTTCTCAATGTGATTTATGCAAATAGCATCATAAATAGCTTGAGTAACTTATTTCATCAAAATAGTGCATTTACACCCCAAGAGAAAAAAAGACAAATCGAAAAAATCATCTCAGATATAGACCTAGAACAGGAAGTATATTTTAAAGATTCTATGCAAGCAAGGATTGTTGGACAAATGATTAAGAAAAAATCAACCCAACGCCTTTATTTATTTTTCAAAATGAAAATGTCCCCCTTGACTCAACGATTAAAGGAAATATTAATCGCGAAAAAAGGCGAATTTTACCCTTACAATAAATAGTGTCTATCCTACACGATTCGTTTAGGTCGAAAGCACTCAACATATTTAATAAAGAAGGCTGAAAAAATGAAAAAGGTAATGATTCATGCATATACGCAGTTTAATTTAGGAGATGACTTGTTTATTAAAATTCTCTGTAACAAATATCCCGATACAATCTTTGTATTGTCCGCTCCTAAACAATACAAAGATTGTTTTAAAAACATAAATAATCTTCAAATCATCCCGAATGATTCACTCATTATGCGCGGGCTTAATTACATCATTAAAAAATTAGGAATTAATTTTAGATTGATACAACTAATGCCAAGTAAATATGATGCAACCGTATTGATTGGTGGATCCCTTTTTATCCAAACTGATCAATGGAAAAAAGACCTTGACCATAAACTAGCACTCGGAATAAAAAGAAAACCATCCTTTCTATTAGGAGCCAATTTTGGTCCTTTTGATGATCAAACATTTTATTTAGAATACAAAAAGCATTTCCAACGCTATACAGACATTTGTTTTAGAGATCAATGCACTTATAGCCTTTTTAAAGATTTGCCCCAAGTAAGGCGCGCTAGTGACATTGTGTTTCAACTACCAAAACTGAAGGTAGCATCTAATGGAAAGGAAATTGTCATCTCCGTGATAAAGCCATCTATCAGAGAACATTTGGCAAATAAAGATGCCATTTATTATCAAAAGATCAAAGAGATCATTATCCAATTTATTGAAAAAGACTACACTGTTACGCTGATGTCTTTTTGTGAGTTTGAAAAGGACGATGAAGCAGTCAATGCGATTGCAAATTCCTTGCCAATCAATTACATACCTAAGCTTAAAAAGTATTATTACGAAGGAGATATACAGGAAGCGTTGGAAATTATTGCCAAGTCTTGTTTTGTCATTGCAACAAGATTCCATGCCATGATTCTCGGCTGGGTTTATGAGAAGCCTGTTTTTCCAATTATCTATAGTGAAAAAATGAAACATGTGATGGATGATATCAACTTTACGGGGACTTATACTGATTTCGATATGTTAGAGAAACTTGAGGCTACAGAAGTATTCTCAAGTATAAAGCAAAACTTCATTGATGTTACAGCACAGAGTGAAAATTCAAAGGGCCATTTTAATAAGTTAGATGAATATTTATTAAATCATAAAAAAGGTTAGATCTGCGATGAAAAACGGAGAAAAGTTACTAAAAGATACAATTTTATATGCCGTAGCGAATTTCGGATCGAGCATACTGTCTTTCCTCATGATCCCTTTGTATACCTATTATTTTACAACTTCGGAATATGGACTATGGGATATCGTTGTGACAACATCCACATTATTAACACCATTCATTACGTTTGAACTTGTTGCCGCTGTTTACCGATGGTTGATAGAAGAAAAAAGGCTAAACAAACGAAAAAGGATTATTACGACAGGTTTATTTATGATCCTGCGAAACCTAGTTATGTTTAATATCCTTGGTTTAATTGTCATGCTTATATTCAAGATACCATTTGGTTGGCAGGCTCTTTTATTTATTAACGTAAGTATTGCGAGTAGTTTTTTACAGCAGTGTGCAAGAGGTCTAGGTCATAATAAACTGTTTGCCTCATTAGGGATTATCCAAACAACAATAACGGTCGCATTCAATCTTTTCTTCATTTTTGCCTTAGAATTAAGAATAGAAGCTTTCTTTTATTCTTCCATTATTGCTTCGCTTTTAGTCGTTGTCTTCGCATGGAAGGTCATGTCGTTTAGTCAATATATCACGTCTTCCGCCTACTCTTCCATTCTAACAAAGTCATTGTTAGCATACTCCATTCCGATCATTCCAGGCGCCGCCAGTTGGTGGATCATGACAATGTCTGATCGATATTTTATCACAGCATTTCTAGGTATAGAATATAACGGAATTTACGCTGTCGCCAACAAGATTCCCGCCTTATTACTCATGATCAACTCTGTATTCTTCCTTGCTTGGAAGGACAGTGCCATTATTGAATTTTCAGCGAAGGATAAGGATCATTATTATTCAAAAGTCTTTCAGTATTTTTTCAGATTAATGGCGACTTCAGTCATCATGCTTACTTTAATTACAAAACCTGTCCTATGGCTTGCCATTTCACCTGATTTTTATAGTTCATGGAAATATATTGGCATTCTCTTAGTTGCCGCCTTATTTAATGCATGTGCATTATTTTGGAGTGCTGGTTACCATGGAGCAAAAAAGACAAAAGTTATTTTTGTAACCTCATTTGTTGGTGCGCTAGTCAATGTTATCGTGAATCTAATCTTGATCAAATATATAGGTCTCTACGCAGTAGTCATCTCTAGCTTCATTTCCTTTTTGGTCGTTTGGTTAATCAGAGTGGTCGCTTCAAACCGGTATTTTAAAATCACCATTCATTATCAAGACATGATTGTTTTACTGTCTCTCATTGCCTTAGCTAATTTCGCGCCATTTATATTTGGCCCATTGGGATTACTGATTTCAATTTGTATAGGGGCCGTTGTGTTTGTTGCTTATAATTGGAAGGGGTTGAGGATGGTGTATGTGAGGTTTTTGTCTCGACGTACAAAAGTATAGTGACTTTTCTAAACAAAATTTGAACATTTTTTCACGAAATTCTTTACACATTAATCTTGGATATATATTATATAAAGACAGGGTAATTTTACTCAAACTAATATCAAAGCAACATTTATTAGGCATAACCACCTATAATTGTGATTTTTTTTAAAGATTATGCCTCTTAATTTCGATATTAACAATATTTTTCACAAACTAAATTATGCTATAATAGTTGATGCATTTTAAATGAATGGGAGATAGAATTAAATGGAAAGTCCATTAATAAATGTTGAACGCAAATTCAGAATTGAAATTGAAGGGCTGCGTTTTGTCGCTGCATTACTTGTGGCGATTTATCATATATGGTTTAACAGGGTGTCAGGTGGAGTAGATGTTTTTTTCGTTATATCCGGTTTTTTAATTACTACTTCAATTATTTCCACTATTAATAGAACTGGAGATTTCCGTTTTTGGCCTTATATTTCAAAATTAATGAAAAGAATACTTCCTTCTGTATTTTTCATTCTTGGTATTGTCTTAGTACTTAGCTTATTTTTTCTACCAAAGTCAATTTTCGGTAAAACCATAAAAGAAGTAATAGCTTCTATGTTCTTTTATCAGAACTGGCAATTGGCCATCTCAAATACAGATTACTTAGATGCTAGCCAAATGAAGACACCTGTTGAGCACTTTTGGGCAATGTCTATTCAAGGACAATTTTATATCATATGGTTCTTAATTTTTGCGATCATTTTATTTTTTATAAAGCGATATAGTAAAATAAACATAAAATTACTCATGAACACTATTCTAACCCTATTGTTTGTATCTTCATTGATATATTCAATTTATTTAACTTATACGAATCAGCAGTGGGCTTATTTCACAACTTTTACACGTGTATGGGAATTTTCATTAGGTAGTCTACTCTGTATTAATTTATCTTCTATAAAAGTTAGCAAAACCTTTGCTTCTATTATTGGATGGATAGGACTAGTAGGTTTGATACTGACTGGAGTCATTTTCAACGTTTCCGAAATGTTTCCTGGTTTTATCGCTTTATGGCCTATGGCTTGTGCGTTATTTATTCTTTTATCTGGTACAAGGGATACAAGGTTTGGCGTTAAACGATTCCTAGGTTCTCCTTTTATGGTGAAAATGGGGGGTATCTCTTTCGGAATCTATTTATGGCACTGGGTATTACTCGCATTTTATCGTTACAATATTCAAGAAAATCCAGGACTTATTACAGGATTACTCATCATTATTATTTCAATCCTTTTGTCATCTCTTATGACAAAATATATAGAAGAACCTATTCGAAATTCTACAAACAATAAATTTTCTTTCAAAAGACTTGGAATTTTGGCAAGTGTGAATATCCTTTTCATTGGTGTGCTTTTAATTGGAACTCACATAGAACAATCCAAGTTAGAACAAAAGGTAGCTGACAAAGATTATCCAGGTGCAATGGCGATAAATGACCAAATTAGTGTTCCAGAACTTGAGCCAATTCCGTCCTTTTCACAAGTTTTTGACGATCTACCTCAAGCGCACTTAGATGGTAGTAATCAAGGTTTAAAAGAAAGTGATTTAAAAGTAGGAGAATATGGTGAAACCGAGGATTACGAAGCGACTATAGCCTTAATAGGTAGCTCACACTCGGAGCATTGGTTAGGTGCAATGTTAGAGGCTACACAAGATCATAATTACCGTTTATTAAATATGACTAGATCTGGAACCCGATTTTCTACAGGCTATTCGGATGATGACATGAAAGGGATATGGAACAATCATGTTTTAGATTATTTGAAAGATGCAGACGTAGATTTAATTTTAGCTCAATCAACAGCATCTGATACATCAGATTCAAAAACACATCAACAAATGATGGATCAGTTACAATTCGTTAAGGATGAATACGACATTGACGTTATAGCAATTAGAGACGTTCCAAGATATAGTTTTAATATACTAGAATCTTTGGAAACAGATGGTTTAGAGGAAACTACGAAGAAAATGAATCAAGAAGAAAATCAAAAAGATGAAAATAGCTGGCAAAGGTTTGTTGAAGAAAATGATTCGTTATATAAACTAGATTTGACAGATTACTTTATGATCGATAACCAATTCCATCCTATTATTGGAAATATTGTAATATACCGAGATAATAGGCATTTAACAAACAGTTATTCGAAAACCTTTGGTCCTGTTTTCGAAGAGAAAATCATCGAAGTTTTAAAAGAAATAAATTAAAGTTTAATCTAAAGAAAATAACAAGCTAATAAGAAAACACCTTCAAGTCGAAATAGGATACTATTGTCCGCCTATTTTACTTGAAGGTGTTTGAATTTGATCAATATTTCTAATTAAACCATTGGTTCACTTGGTTTTTCTATTAAATGGGAACTATGGATCCATACTTGTTTTCCACTTAATAACCCACGATACCAAATGTTTTTGCCAACTTTGTCAGTTTTATTCACCTTAAATTCAACGCCTTTAAATGATTTCAGGTTTGCGTATACACGATTTTTCTTATCACCCCATGCATGACTATAGCCAATTCCTTTTCCTTTTAAATACAAGATTTTAGCATCATTGTCAATCGCAATGTGACTGTGACTAGAAACATCAGTTGCTTTCATCCAACCAATAATACCATCATTTGCACTAGGCTGACGACTCAATAAATAAAATGTTTCTCCACGATATCTTGCTCTTTTTTTTATATAATAAACATTACCTTTGTATCCTTTTGATGAAGTTCTATCATCTAGGTTTTTAGGTACTTTATAGATATCTGATTTATCAGGCTTAATATGTGCTAAGCGACTTGTCGGTGCTTCAGTATAATTATCACTGACTTCAGATATATGATCCTCATTCCAAGATTGCAACCTTCCCTTTGAATTTCCCTCAATAACATTTTGTTGATGTTCAAGCACTTTTTGTCTATATTGATCTCTATCTACTTTTGACATTCTCTTCCACTGATTTAAGAAAGCTTCATATTTTGGGATGACCTCTTTGACAGGACCATACTCTCTAACCATACCATACTCAAGCCACAATATTTTTTCACAAAATTGCTTCATTTGCCCAATAGAATGACTCACAAAAATCATTGTTTTTCCTTGTTGCTTAAACTCTTTCATTTGATCTAGAGATTTCTCTGCAAATGCTTTGTCTCCAACAGAAAGTGCTTCATCAATGATTAATATGTCTGGGTCTACATTAACTGAAATTGCAAAACCTAAGCGTGATTTCATTCCACTAGAGTAAGACTTTACAGGTTGATCAATAAATTTCCCTAACTCTGAAAACTCAATAATATCTGGTTCCATTGCCCTAATCTCATCTTTACTAAAGCCTAACATTAGACATTTTAACTCAATATTGTCTCTCCCTGTCAAGTCACCTTTTAAACCCGCCGCAACAGCTATCAATGAGGTTTGTCCATCTACCTCGACACTACCAGAAGTTTCTGGAACTATTCCCGCAATAATATTAGATAGTGTTGATTTACCAGAACCATTTACTCCTACAAATCCAATTGCATCCCCTTGATCTGCTTCAAAGCTAACATCAGCCAACGCATAAAAATCCTCGCCATAGCTTTTAGGGGTAATTAAATCTAAGACTCGCTCTTTTGTTCGGTTGTATAACTTGTACTTTTTCGTCACATTATTTACAATAATGGATTTTTCCATTCTGATCACAGACCTTTATAAATAGTCGATAAAATGCCTTCTAAATTTAACATGTAACATTGAGCCAAATAAAAATAGGACAACAACCAATCCCCAAAAATAAAGCGTATATTGCCAATGTTCAATAAAGTACCATCCTGTGCCAAAAAAAGCTGAACGATAACCTTCTATTAAATAGAGTAAAGGATTTAACTTCATCAATTTCATAATAAGTGGAAAATCCACCAATAAAGTGATTGGCCATAAAACGCCAGATAAATAAAGCATCATTCGTAAAGTTGCGTTTAAAAACATATGAACATCTCGAATCATTGTAGATAAAGTCGAGGTTATTAGGGAAATAGAAAAAATCAAACAAAATGCCGCGATGATAAAATATAAAAACTGCAAATAGTAAATATTAATAAAGTAGCCCATAAATTGAAGTAAAATAATTGAAATTAATAACATAAATAAATGAATATAAAACTTGGAAAAGATAACATAGGTAGGTATTACACTCATCGGAAAATTCATCTTTGATAACATCCGTAACCTACTAAAGATAGACTTAGATCCCTGTATCGTACCTTGATAAAAGAATATCCATAAGAAAAAGCCCGCCAATAGCCAGGAAAAGAATGGAACTTCCATACCATCAATCTCAATTGGAGCACGTTGTCTTATCGTACCAAACACAAACCAATAAATCGCAATTTGGATTGAAGGATTTAAAAGTTCCCAAGCGGTACCTAAATAATTATTTTTATTTTGACTTTTGATTTCATATAAAGAAAGTCGCCTAATCAAGTAAAAATGCTTTATTTGCTCTTTTAAAACAGTAACTGCAGATTTCATAAATCTGATCCTCTCAACTCAATATACTATTCAATACCTAAATGATAATTATACAAGCAGTAAATATAAAAGACAACAAATTACGGGTCTTTAAAAATGTATATCGACCTGGCATTTGTTGTCACTTTATTCAAATATCTCTTCAACAACACGTTTACTTGCGTTCCCATCTTCTAAATAACAAAACTTGTTATAAAATGCTTCGTCAAAAGCAAAATCTCCGTTTTCTATCGTTTCAATTTCTGCGATGATTTCTTCAGTAGTTTTTACCAATGGTCCAGGTGCTTTTGCTTCAAAATCAAAATAAAAACCACGCAAGTTATCACGATAATCTTCAATATCATACACAAAGAAAAGCATTGGCCTTTTTAAATTCGCATAGTCAAAAAAGACTGAGGAATAATCTGTGATTAACAAATCAGAGATGAGATACAATTCCCGTATATCTTCATATTGCGAGAAGTCATACACAAAACCGTTATAGTCTGTTAAATCCAGATTCTCCGCAACTAAATAGTGAAGTCTTAAAACAATAATATATTTGTTTCCCAACCTTTTTTTCAATTGTTTTAAATCCATCTGTAATTCAAATTTATACTTTCCTTTACCGTGAAACTGGTTATCTCTCCATGTTGGTGCATATAAAATTATCTTCTTGTCTTTTGGAAGCCCATTACACTCTTTTATCTGCTTTATTGTCTTCTCATTTTTTGAATTAATTAAGAAGTCATTCCTTGGATATCCAGATTCAATCATCTTTTTATCAAACTGAAAGGCTCTTGCAAATATCTCTGAAGAGTATCTATTCGGGGATATTAAATAATCCCATTTTTTG
>Ga0209487_1003895_pt1 | contig 11628 bp, 7 predicted proteins | sample Poulit2012_FD_187524 | JGI IMG/M metagenome (GOLD analysis project Ga0209487, IMG submission 187524) | Agricultural soil microbial communities from Georgia to study Nitrogen management - Poultry litter 2012 (SPAdes) (version 2) | ecosystem: Environmental > Terrestrial > Soil > Agricultural land... | reverse complement strand
GGCATCCGGTAAGCTCCCCTGATCGGATTGGCGTACTCGGTTGCGGTTGTCAATGATGTCGGTGGATTCGTCCGGACATTTCTTGTGTAGGCCACCCGGCTGTCGAGATGAAGCTTATCCATGAGTTGGCTCGTTACCCGGACGGAGACATTATTTCGCTGCAGGGTATTACCCGGTACGATGCCATTCGCATCCGTATAGGTATAGGAGAAAGCAGTCTGTGTCCGCTCACCACCGATATTGGCGGAGATATTATTTGCCAGGTTATGCCCGGTCTGGAATACATCCCGTACGTTGTTCGGCTGTGGTGTCAGCGCGACGGTCGTACCGGCCAGTTGATGGTTGGGATCTGGTGACCAGAAGGGTACCTGCTGCCCCTCCATTCTGGGACCGAACGAAAATTCGGATCCGGGGGCGTATTCACCACCGGTCCCCTGACCATACTCGTTCTGAAAATCGAACAGGATATTTGGTTCATAGACCTGAAAATTACTGCTGACGCTGACATTCACTTCATTGGCGCGGGCCCGTTTGGTGTTGATGAGAATCACCCCGTTCTGTGCCGCACTTCCATACAGGGCAGCCGCATTACCACCTTTGAGAACGTTGATACTCTCGATCTCGTCCGGACTCAGATCTTCCGGATTTCCGCGGATCGGGACCCCGTCCAGTACATAAAGCGGTCCACTGCTACCAGTAAAGGAGCGGTTTCCCCGAAGATTAACACGTGTTGCCGCTCCCGGCCCGCCACTTGTGTTGGACACATTCAGCCCTGCAACCCGACCTGAAAGTGAGCTCATGACGTTCGGCTCTCTGGCGGTTGTCAAATTCTGGGTGTCGACTCCCTGGGTACTGTAGGTCAGAGATTTGACCTCTCTCTCAATACCGAAGGCTGTGACCACCATCTCTTCCCCGCGAAGTATCTGAACCGACAGAGACACGTCGATGGTATTGCGGCCATTGATTGCAATCTCCTGCGTTACATAACCGATGTATGAGACCCTCAGAGTCTCGTTCAGAGAGGGTACAGTTAATGAGTAGGTGCCATCCAGATCACTCACAGTACCCATTGTTGTACCGTCCACAACGATATTCACGCCGGGTAGCGGTTCGTCGGTTGCAGCGTCAACTATCCGTCCACTGACGGTCTGTTGCTCGACAAATTCATCCCCCAGATCGGGAAATCCGGCCATGATGGTCTGGCCAACCTGCCGGAAATGAGCCCCCGTCTGTGATCCTATCTCCATCAGCACCGACTCGACACTTGCGGATCGGAACTGCATGTTCACGCGCCGCTCAATCGTCTCTACAACCGTCTTGTTGTAGAGAAACCGGAAAGCTGTTTTGGATTCAATCTCTCTGAACGTTTCCGGGATTGAAGCTTCTTCGAGTTCAATCGAGATTCTCACGTCACTGATTTTCGGTGCCGAACTGGTTTCCGCAGAGGAAACAGAGGCAAAAACCAGTGTGAAAAGTAACCCCAGAACAGTACAAGAAGATATGAACAAGCCTGTTCTCGTTATCTTTTTATACATATCTTGACCATGCTTTATGGGCATATCGCCCGTTAACATTTGGTCCGGTTTACTTTCGATGCGCCAACATTCGCGGTAAACCGGACTTTTTTTGAACCGTACTTCTACTTCCTGACTACAAAGTCTTTGTTTGAGTGGTATGGATATAAACCTCCTTGCCTTTGATCGAGTAGTCAAAATCCATGACAAACTGAATTGAGTTCAGCACCTCCTCCAGGCTGACATCATGGTGCTCCCCCGCCAGAACGAATCCTTTCAGTGAGGGATCCTCTATCGAGATGGTGACACCATACCAGCGCTCCAGCATATCCACCACTTCGGCAAACGACCTGTCTTTAAACATTAGAACACGATCCTTCCAGGCAATTATCTCCTTCATACTCCCTTCACCTCGCTCCAGAAGTGCCGGACCCGCATCACCCGGCCGACGGAAACTCACCCACTGATTCTCTTCCAGAGATACGATGTCTGTCCCTGCTCCGTCAGAAAGGACCTCATGTTGATGTGAGACTTCAACTTTACCATTGACAACTGAAATTCGCAGTTCGCCCGCCTCTTCGTACGCCTGGATATTGAAGGATGTCCCCAAAACTCGTGTGGTGGTCTGACCCGCATGAACCAGAAAAGGACGTGATGAGTCGGCTATAATTGAAAAGAACCCTTCACCCTCCAGCCAGACCTCCCTGCGATCATCCGAAAAGGTCTCAGGATACCACAACATGCTTCCGCCGTTTAGCTTGATCTGGGATCCATCACCGAACCGCAGGTTTGCAGTCTGTCCGAGAGCCACTCTGCTCTGCAACATCACGGGTTGAGCCCCCTCTGCTTCTGCAATCTGTTTCTCATGCAGATGCGCCGTTCCGATATAGATACCGATGACACCTGCCAGCAGGGTGGCCAGACAGAGTGCAGCAGCTTTTGCATAGGAGCGCCGGTTCATCCCTTTTCTCTTCCGGCGCTCACCTCCGGCCGAGTCAGACGTCTCCTTCACAGGAAACACCCTTTTGATAAGGTTTTTTCTGACGGCTTCGACATCGGGAAACCGAATACTCTTGTCCTGTGATAACTTCTCCGAGATCTCCCACAGGAGCTGGACATGGTGCTCATCCTCCTCCATCCACTGCTCGACATCTTCCTGCTCGGATGGTGTACAGATCCCCAACAGGTAGTTAATCAGCAGTTGTTCTCGTGAGAGATTGTTCATCTACCCGACTTTTGTTTCAGTTGCTTCTACATCAATAGAAACCGCGCCAAAACATATACCCTGATAGACGTGTCAGACTTCTTATGACCGCCTGTCATTACAGATTCCCGCAGTCTCTTTATTATCAACAGGTTACACGCCTTCATTAGAAAATTCTAACAGTAAAAGACTAGTAGGGTTCATCAATCTTTTTTCGCAGGAAGCGAAGGGACTTGCTGATCTGGGTTTCAACAGTTTTGACGGAAACACCCATCGTTTCGGCTATTTCATGGTATGTCAAACCCTCCTCCCGACTCAATTTCCATGTCTCCATCGCACGCCGGGGCAGTTCCGACAGGGCTCTCTGGTAGAGTTGCGAATAGTCGGGGAGCAGTGGTTCCGGTATGTCTGTACTGTGGTGGAGATCACTCAACAGGATCATGTACTCTTTGCACCAGGCGTCGTAAGTTCTCTTGGAGCGAAGTTTTTTCAGTGCATGATGACGGGCAGCTTTGAGCAGATAACTTCTGATCGCCGGTTGATCAATGTCTATTCGATCTCTCTTCTCCCAAAGGTCCGCAAAAATGTCCTGGACCCAGTCCTGAAGCTCTGCCCGGCTGGAGGCATACATCTTCAGAAACAGACTCACATCTGTAAAATGATCGTCAAACAGTCTCTCAAATTTTTTCTCCATCCGGCTCGTGGTATCTCTGTCCATATCTTTGAAGTTGCGTTAATCGTCTGTTCTCAAGATCTGATTCCAGAAAAAACTGTATCGCTTCACTATTCTAAAAGTAACCGGTCACTCTGAGAGCTACTTTTCTCCAATGCTCACTATGGTGGGCCATCTGCAGAATTGACCCATTGGCAGGGAGAGTTAAAGCCGAATACCTGAAAGCATACCCCGATATCGATCCTGGATAGATCATTTTTCCGGGTCCGGTTCAGTTACCGGATCATTCTCAGGAAAACTCTGAACCAGTCTTTCTCAAATGCCAGCGTTTTCAGCTAATGGAGGCCGACGTTGCAAATCTCTTTCTTCTGTCAGGTAAATTGTTGTAAAACGTATTCTCTTCTTCTCTTATGGACATAACATACTCTTGTCCAATAACTACAGAGACTTCAACTCCCTGCACCCCTTAGATAAAGAATCTGAATTGAAAAATCGAATTTAAATTTTTTTACATAACTGGCGATATCGAGGACACAATATGCCTAAGCTCGGAGGGGTGTCCGATAGAAAAGGAACAGCAGGTTGAACGCAGAGAGGCTTTTTCGTAACAGAACGCTTATAGAAAAGAAGAGAGGGCTTATTCGTAACAGAACGCTTAAAGAAAAGTAGAGAGGGTTTTTTCGCAACAGAACGCTTAAAGGCAGGATACTGTACCGGATGTACAACAAAACGGGCGATCCTTCAACATTGGACGATCCTTCAACAATGAGAGAGGTGCGGAATGAGAGAAGGGGGAATGAGGTGCGCAATAAGAGAGGTGGGGCACCATGAATGACCCTGCTCTCTCACACCGGCTTCATCGCGTCAAACAGCTCGTCGAGCTTCACATTGACCACTCCCGCCTGAATGTCCGACATAGAGACCGGTATGATCAGCTCATCCATGTGAAAAATAGCACCGCAGGTGTAGACTACATTGGGGACATACCCCTCCCTCTCATGGCCGAAGGGTTTGAGCAGCGGCTCCTCGAGACGCCCGATCACCTTGGTCGGATCATCAATGTCGAGAAGAATCGCACCGATAGAGTAGACCCGCATGGGCCCCACTCCATGCGTCAGTACCAGCCACCCCTCATGGGTCTCAAGAGGCGAGCCACAGTTACCGACCTGAATGAACTCCCACGTCTCTACGGGCTCCTGGATCAGATGCGACTCCTCCCAGAAGTAGAGGTGGTCCGAAAACATGATGTAGTTGTTCTCTCCATCCTGACGCGAAAGCATCGCATACTGCCCGTTGATCTTCCGCGGGAAGAGCGCCATCCCCTTGTTCTGAACCGCATCCCCATTGAGAGAGCTGACCTTGAAGTGCTCAAAGTCCCGCGTTTCGATCAGTTGGGGCATGATACTCCGGCCGTTGTAGGCGGTGTAGGTGGCGTAGTAGATGTTCTCCCCGGACTCCGCATGAAACTGGACAAAGCGTGCATCCTCTATCCCGCCACTCTCAATCTCTGATACAGGAAAGATCACACGCTCCGAGATACTGTGGTCCGGCGGAAAGTCGAGACGGTAGTTGGAGTTGACCAGCCAGTGCATCTGGTGAAAGCAGTCAAACTGTCGTTCCGGGGCAAACACAGGTTCAGATATTAACTGGCCCATTCTCTCCTTCAGCTTCTGATAGTCGAAGTAGTCCGGCATATCTTTGAAAATATGATCAGCAATCTCGCTGCACTCCCCGATCTCATCCAGCTTTCTTCTGAACACCGCTTTCTCATACTCGGGATTCAGCTGCATATCAGGAGTTCCGACATAGGGGCTGACCGGATCAAACTGGAGATCTCCCTCACCATCGATGATGCCACTGCGGAAAGCCAATGAGGAGATATGTCCCTCCCCTGTCGCCCGCAGACTCATGATGAACCGGAGGCTGTTCTCCGGCAGGCCACTCTGGTTGGGGTGAAGAACGATGGAGGGATTGAACAGAGCAGCCGATTCGATGGCGTACTCCATCGTAAAGCAGGCCCCGATCAGCTGCTTTTGACTATGGGTAAACGTGTCTCTGCGACCCGGATAGAGGAAGTTGATGACATTATCGAAATGGCGTTCGAAGATCCGCTCAATATCCTTATGCCTCTCATAAAAATCGCTGATGATCTCATCGAGAAGCTCCTCGATCTCTTCTTCACCCAGTGAGGTGACGCGGTTGATGATCTTGTCAGCACGTGCCGGGTTCCCGCCCGGCATATGCAGCCTGCATATCACTCTGGCGGGATCCCGTTCGATGTAGTGCTCTCTCCGTCGGATGGTGACGTTGTTGGCTGTGGTCACGTTATTTTCCATAGTCAGTTGTACTTGATCTCTTCTATACTATTGAATTAGTTTTGATTCCGCCTCACTTACTTCAAATGTTTAAGAGGGTATCGGAAGCTGACCCTGATTACCTCTGGAGTGCTATGACTACTGCCTGGGATTCTCCAGACAAAGCCTGACCAGGTCATCAATTTTGGCTGAACCTGTACACATGACACTGTCAGCCCCTCCCCACCAGATTCTCACCTCCCCTTCTGGATCTTCGATGGCTGCGCAGGTGAAGACCACATTCGGTACATAGCCGGTCACCTCCCACTGATCCTCCGGCTGAAGAATCCAGGGATCTGCAATGCCGAGCACCTTCTCCGGATTCTCCAGATCGTGAAGTGCTACGCCGAGGCGGTAGACGGCTCCGGCCATCGTTTCAAAGACACCGTGGTAGATGTTCAGCCAGCCGCTTGACGTTTTCAGGGGCGGTGCCCCGGGTCCGACTTTCAGCTCATCCCAATGGTAGGGCTGAGGAGGGACAACCATTTTTGAATCCCCCCAGTGGATCAGGTCCGGAGACCAGGAGAGCCAGATCGCCCAGGGCGCGATGTGGGTGTGTGGCCGGTCCAGCCGCGCATAGCGCCCGTCAAATTTTTCGGGAAAGATCACCACATTCCTCATGTCGGGCTGACTGATCATGGAGATCCGCTCCACCGACTCAAAATCAGTGGTTCTCGCCAGACCGATCCGTACCCCATGGCGGGAGTAGCCGCTGTAGCTGAGCAGATACTCCCCCTCCACCGGTGAGATCCGGAGATCCTCCACCCCGTACTCCTCATAGTCTGCAAACCACCCGGAGGTCGCAGGAGTCAGAAAAGGTTCGGGATCCGCCTCAAAATTATATCCGTCATCACTTCTCGCCAGTCCGATGACCGAACGTCCATTCTGTCTGTGTGAGCGAAACAACATGATATACGTTCCGTTGTGCCGGACCACACCCGCATTGTGAACGGTCATGACCGGATAGGGAATGTCGTGACGTGTCAGGATCGGATTGTGTTCATACCTCTTGACGATATCGGGATTATCCATAGTGATCCCCCACAGCGGGCAGAGATCCGCTCACAGACCGTCTCGCTCTCTTCCGACTCTCTTTCAGAACTCTGTGATAGACTCCGATATAGTCCTCCACCATTCTCTCTACAGTAAATTTTCTCTCAACATACTTTCTGCAGTCTGCCCGGCTGATTCGGTCCAGGTTGGCGACTGCCTGCACGGCTTCATCAATGGTTTTGACCAGAAATCCGTTCTCTCCATGGCGGATCAACTCCGGCATACTGCCCCGCTCGAATGCGATGACCGGGGTGCCGCACGCCATCGATTCAATCACAGACAGACCGAACGGTTCGTCAAACCGGATCGGGTGCAGCATGGCGCTCGCATTTCCCACCAGTTCACTTCTCTCCCCGGGGCCCACACTGCCAATATAATCCACCACTCCGGGCTCCAGTTCCGGTTCGACGAATGCCTGAAAGTACTCCTCATCCTGTATGATACCGGCCATGATCAGCCGTCTGCCGGTCCGTTTCGCAATCTCGATCGCTTCACGAACCCCCTTGTCCGGATGGAACCGTCCGAAGAAGAGCAGATAGTCCTGGGGCTGCAGCCGGACATCAAACTGATCGATCTCGATGCCGTGATAGACGGTGGCGGTGTAGTCCAGATCCGGTGACCGGTCGGCGTTGCTGATCGAAACATACCAGGACCGATCATTATATTTCCGGTAGACCGGCAGAATACCGGGGGACGAAAAACCGTGGATGGTCGTCAGCACCGGTGTCCGGGTCATACCACTATAGGTCAGCGGCAGGTAGTCAAAGTGATTATGGATCAGATCGTATTGATCCGCCTCTTCAAACAGTGTCGAGATGTGGAGGCTCTCCCACACCTTCGGAATGATCTTCCGGTCCTCCTCATAGCCTCGCTCACAGACAGAACGCAGTTTTGCTGCAGTTTCCGAGTCTCCGGTGGCGTAGAGGGTGACATCAAACCCTCTGCGAACCAGCTCTTCGGTAATTGAGGAAGCGATGCTCTCCCAGGGACCGTAGTGCCTGGGAGGGGTTCGCCATGCAATAGGTGACAGAATAGCTACTTTCATCATCGGGCCAGTTTTGTCAGGTTATCATTCTCGTCCAGCTCGTCCAGTTCATCAACCTGTGGAACCTCCTCCCGCTTCCGGTCTCTCTCGAGTTCATACATCGCCGTCAGCGACAGCAGCCAGGCCAGCGTCGATTCAGCGCCTTCATTCAGGTTCAGCCCATGCTGCTCCAGACCATCACGGCAGCCGCCGGTCTCCATATTGTAGACGGGCAGATCGAGGTCGTTCAGTCCGAGGAACCAGTTGAAACAGATCTGCGTGCGCTCCAGCCACTTTCCGTCTCCCGTGACCTTGTGGGCATCGATACAGGCTTCAACCAGACCATTGGCTTCCAGAGGCTGCTGATCAAACCGGGCCATCTGACCATTGCGGGGGTACCAGCCGTTATTACCGATCGGTGACAGATGACCGTTCTCACTCTGGATGTCTATCAGCCAGGAGAGCGAGATGAGTCCTGCCTGAAGCATCTCCTCCCTTTTCAGCCTCCGGCCTGCAATAATCATCGCCTGACTCAGCCGCGCATTGGCATAGGTGAGTTTGTTCTCCGGCCAGGGCCAGTCACGGGTCGCGTTTCTCGAATAGGCCCTGAACAGCTTCTCACCGAGCACCTTCACCAGGCGTTTCGCCTCGGAATCCCCGGGATAGACCGTCAGATAGGAGTCCAGACCGATCAGTGAGAAGGCGACAGAGCGCAGGGAGTCGAAGGATGCCGACGCTGGCATCGACTTCCTGAAGCAGGCGGCTGCAAGCTGCAGTTCCGGCTCTTTGTCGAGTGAGGCGATAAGCTGCCCGAGCGCCCAGACAGACCGGCCATGTGAATCGGCTGAACCTATTTTCTCCATCCAGCCTCTCTCGTAACTCATGAAATTTCTGAACCGCCCGGTCTTGTCGTCAAATGCGTGCGTGACGAATGAGAAGTAGCGATTGAACAGCTTCTCCAGCAAAGCTTTGTCCTGGCCCATGAGCTGTTTCAGCCGGGCTGTCAGAATCAGGGCCCTCGCGTTGTCATCCGTGCAGTAGCCGTGATCCCGGTTGGGGACAGCATAGGTGGCGTGCTGGATGATGCCGGTATCATCACTGAGAGTGATCAGGTGATCCAGTTTGATCGGTGGCAACCGGGTCTCACCCGTAGTTATATCCTCTGATACAGCGGACTGGTCGATGCTGGAGTGGATCCGGACACCTGGCTGCTGGCGGACCTGCTGCCGTGCAACCTCCTCAAAAACCTGCCGGTACTGCCGGGCGACACTGCTCCAGATAGCACTCCGGCTGTAGTTGTAGGCTCGAATACGCATCTCGGATCGACGCTCACTGTCGGAGAGAAGTCCATCTATTGCCGCTGCCATCGAGCTGCTGTTACGGAACGGAACGAGTTCACCACGATTTTCAGACAGCATCTCACGCGCATGCCAGTACGGCGTTGAGATCACGGCTTTGCCGGTGCCCATCGCATAAGCCAGTGTTCCGGATGTGATCTGCTCCTCATTGACGTATGGGGTGACGTAGAGATCCGCCGCTGAGAGATACTCTTCAAGCTCCTCACTGGTAACAAACCGGTTCTCAAATATCACATTGTCGGTCAGCCCCAGCTGCTCCACCCGCTCCTGAAGCTCTTCACGATAGGCCTCTCCCTCCTCATCAAGGACGTGGGGGTGTGTCTTGCCCAGGATGATATAGACCAGGTCCGGGTGCTGATCTACAACTTCGGGAAGTGCCTCGACAACATACTCCAGTCCCTTGTTTCGTGAAAGAAGGCCGAACGTAAGCAGCGTCTGTCTGCCCAGCAGGTTCAGCCGCTCCTTGAAGTAGTCGGGATCAATAAAGGAGAAGTCCGGAATACCGTGGGGAATGACCGTTATGCGCTCCCGGTCCACCTCATAGAGTGTTTCCAGAATATCGGCCGCGTGCTGACTCATCACGATGAGGCGGTCGGACAGCTCTGAAAGATCCATAAGTACCCGCCGGTGCGGCTCGGCCGGATCTGTCAAAATGGTGTGAAGGGTGGTCACTACCGGCATGTTCAGCTCATCCAGCATCTTGAGGATGTAACTTCCGGCTGAACCACCGAAAATGCCGTACTCATGCTGAAGGGAGACGACATCGACCTGGTTCATATTGAGGAACTCGGCCGCTTTCCTGTAATCAGACAACACATTCTGATCGATCTCAAAACGCACCTTCTCCGGATAGGCATAACCCGCAGGCTTGTCGTTCATCGCTATCGTCCAGAACCGGGTATCCGGTTGTTCGGCAGACATCGCCTGCAGCAGATCTGTAGTGAAGGTTGCGATCCCGCAGAGACGGGGCATGTAATTTCCAATGAACGAGACCGAACGCAGTCCGGTCCCGGCGAACGAGGATGGTTCACTCATGATAAATACTCTCTCGACTTTAGATGAATATGGTGTAGAATCTCTTGATTTAAACGTCTTCAAATTACTCTTTTCGCCATCAAATGAAAGCCCCGAAGCTCAACAGGAGCGGATTGATGCGCTTATAAAGCCTCCCGTGCCAGTTCCGGCTTTATAAGAAGCTGCAGAGCAGAAGGTTAAGCAGGTTGCACTTTCAAATATTGTTCTTGTAAAATTTTGTACCTGCTGATGAAGCTGGTTTGGACGGTTCCGCTACTCTCTGAAAAGTGTTCAAGAGGTGTTAATGACTATCCGGATGAGCCATAGCATCTTATCCATGTGAATCATTGAAAAGTGCGGTTCAGACGATAAAAATGGGGAACGGACAGGGAACAGTTGCGGATATGATGAATAGGATTTTAAACAAGTGTTCGTTTAATTATCAAGAGATGTCCCTCCGGAGATCTCTGCAGAAAATCAGGAGAGTTGATATGGATACCTTGACTAAAAACAGGATAAGAAATCAGGAAGAGGAGCGGATCGCCAATGAAGAGGCTGCAGAACGCTACTACAGATTCCTCTTTACGGCAGTCAAACAGGGGGACTGGAAAAATATGAAGAAAGATCCGCCGGAGGAGATCGACTGGTCATCGCTGCCGGCGGACATTCTGGATCAGTTTGACAAGCTTCACCATGCCATTGCAGAACTGGAGAAATCCAGTGATGGTGCAGTATAGACCGGTGGAGGTGCTGTATAGACCAGATGGAGTGTCAGCAGCATAATTCCATGGGGCCAGAGTGACAGTCCTTTAATGATGAAGGTCCGACGATAGCTTGATAACGAAGGAGTGGCAGTAGCGTAATAGGGAATAGACGTAATGTCAGCCGTCTGAATGCACTGTCGTCTTTTATCTGAACCTGACACCTTCTGAAGCTGTCACCTTTAGTCTGAACCTGACACCATCTTCAACTCATCGGCCGTCCAGGGTTGGGTTCGCGCTTCGTATGCCTGACGCACCCTGCCTATTTGCCCGGGAGTGATGATCGATCCGTCACCCCAGCGGCTTCTGATGTAGCTGATCACCTCCGCCAGCTCATCATCACTGAGACTGCCCATGGGAGGCATCTGCATCTCACCGCTCAGGCCGTGCAGCAGGATCCGGATCATATCGTCTGCGGCGCTGGTGGTCCAGGTCGACGTTCGCAGAGGTGCGGCCATCCCCTCCATGCCGCTGCCATCGACCTGATGGCAGGGAGCGCAGTGGGTCAGATAGACCTGCTCGCCCCGGCCAATCAACATCTCCTCCTCCAGTTCCCGATGCACCGTAGCATCCAGGCTCCCCCCTTCAAGAAGGTTCATTGCTCTGGCTGCAGCCTCCGGATGCCCGGTCAGCAGGGTCAATCGTGCCAGTGCCTCCGTTCCTCCCGATTCTG
>Ga0209487_1003894_pt1 | contig 11628 bp, 6 predicted proteins | sample Poulit2012_FD_187524 | JGI IMG/M metagenome (GOLD analysis project Ga0209487, IMG submission 187524) | Agricultural soil microbial communities from Georgia to study Nitrogen management - Poultry litter 2012 (SPAdes) (version 2) | ecosystem: Environmental > Terrestrial > Soil > Agricultural land... | reverse complement strand
TAAATAAATCTTGTTCTAACTCTTTAAATGTTGGTAGATTATTGATATGATTATTCATGAGGACTCCTCCTTTTAGTTTTCTAGTCCAAAACTATTATATCAAAGGTGAGAGTCCTTTTCTTATGCTGATAATTATTAGAATATTTAAACTATAGCCCCGTAAACATTTTACTCATACAATATTTTTAGATCATAAAGTGTTGATCATTACATGACGCCATTCGCTAGGACGGGTAGTTTTACTACAAGCTATTTATTTATAAAGAGGGTGAGAGTAATAGATATTTTAACAGCGATAAAAGAACGAAGGTCCATTCACACATTTAGAAAAGAAGAAGTTCCAACCACAATATTAGAAGAAATTTTCACATATGGGGCATGGGCACCAAATCATTATATGAAGGAACCTTGGGAAATAAAAATTTATCAGGAACACGGTAAAAAGACATTAGTCGAGGCGATTATTTTAAGCTATCAACGGATAGGTTTGATAAAAGAGAACAAGGATGCAAAACAGACAATTCAGTTTATATCACAATTTTTGTTAGACATTCCACACCATGCCCTCATCCATTTTAAAACATCGCAAAATGAAATACACTATGAAGAAGATTATGCAGCTGTTTGTGCCTTTATTCAAAACTCCCAGTTAGCTGCTTGGAAATATGGTGTTGGAATGTTGTGGACCATCACTCCTTATATGCATGACCATCAATTTGTAACTGATATTGGACTTGATTCAGAGAGGGATAAAATTGCTGCAGTCATGCAAATTGGCTATCCTGAAAAAATCCCTAAAAAACGGGAACGAACACAAATAAAAGAAAAGCTTACATTTATCAGCTAATGTAGATTATTTAAATGTTCAATTTAAATCTACTATCTTAATTCCGTCCAATGTCCAAGCGAATCATCATGTGAGAAATAATGTATATCTGCATAGTATTAATTATTTATTTTAATGGTTGGTCACCTTTAGAAGAGCACAAATCATATGTTTTTGTAAATATTTGCTACAAAAGGAATTGTTGTAATTAGTAACATTGTCTTCTAATGTGTATTATATCGAAAATAGTTAGGGATATTAGGGTGTGATTTTACATGAATAGAAGTTGCTTGTCTATCGTTTATCCTTTATAATAATGCTTGTAAGTGAAACAATTGAATAGTCTGTTTTGGTTTTTCTACGTCGTAGAAAATTAAAAAGGAATCAGGTGAAAGTCCTGAACGGTCCGGCCACTGTAAATGGGGATGCGACCTCTAAATAAGCCACTGGGCATGTACATGTACTGGGAAGGCATGAGGAGAGCAATGAACCATAAGTCAGGAGACTTGCCAAAATAACGATGTGTAACACCTTCCAGGAAAAAGGTATGCATTTGATATTTGACATAAGTATGTTCTTGTTGAATATGTACATAAACGGCCCTTGCTCCTTTTTATTGGAGGCAAGGGTTTTTTGTATTACATAATGTATGAGAGAGACATTATCATACTAAATCATGAAATAAATCTATAAAACTATAAAGGAGTTAGTAAATTGAATAGATTAAAAATAGGAACACAACGTTGGTTATCTATACTAATAATTATTACATTGATATTTTCTTGGTTTCCAACGGCTACATTTGCGGAAGATATACATAATGAGGCAGAGCATACAAATGAAGAATTAGAACAAAATGATTATGTGGATGCCAAGGAAATTTCGGAAGAATATAAAGAAAAGCAACTGGAAGTTAATTCAGAAATGAATAACATTGAATTCGAAGAAGACGATGATGTAGTTAATGACAACGATGAACAAAAAACTGACAATGCTAACGTCAAAGAGCAAACTGATGAGAATAATGAGAGTGAGTTAACAGCTAATAATGTTGATGATTCAGAAGAAGAGAAAGAAGATTCCATAGATCGAGAAGAAGAGATAAAGAGCATAGTTAAACAGTCAATAGAAAAAACAAAAGACTATTACAAAAATAATCCACCATTATATGATAATGGAAACAAAGGATCTCATAGTGATTATTGGGTTTATTCTGCATTATGGGGAGCTGGATTTAAAGATTTAAGAAACGACTTTCCATGGGAATCAGATGATGTATCACCATGGGCAGAACATACATATTGGTCCAAAGGTAGGGATTCAAAAACAGGTACTTCCAATATGGATGCTGGAATTATTATTGGATCTGTTTTATTAGGGAAAAATCCATATGAATTTGGCAAACGAAATATTGTTGAAGATTTAATCGCAAAACAAAAAGAAAACGGCTCATTTTTTAACATTTGGGGTGAGTCATGGGCGATGATTGCTCTTGATCTTATGAGTGCTAAATACGATCAAGAAAAGCACATTGAATATATTTTAAGCCAACAAAATGATAAAGGTTATTTTGGTGGTGCTGACTCGACTGGATGGATTTTAATTGCTTTAGCACCACATATGGATCGACCAGATGTGAAACAAGCAGTAGATAAATCAATTCAAGGTATTCTTGAGAATAGGGATAAAGCTACAGGCGAAGTCATGGGGCAAATGGGAGGACCTAATTCTAATAGTGTCTCACCTATTATCATGGGTCTTGCTGCAGTAGGGGAAGATTTATATTCTGAAAAATGGACAATGGAAACTACTGAAAATGGCCATGTCAATTTAGTTGAGAGTTTTATAGATCGCTATCAATTAGAAAATGGTGGCTTTAAGTGGAAGAGTCAAGATGATAAAGCTAATCCTATGGCTACGGAGCAGGCACTTCTAGCACTTGCAACGGTTGAACAAGGTGGATCAATCTTTGAACAGATGAAGTCTGAAATTGATATACCAGCAAAACCAAAACCATCTTCTGAATTAAGTAAGTTAATAATTGATCAAGGTATTGGAGAAATTGTTAGTAACGAATCACCACAAAGATATTATCTTGGCGCAGATGTAGATAAGATAAGTATAACTCCTATCGTTGAAAATAAAAATGCAGTCATAGAATTTGGTGGAGTAGAATTAGAGAATGGTGAACCTTATGAATTTGATTTAAAAGAGGGTGGAAATTTAAAAGTATTAACAACACATGATGAGGAAGGAAAACAAGCATCTCGTATTGTATACAATTTTTATAGGGCTTTTAGTTACTCGCCAACAAAAGTAACTGAATACTTACCTGCACCAGGGCAATTTGTAAACCAGGATAGTTGGGGTTCAAATCCTAAAGGGATTATTTATGACCAGAATGGAGTTTCACTTGGAGCCTTTGGTGGATATGTTATTTTTGAATTTGATGAGCCAATTAAAAATGATCCAAACAACCCTTACGGTGTTGACTTAATTATTTATGGTAATGCATTTAAAGGAAATGAGGAACCGGGTGGGGTTCAAGTAATGTCCGAAAATGATGATACATGGTATGACATTGCAGGCTCAGAACATTATGAAGATGAAACGATTGTTGATTACGAGGTGACATATACTAATCCTGATCCAGAATTCATAGAAGGAGCAGTTGACATTCCGTGGAAGGATAATCAAGGTGAATCTGGTGAAGTGAAAACGAATAGGTCTCATACGCAACCTTATTTTCCAAATCCAGAAAATTATAATAGGGATTCATTTAAATATTCTGGTGAGCAATTAACTTTTTCTGGAGTTAGATTAAAAGAGAAGAAGCCAGCATTTGGTTATGTTGATGTACATCCAAATGATCCGAAACAACCAACTAATCCAAGTGGTAGAGGTAATAATAAGGCAACAAACCCATACATGGATAAACAGGCAGGGGCTCCAATCGATATTGAATGGGCTGTAGACGAAAATGGACAGCCAGCTAATATTGACGATATTAAGTATGTTAAAGTTTACACTAGCATGTTAAGAGATGGTGGTGCGATTGGTGAAATTTCAACAGAAGTAACTAAAGTTGCCCGCACTAAAACTGAAGAAAACATTGGTGAAACTGCTGATTTAGAAGCGATAAAACTTCAAACTGAAGATAGCGAGATTGCTGTTAAACTAAAGACTGGTGAATATGTATATGATGTTAATGTTGATGCTGATTCAGTAAAAGTTCTTGCAGAAGGTAATGCAGAAAATTTATACATTAATAATGAAAAACTTGAGATGGGAACGGCCTCTAAATCTATTAATCTAGATGAGAATGAAAGTAAAACCATTCGTGTCATTGCCCAAAATGAAAAAGATAATCCTAAAATTTATTATTTAAATATTAAAAACGATGAGGAAGCTGGGGCACCAAAAGTAAATAAAGCAGCTTTAGAAAAACTAATTCAAGAAGCAAAAGATATTGATCTTGATAAAATAACAGATGAAACTGGAGAAGATTTACAAGCAGCGTTAGCAGAAGCAGAAGATGTGTTTGCAAATGCTAAGGCAACACAAAATGAAGTGGACCATGTAGCGAATGCACTTGAGAAGGCAATTTCCAATATAAAAGAAAGAGCTCCCCCCGTTACTGTCAATGTTCGAGTTGAAACACACGAAAAAACTCTTGTTCCAACTACAGAAGTTACAGTAGCACCATTTGATTTGATGGAGTATATAAATGACAATAATGATGGGAAATCATTAATTAAAGATTCGCCAAAGGCTGTACATGCTATCATACGAGCATTAGAAACGGTTGAAGGATTAGACTTGAAAGATGATGAACAATTTGGTTTAAGCTCAGGCGGTAATTATATTGAATCAATAGGAAAAATTGGAGCATTTACTGCTGGTTCGAATAGTGGTTGGATGTATTTTGTTAATAATGATTTCGCACCTGTTGGCATTGCTGATTATAAACTTGAAGATGGAGATTCGATTGTTCTCTATTTCACTGAGAACTATATGGACAGCACTTTTTCATGGTTTGATAGTGAATCATATACCGCTAAAATGGGTGAAGAATTAGAAGTCAAATTAAATGGAAATGGATCAGTTGAAGGGGCGTCCATTTTAATTGATGAAGAAGCGTATGTTTTTGATGGAGAAACTGTATTCACTGATGAAGGTGGAAAAGTTAAGCTTGTATTTGATAAACCAGGAACCTATCATCTATCAGCAAATCGGTTAAATGAAGCTGGTGAAAGAAATATTGTTCGTCCATACGCAATTGTTAAAGTGACTGAAGATGACGCTGATAAAGATGGTGAAGAAAAAGACACGGAACCACCTATCATTACAGTTGAAGGTATAAAAGATGGGCAAAAGGTTGTGAACGATACTGTAAGCTTCACTGTAAAAGCGGAAGATAAAGTAGATGGTATCGTTGATGCAACAGTAACATTAAACAAAGACACAGTAAATCCAAATAACACCGGTAAATATATTATCGAGTTAAATAAAGGCAAAAATACAATCATTGTAGAAGCAACAGACAAGTCAGGTAATAGTACGACTAAGGAGTTTACTGTTACGTATGAGCCAATTGAGTCTGATTATGATATTAATTCAGCAATTGATATAACAATAGAATACATTTTAAAACAAGGTGTATCTAGTGATTGGGAAGCAATTGGGATATCAAAAGCTGGAAAAAGTGTGCCAGCGAGTTATCTTTCAATATTAAGTAAAAATATTGATAAGGAAATTACGGATGGACTGAAGAATGGTCAATTTTTAATAACAGATGCAGAAAGATTAGCGATTGCAGCACTTGCTACCGGTAAAGATCCAAAAAATATAAAAGGACATAATTTGATTGAGCTAATTTATAATAGCCCGGAACGTACACTGTGGGACAATACAGTAGTAGATACAATGACATATCAAGGTAATAATGCACTTGCCTTTGCTCTGGTTGCCATGGATTCGAACAAATACGAGATTCCAAAAGATGCAAAGTGGTCAAGGCAAGCGATTATTGATCAACTGCTGAAAACACAGTTAGACGATGGAAGCTGGAGTTTAAACGAAACACATCCTGATTCAAGTGTTGATGTAACGGCGATGGTAATAACTGGATTAACACCATATAAACATCAATCCGAAGTGGAGCAGGCATTGGATAAGGCAGTAAACTATTTATCTAAAGCACAAAATTCTGAAGGTGGATTCGATGGTGGTGAATCTGTAGGTGGAGTTACTAGCGAAGCAACTGCTCAAGTTATTATCGGTTTAACAACTTACGGGATTGATCCAACGAGTAAACAATTTACAAAGAATGGACATAACCTAATAGAACATTTACTAAGCTATCAAAATAAAGATGGTGGATTCAGTCATACACATGATTATACAGATTCGGATGACATAGCTACAGAGCAAGCTCTACAAGCCTTAGTTGCTTATCAATTATTTTTAAACGGTGACGGTGGATTATATTATTTTGATAATGATGATAAAGAAGAATTACCAACAATTGAAATTCCTTTGGATAAAAAGGAACCAGTTCCAGTATCTAAAGGTGAAAAAGTTGAGATTAAAAATACGAAATCAAAAGTTATTTTACCTAATGAATTACCAGATGGAACAAAGTTGACTGTTACTGTCCCGAGTAAAGAAAAAGCTCCTTCTGAAGATGAAAAGTTAGAATTAGCTGGTGATTGGTTTGATTTTCAATTTGAATTTGAAGGGACCGAAAGTCACAAAGGAATATATGAATTAACTTTAGGTGTTAAAGATGGAGTCGACTTTGAAAAGGCAAATATTTATTACTTTAATGAAACTAAGCAAGTATGGGAGCTTAAGGAAGGTGTAAAAGACCCAGTTGACCGTACAATAACAATATTTGTTAACCACTTCTCCATGTACGGTGTGTTTATTAAATCAGATGAAATTGATGATTCTAATGACAACGGTATACCAGGGAAAGAGGATCCGGATAAAAAAGATCCAAGCAAAGAAAATCCGGATAAAGAAGATCCAAGCAAAGAAAATCCAGATAAAAAGGATCCAAGTATAGAAAATCCACCAAAAGAAAATCCAGGCAAAGAGAACATCAGTGGAGGAATTTCAAGTACAGAAGATCATCTAAATAAAGAAAAAAGAAGTAAAGAAGATAAAGTTGATATTGATGATGAGTCTTCAAAGGGAGATAAAATACTTCCGAAAACCGCAACAAACTTATTTAATTTAATGTTACTTGGATTTGTATTACTAGTAATAGGTGGCACTATTGTATGGATCCGTAGGGAAAATAAAGTGAAAAACATTTAATGTATGTTTCCAAAATAAGGAGGCAATTGACGATGCGTCATATGAAATGGTTGACTCCGCTTATATTATTCATTGTAATATTGTTCAGTTTAAGTGCTTGTGGAACTTCATTAGAAAAACCGACAGGACTAGAAGATTCAAAAAATGAGAGAATTGAAGTTGACAAGAATGTGGATAAGGATAGAGAAGGCGAAGTTGACAGTTTTGAAGAATATAATGAGAACGAAAAAACTGATGATATAAAGGCTGAAACTGATAAGAAGTCTTCCAAGGAGAAAAAGTCAACTTCAAATAAAGAAAAAGATTTTAATACTGGTAAATCTGATAATAAAGCCGATCAAAAAGAGATATCACCTAATCAAAGTTCTGAAAAGGAAAATGATAAAAGTAGTGCTAAATTAAAATCTAAGAAAAACGAAAATAAATCAACTGGTAAAACTGAGAGAAAAGCCGAAACGAAGCAATCTGCAAAATCAGATCAAAAACCAATTAAAGAAAAATCTGATTCCAAACCAAAACAAGAACCAAAACCTAAAAATACAATTGAATTATCAGTTGTGGTTTCATCAAGCGAGGTTCCTTTATCCAAAACAGTACATGAAATTAAAGAAGGGGACACAGTTTTAGATGCTTTAATAGCAATTACAATGGATCACGGTGTCCATTTGGATTATAGTGGTAGTGGTGGGACAGCTTATGTTAAGGGCTTGGGGAATGTGTATGAATTTGATCGTGGACAAGGAAGTGGTTGGATGTATCGAATAAATGGAGTTTTCCCAGATCGTGGTGTAGGAGTCGTTCCTTTAAAAGATGGTGATAGGGTTGAATTTCTATATACAACAGATCTTGGAAAAGACATAGGTGCTGATCTGAAGCCATTTCGTCGTTAATCAGTTTTGAAGAGTGAAAAATCGTATTCTTTATTCTAATGGAACCGACCAATGTTGTAAGAAGAACTGTTGGTCGGTTTTTAAACATTATAAAAAAGGAGCTGTACATAATGGAAAATGGATTTCGAGGATATCATCCATATGTTGTATTTTTCTACTACCTGTGTACAGGTTTTCTTATTATGTATTTTAAACATCCACTGTTTTTATTAATCGCACTTATTTTATTGATTTTTATAAATATTTCACATGATCGTGGCCAAGCATTAAAAAAATGGACAATCCCTTTAGTAGTGATGAGTTTGTTTTTTATTATGTTGAATCCATTTTTAGTTTCTCGTGGCACGAATATATTATTTTATTTTCGGGGCAAACAAGTAACCCTTGAAGCAACAATGTATGGAGTAGTTATGTCATTGGCTTTAGTATCTGTTTTAGTTATGTTTGTTTCCTTTAATCTTATTTTAAATGGTAATAAATTTCTATATATCTTCTCAAAGTTACTTCCAAGAACGGCATTTTTAATTATGTTGTCTATTCGCTTTGTCCCCTTATTGAAAAGAAGGTTCGACGAAATATCATCCGTTCAACATGTACGAGGAATGACAATGTCTGAAGGAAATATCCGTGTACGAGCAAAAAATGGTATGAGCATGATTCAAACATTGTTAACTTGGTCGTTAGAAGAAGCAATACAAACTGCAGATTCAATGAAAGCAAGAGGATATGGGAGTGGGAAAAAAAGTTCATACATAATTTATCGGATGACAAAACGTGATTGGGTATGGCTAATTACACTCTTATTTCTCTTTAGCATATGCATTGCGGGGGGGTTACTAGGTTACGGCAAAATTGTTATATACCCAGAATTGGGGACACTTCATCTTTACATATTAGATTGGGTGTTACTTTTCTGTATGGTTGCTTTAATATCGTTCCCATTATTAGTAGAGGGGAGAGAACATTTTAAGTGGAAATATTTACAATAAGTAACTTGTCTTTTCAATATCCGGATATGGATGAGATGGTATTAAAAGACGTCTCAATCGAAGTTTTGGAAGGGGAATTTTTAATTATCTGTGGATCGAGCGGTAGTGGTAAAACGACATTGTTACGTCTATTGAAAAAAGAACTTGCACCATATGGTAATTGTAGTGGTGATATTACATACTCTGGTAAACTTTTAAATGAGTGGGATGAACGAACATTAATGAAGGACATCGGCTTCGTATTTCAAGATCCAGAAAATCAAATAGTTATGGATGAAGTTATGCAAGAAATTGTTTTTGGCTTGGAAAACCTTGGCTACTCCAATTTTGAAATGCGAAAAAGGGTTGCAGAAATGGTTCATTTTTTTGGAATGGAGGATCTATTAAAAGCAAGTCCCTCCAAGCTATCGGGTGGACAAAAGCAAATGATAAATTTATTATCTGTCTTATTATTAAGACCTAAAGTTCTTTTGTTAGATGAGCCGACATCGCAATTAGATCCCGTAGCTGCAAGAGATTTGATAAGTATGTTAGAAAGGTTAAATAAAGAAATGGGAATGACGATTATTATTGTTGAACATCGACTTGAAGAATTATTTGCAATTGCAGACCGTGTAATCATATTGAAGAAAGGAAAAGTGGCCTATGAAGGAAATAGCCGGAAGGTTATTGAACTAGTTTATAATAATAAGGAAGAACAGTTTATTCCTTATTTACCGTCAATTTCACAACTTTATTTAGCAAAAGAACAGCACCCTATTAATGAAAATATCCCCTTAACTGTAAAAGAGAGTAAAGGATGGATTGCTTCACTATCTTCAAAGGAAATTCAAGTAACTACAAAAGAATCGCACGAAGAGACTAACTTCAGGGAGCCGTTACTATCCATTCAAAATGTATATTTTCAATATGAACGACGTCTTCCAATGATACTAAAAAACTTATCCCTTCACATAAATAAGGGAGAATATTTTGCGCTCGTTGGGGGGAACGGATCGGGTAAAACTACATTAATAAAATTGTGTATCGGGATGATTAAAGCCCAACGGGGCTCAGTAAAATATATGGGGCGTAATATAAATAAATTTAAAGGAAAGGACCTTTCTGAACAATTTGCATATTTACCTCAAAATCCACAAACATATTTTATGCAAGATACGATTGAAAAAGAGATGGTAAATGTAATTCATAAACAAAAGATTAGTAATGGTACTGAAAAAATGAAGGAGATGTTAAAGCAATTTAATATTTCGCATTTACTTCAACGACATCCAAATGATGTTTCTGGTGGTGAATTACAAAAAGCAGCACTTGCCTGTATGTTACTGGCTCAGCCACAAATTTTGTTTATTGATGAGCCAACGAAGGGGCTTGATCCTGTGTCAAAGAATAGCTTAGCTGAAGTGCTAAGTAAGCTGAAAAGTAACGGATTGACAATTATGATGGTTACACACGACATTGAATTTGCTGCAAAACACGTTGACAGGTGTGCAATTATGTTTGATGGAGAAATTTCTACTGTAGGAACACCAGACAATTTGTTTAAAGGTAATTATTTTTACACAACGACTATGAATCGTGCTACCAGAATGAGTAATGTGCCTGAAGTATTAACGTTAGAGGAGGCTTTACTGGAATGGTAAGGTCACGAATATATTTAACATTTACCTCAATTATCATGTTTATATTACTTTTGGCATCAATTGTTTTTTTTAAGTACGAGGCGTATTTATTATTAAGCTTAGCTTTCATTGCCTGTACAATGATCCCTTTTTTTGCACGGTTTGAAATTAGGAAAATAACCGGAAGAGAAGTTGTTATTTTGGCAATATTAGCTGCAGTAGCCGCAATTGGCAGGATTCCGTTTGCTGCATTGCCAAGTATACAGCCAACATCATTCATAATAATTATTTCTGGTCTCGTGTTTGGTGCCGAGTCAGGTTTCATTGTTGGGGCTGTTGCTGCTATTGTTTCTAATATTTTTCTCGGACAAGGTCCATGGACACCTTGGCAAATGTTTGCTTGGGGAATGGTTGGAATGAGTGCTGGGTTATTCCGAAACACATGGTGGATGAGTAAATTATGGGGTAAAATAATATTTGGATTTATTTGGGGGTATTTGTTTGGCTGGCTGATGAATTTATGGATTGTAGTTAGCAATATTGAAAATTTTACATGGGAATTTTTTATGAGTATCTATGTAGCAAGTATTTATTTTGACCTTGCTCATGGAATATCAAATGTCTTTTTTCTCATCATATTTAGCGGAAGTTGGATTAGAATATTGGAACGATTTAAACGGAAGTATGGGCTGTTTGAGGCTAAATAGCAATTTGTGCATAGTGCATAACACCAAAAATTAGTAAATATTTGTAAAGCTTGAAACGCGTTAACTGAGCGGGGCGCGCATACTAAAACCGGTGTAATACATAAAACTATGAGAGTATTTAGGGTTTTTAGAATGATGAAATTGGTTCATTGTAAAATCAAATGCAACAGATAAATAAATTAGAAAGTCATTGTGAAACCGCGTATAGTTAAAGTTGACAAAAACACTAAATATACGGAGGTAGTTCACAATGACTCAGAATTATTCTAA
>Ga0209487_1003892_pt1 | contig 11631 bp, 9 predicted proteins | sample Poulit2012_FD_187524 | JGI IMG/M metagenome (GOLD analysis project Ga0209487, IMG submission 187524) | Agricultural soil microbial communities from Georgia to study Nitrogen management - Poultry litter 2012 (SPAdes) (version 2) | ecosystem: Environmental > Terrestrial > Soil > Agricultural land... | reverse complement strand
CTGAATGAGCTCGTTTCCGCTCGCGCTCTTCAATAAATATCCATGGGCCCCGGCCGCTAGTGCCCGCGCGACAAGATCATCGGAATCGTACGTGGTCAAAATGATGACGCGAGTGGGAGTTTCATTGGTTATGCGCTCGGTCGCCCACACGCCGTCGGTGCCCGGCATGCGAATATCAACCAACGCCACATCGGGCTGGAGACGCACACACGCGGCGACCGCATCAAAGCCGTTCTCAGCCTCGCCGACCACTTCAATTTGCGGATCGGTCGCAACTATTGCCGAAACACCGCTCCGCACAGTCTCATGATCATCGGCGATGAGTACGCGCACGATCGCGCTCATGAATGCGCTCCTGCCACTGCGGTTTGCGCGGCAACCGGTACTACGAGGGACAGCGTCGCCCGCCAGCGCTTCTCATCCGTAGCTCCGGATTGAAGCACAGCGCCGGTTCCTTCTAGCAGCAGCGCTGCGCCGCTGATCCCGATCCCGCTACTGCGTGTCGTTCGCGGGCCCGAAGCAATCGCGTTCGTGACCGTAAGCAACAAACTGGGCTCGGCCGCAACGTGCACCTCGACATCGCCCTGCCCGTGCTTCACTGCGTTGGCAACCAGTTCCTGCAATACCCGCAAACACACCTGGACGGTGGGAGTGGGCTCAGCCGCAAGACGCGTGCGCAATCCTTCGCTGCCGTTGCCCGCCCATACCAGCGCACGCGGCGCGGGAACTCGCATGTCAAGCTCCGAAAGCGCCGCATTAATTAGCTCGCGCGTGGGTAAGGCGGTGGGCTCTTCCAGATCCTCGACCGCGCTGAGGACCGCGATCATGCGGCGCAACTGCCGGTCCGCCGCGGTCGCGGAATGGGCAGCCTGCTCTAAGCTGCGCACGACCTCGGGTGCCGGTGCGGGTAAGCGCCCCACATGCAGCTTCGCGGCCTCGACGTGTAACCCCGCTCCAGCGATCTGATTTGCTACCAGGTCATGCAGGTCGTGCGCGATTTTGCGGCGTAACCGCTGCACTGCCTGGGAGTGTTCGGCTGCCATCGCCGCGCGGGTTCGTAAGCGCTCACTGCGAACATTCCAACCCCAGGTCGCCGAAATCAACACGATGGCGCCCCACTGCGCGAAGAGCAGCGAAATGCGCCAATCATCTGGAGGCCACACCACCACGGCCAGGGTCGTCACCGCCGCAACCGCCACGAAGGCCCAAATCGTGGCCCGCACGGCGCGATCACTGCCGTATTTAAACGCGGCATAAATAAGATCTGTAAAAACGAGCACGGCGCCGAGACTGCCCCCAAACGCAATATCAACTGCGATGACCACGACCCCGGCGCTTAACACCAGCAGCGGCCGCGTCGAACGCTGCGTAGCCAGCACCGCAAAAACAAGCAGCGTCCACAAAAACACGCTCCCGCTCGTCGTCCAAACCGCGGCGGCGCGCCACAGTGGGTAGGCCCCGAACTGCAAAAACGCGAGACCCAGCACCAGCCACATCCCAGCCACGATCGCGTCGCGGTTACGCGGATTATCGTTCAAATGGGCGAACCAACGGGTGAGCATGGGCACCATCTTGCCGCAGTAAACGCCGCGGCGACCTCATTCGATCGAAGGAGGCAGCGCGAGCCGAAGGGATGATCAAAAAGGCTGACACTCGCCCAAGACTGAAAGCATGAACCTTGTACTGATCGGGATTTTGGCCAGCGAGATTGGCTTTTGGGTCGTTCTCATTCTCGGACTTGCCACCCGCTACCTGCTGCGCTGGCGCAAAGTTTCGACGATCTTGCTGCTGGGCGTCCCCGTGCTTGATGTCTTCTTGCTCAGCCTGATCTCGTGGGATTTGCTGGTCAACGAGACCATCGCCGACTTCACCCATGGTCTGGGCGCGGTCTACCTCGGTTTCACCATCGCCTTCGGGCGCCAAATTATCTCCCGGGTGGATGCCTGGTTCGCCTATCGCTTTGCGAGCGGCCCCGAGCCCAAGGCGCCGCCCAAAGTCGGCATCGGGCGCGTTAAATATGAGTGGGAGCAGTGGCTGAAAATGCTCCTATGCGCGGTAATTGCCAGCGTCGTGTTAGTAGCAATCACGCTTTTGGTACGTGATCCGGCGCGTACGAGCGAACTGACATCCTGGCTCGCGCGCATTTGGCTCGTGACTGGAATCTGGTTCATCGGGTGGCCCGTTTGGTACTCGATCGGGCACGTGCTGCGTGGTCCAGAATCACGGAGCAGTGGCTGAGCTCTCTGCCTGAGCTCTCTGCAGCTTTTTACCGGTGTGGGCGGTAAAAGGCTGCACGCTCGCTGGATAACTGGCAGCGCAGCCAACGTGCACAGACAAGACACACATCCAAGACGCGCAGCCAAGCCGCCAGCCCCAAATTCGATCTTCCTTAATCGCAGTGCGGACCATAAGATGGGGATTTCAACGTCAAAGGAGACACCCATGGCTGGGTCATTGGCAATCTACATTGCGCTTCCAGGTACGACAGCGGAAGCCATGGAACACTGGCATGAAGTATTTGGCGGTGATTTGATCATTCAGCGCTATGAGGATGTTTCCCTTGAGGGAATGCCATTTCAGCCCGACCCCAAGGCGGTTGCGCACGCGACCTTGACGTTGCCCGTGGGCGTTATCGCCGGCGCAGACGCCATGGACGATGAGCACGATTATCCCTTACGTGACACTGCCTACTCGCTGCTTTATACGGTTGATAATCCGGCCGAAGCCCGCGACTACATTCAAAAATTGATTGATGGCGGCGGAACGGTCGGAATGGCGTTCGAAAAAGCACCGTGGGGTGATTGGTACGGGCAAATCTTCGACCGGTTTGGGGTCATGTGGGCGTTTTCTTGCGAGGAATAATGCGGCTTTCCCATCTGCATCGGGTCGCTATTTGCCAGCACATATGCGCTGTGCCTTGCTGATGCCGACGGCTAAATCACAGACCCGCAGGTCTTCAAATTGCGCCGCTTCTGAGCGTGTGATGGCCATGGAGTGGTGCGGAATCCTTGATGATGGTTTTCGCCCGCTGCCTTTGCGCGCAGCGGCCTGTTGAAGCGATTCGTTAGTGGCTTCCTGAAACTCGCGAACGCCAGCCATGGAGGAACCGCTTTTGGCTTGTATGCTTAGGGCACACCCATTTGAAGGGGAGGTCGGCATGAGCAAACTTAACTTGCAAGCAAAGGCGCGCGAACTTGCTCGAGTGGCGCAAAGCGCCAGCAGTGGCCGGGCAGCTCACACCATTGTCGGCGGACATGAACGGCGCCTGCGGCAAACAGTCGTAGCGCTGCGCGCAGGATCAACTTTTGGGGGACGCTCCCAATCCGAGTTTGGCGAAAGCACGCTCCTGGTAATCAGCGGCCAATTATGGCTCGCCGGTACTGGAACCGAGTGGTATGGCCGCGAATGGAGCCACCTGGTGATCCCGGACGCTCCATATGAAGTCAGGGCAAAGACTGATGCGACATTTTTGCTTAGCGTTGCCATGAGTCGCACGCCTCTTATCACTCCGGATGCGAACCCGGATTTAATAGATGAAGCAGCCGCTCAGCCCGCAGATTTAAAGGAAGATGCCACCACCGTTTAGTCGCATATGACTATTCGACTAGGTCGTAAATGCTCCAACTTTCCAACATAAAAAAGACTTATACGACCGGCGACTTCACGCAGACGGCGCTGAACGACGTATCGGTTTCTTTTCGCAACAGTGAGTTCGTTGCGGTCCTGGGCGCTTCGGGCTCAGGCAAAACGACGCTGTTGAACATCATTGGCGGGTTGGATAAGTACGACTCGGGCGAAATGAGCGTTGAGGGTCGCTCAACGAAGCGGTTTCGCGACCGCGACTGGGATGCTTACCGCAACAACCGGATCGGCTTTGTTTTTCAAAGCTACAACCTGATTCCGCATCAAACGCTCTTAGCGAATGTGGAACTCGCCCTCACGCTTAGCGGCGTTTCGCGCCAAGAGCGCCGCCGCCGTGCTGAACAAGCCCTAGATGAAGTTGGTCTGGGGGAGCACCGCGACAAAAAGCCCACCCAGCTTTCAGGTGGACAGATGCAGCGCGTGGCAATCGCCCGCGCGCTTATTAATGATCCAGAAATCGTCTTAGCGGACGAGCCCACCGGTGCGCTAGATACCGCTACCGCCACCCAAATAATGGCGCTGCTTACCGAGATTGCTGCCGACCGGCTTGTCATTATGGTCACGCACAATGCGGACCTGGCCGAGCAGTACGCCACCCGCACTATCAACCTGCGCGATGGCCAGATTGTGCACGACAGCGATCCGCACGCCCCCGCTAGCGCGCACAGCGCCGACCAAGCTAAGACACGCCGTCCTCGCATGTCGTTTTTCACGGCAATAGCACTGTCATTTAGCAACCTGATGACAAAAAAGGGCCGCACGGCGATGACGGCATTTGCCGGCAGCATCGGCATCATCGGGATTGCGGCGATCTTGGCGCTTGCAAACGGCGTGAATACTTATATTCGCGATGTAGAAGAAGAGACCCTGTCTGTTTATCCAGTCAGCATTCAAAGTCAGGGCTTTGACATGACTGCGCTTTTGACGGCTTCCACTGAAGTCGTTGAGGATATCGACGGCTCCGAACAAGCGCCCGCCGGTGAGGTACGCGAAATCCGCATGCTGAACCGGCTGTTCGCTTCCATCGGATCCAATGATCTGGCGGCATTTAAGAAGCACTTAGAGGCTGAGGATCCACTCGCCAACTACGCCAATTCGGTCAACTACTCCTACGACGTTACCCCGCAGATCTTCAACCCAGACACCTCTGACGAGATCAGACAGATCAATCCGGATACGACTCTTAGCAAACTTGGGCTGGGGCCGGCACCGGAAAGCCGCGATCTTATGCCCGCGTTTATGGCAACCAATATGTTCACCGAGCTGATGGATGACACGTCTCTGATCGAGGAGCAGTACGACCTGGTTGCCGGCGCATGGCCCGAAAAATTCGACGAAGTCATGGTTGTCCTCACGCCCAGCGGGGGAGTTAGTGATTTGGTTCTCTACAGCATGGGGCTGCGCGATCCCGCAGAACTAGACGAAATGGTAGGCCAAGTCGAGGCAGACGAAACCGTTGAAGCGCCGGAAGATACCAAGTCCTTTTCTTACGCCGAAGTGTTAGATACCCGCTTTAAGCTCGTCAACGCTACCGACTTCTACGAGTTTGATTCCGACTATGACGTGTGGATTGATAAGCGCTCCGATGAAGAATTCCTGCGCGAGAAAGTGGAAGAGGGCACAGACTTAAAAGTTAGCGGCATCGTATTGCCCAAACCGGGAGCCACCGCGACCGCACTAAATCCGGGCATTTACTACAGCCCAGAGTTAACTGAACACCTTATTGATGAGGCCAGCCAAACCGACATCGTCTCCCAACAACTGGATGATCCAGACACGGACGTCTTCACGGGCCGCTCGTTTGCCGCAGAGCAAGACGAAGAGGAGGAACTCGACTTAAGTTCCTTCATCACCGTTGACGAAGACGCCATTGCAGATGCGTTTTCCGTCGACGAATCTAAGTTGAATGTGGACTTTTCGGGCTTTCAACTCGGAATACCCGAAATTAACTTTGATCCCTCTCTTCTTCCGCCCCTCGATCTCTCCGGCATAGAAGACGCTTTGGACGTCGAACTCGACGAAGACGAAGTGGTGGCCGCCACAAGCGAATTCTTTGAAAGCTACCTGCAGTTTGCCGAGGAAAACGACCTCGACTTTACCGATGTTGAAAATAACCTGCCGCGCTTTTTGGAAACCAGTGCGGGACAGGACCGGATAGAAGACCTCGAACAACTCACCGATTCTGCCCAGGAGTCGGTCGAAGTGCAGTTGCAGCAGGTCTTTTCTGATTATGTGCAACAGGCGCTTGCGGTTTATTCGCAGGAGGTTTCGCGGCAGGTCACCGGAGCGTTGGAGCGGCAAATAGCAACTGCGGCCGAAAGTGCCATGGACCAGTTGATGCGCCAACTTCCCGACGCAATGAACGTGGACGAAGATGCGCTCTTGGACGCCTTCGAATCCGAAGTCGACATGGACGAGCTCTCCGATCTGCTGATGACGCTTGCGCTGGACGAAAACACGCTTTCAAGCAATCTGCGGCAACTGGGTTATGCCGACCTGGACGACCCGGACATGATTGACATTTACCCCAAGAGTTTTGAAGCTAAAAACGAGATCATCGGGGTGCTTGATGACTACAACGACGAGATGAATAAGCGCGGGGCGGAAGAAAAAGTCATCACTTACACCGACTTCGTCGGCACCCTGATGTCTTCAGTGACCGACATCTTGAACATCATCACCTATGTGTTGATTGCCTTCGTCTCAATCTCGCTCGTTGTCTCGTCAATCATGATCGGTGTCATTACCTATGTTTCGGTGCTTGAGCGCATTAAAGAAATCGGAATCTTGCGCGCCATTGGTGCCTCGAAGCGTGACGTGCGCCTCGTTTTCAATGCTGAAACGCTAATTGTGGGATTCATCGCGGGTGCCCTGGGTATCGCCACAACTTTCTTGCTGACGCTGCCGGCCAATGCGGTGGTTTCATCTCGCTTCGACATCGAGAAGGTCGCGCAACTTCCCGCTGTCGCTGCAGTGATCTTGGTCGCAATTAGCATGGGCCTAACGCTCCTAGCCGGCCTCATTCCAGCGGCAAGCGCGGCACGCAAAGACCCCGTGACGGCATTGCGCAGCGAATAGCGCGCCAGTTCCCACCGGGGCTAGCAAAAGGTCGTTGCAAGGCAGTAATGTCTACGCCTACATATTCGAGTTGTTTCGCAGCCACAAGCGGTTTGAGCCAAATTGAACGTACATCTTTAAGCCAGATTGAAAGTCATCTAAACGCAACCGAGGAAGGTGCGAAGAATGAGCGCTCAAGATTCAACTAGTTCCGGTTTTACCGAACAGGAACGCGCTGCAATGAAGCAGCGGGCAGCAGAACTTAAAAAAGAAGCGACGCGCGGTGGCCGCAAGAATAAAAAAGCCGCCGAAGAGCTTGACGTAATAACAAAGATCCAGGGCATGGCGGAGCGTGACCGCGCATTGGCCGAGCGCATTCATCGAATTGTGACCACGACTGCTCCCGATCTTATGCCGAAACTCTGGTACGGCCAGCCTGCTTACGCTCTGGCGGGCAAAGTTGTGTGTTTTTTCCGCAGCGGCAGTGACGATAAAGAGCGATACTCCACCTTCGGTTTCACACCCGAAGCAAAGCTCGATGATCATTCTGGCGTATGGGCAACATCGTTCGCCGTCAATGACTTAACGCCCCAGTCGGAGAAGGAGATCACCGAACTGGTTAAAAAGGCGACATGACATACGATGTTTGATCCGGAGTTTTTACCGGTTGTACCTAGCGATCTGCATTGAGAGTTACGAAGCCATCATGAGTCACTCACATAGTTCGACAGACTGGGACGCCCGCTATCGCGAAAAGGACCGGCTATGGTCGGGTGACCCAAACGAAGCGCTCGTTCAATACGCAAGCGACCTCACACCCGGGACGGCGCTAGATGTGGGATGTGGCGAAGGAGCCGATGCGCTTTGGTTAGCAGAAAACGGGTGGCAGGTTACGGGAATTGACCTCTCAAGTGTGGCGATTTCCCGCGCGAAAGAAAGCGCCGCCGTCCGCAATTTGGATGTGGAATTTCAAGTGAGAGACGTCGCCACCGTTGTTGAAGATGCGCCGAGCGCTTTCGATCTCGTTACGGCGTTTTTCATCCACTCTCGAGATGACGAGGAGCGAGCTGAGACCCTGCGGGCGACAGCAAAACTAGTAAAGCCGGGCGGCCGAGTCCTTTTGGTTTCGCATGCAGCTACACCGCCTTGGGCGCAGCACCGGCATGAAGACGGCAGCGGTGCGCCTAAATTCGAGAAGACCACGAAATCAGAAATTACGGCCCTCGGTATCGCGGACTGGCATATTGAAATAGCCCAAGAATATGAGCGGCCAGTTACGGGCCCCGATGGAGAACAGACAACAATGCGAGATGCAATCGTGCGGGCCCATAGGCCAAGTTCATAGTAAACATGCGCGCGGAAGTGGGCGTGATGACTTTAAGGGAGCCGCTGTAAAAGCGGTCTGATCCCAGTTAGTTGCGTAACCTTTACGGCGGCTAGTTGTGTACCTTTGGCGGCTAGTTGTGCACCTTTACGGCGGCGGTCGAGCCGCGCACCACTAGTTCCGGTTGAAAAAGCAATTCCGTACGCGGTGCTTGGACCCGTTGAATTTCACTCAGAATTGCGTTTACCGCAGCAGTGCTCATGCTGGCAACCGGCTGGCGCACCGTGGTTAACGGCGGATCGGTGAAACCGGTCATGAGCGAGTCGTCGTACCCCACAATTGAAACGTCCTGCGGCGTTTTCAAGCCCATAGTGCGGGCCGCTCGGAGCGCGCCAAGCGCCATGAGATCCGAGCCGCAAATGATCGCGGTGTGGCCGCGCCCAATTAATGCGGTGGCTGCGGCTTGGCCGCCCTCCACGGAAAAGAGCGATATCTCAACGGAGTCGGTGACATCGATCCCCTCGAAGCGGCTGTTCATATTTTTGGAGAAGGCTTGAATTTTGCGCTGCGCTGGAATGAAGCGTTCGGGCCCGATGGCCAAGCCGATTTTACGGTGCCCCAATTGGGCCAGATGCTCAACTGATAAGTCGATGGAGGCCGCGTCGTTGCTTGAGATGAATGTGGCGTCGATGTCGGGGGCGAAGCCATTGATCAGCACAATCGGCAATCCGCGACTGCGCAACTGGTGGTAGCGCTCCAGATTTGCAGAGGTGTCAGCGTGCCGGCCGGAGACGAAAATGATTCCGTCCACTTCGTGGCCAAGCAGCGCGGTGATGTACTCGTCCTCCGAGGTGCCACCAGGGGACTGGGAACACAGCAGGGGGGTATAGCCGTGCTGGCTCAGTGTTGATTCGATTTCTTGCGCGAAGAGCGGAAACACCGGGTTTTCTAGTTCCGGTACGACCAAGCCGATGAGACCCGCGTGGGCGGTTTGCAACTTCTCAGGACGCTCATAACCCAAGATGTCGAGCGCAGTGAGCACCGCTTGCCGCGTTTCGGCCGAGACGCCAGGCTTTCCGTTAAGCACGCGGCTGACCGTTGCGGTCGAAACGCCGGCATGTTTTGCAAGATCTGTGAGACGTGTTCGCACGAGCTTACCTATTTTTCTCTTCGATGAAACCGGGCCAGTAAGCGGTATTTACAGGTGATCCTGAGGGTATCTTCCACCATTCCGACCCAAAACTATGCAACCGTGTTGAAACTGTTACATGAAAGTTACAGTAACACCATGGACTGTTTCAGCAACCATTGTTAGGCTATGACAGCATAGGGCCGAGGGTGGCATGAGGTTGTCGCTTCGGCATCATCGCGAAATCTGGAGTGAAATCAATGCGAAGAAGCACGGGAGTAACTGCCGCACTAGTTTTCGGATTAGTTTTGGCTGGCTGCGGTGGGGGTTCGGAAACTTCCGATGACACGCCCGAAACAGCCGATAACGATGCAGCGGAGGAAACGCCGGAGGAAAGTGGCGGATCTTTAACCATTTGGGTCGACGAAACCCGCTCTACGGCGCTTCCCTCTACGGTTGAGGAATTTGAAGAAGATACCGGCGCGACGGTCGAACTTGTTGAAAAGAACTTTGACGACATCCGGCCGGACTTCCTTGCCCAGGCGCCAACAGGCGAGGGCCCAGACCTAACAGTGGGGGCACACGACTGGCTGGGTGAATTAACCGCCAATGGCGTGGTGGAGCCAGTTGAATTGGGCGACCTGGCCGATGACTTAACTGAGGCGGCAGTATCTGCCTTCACCTACGACGGGCAGATCTACGGCATGCCTTATTCGGTCGAAAATCCCGCCCTAATTCGAAACGATGACATCGTCGATGAGACGCCTGATACCTGGGATGAACTGTTAGACCAGGTCGAAGCTCTCGATGTGGAATACCCATTCCTCATCCAGGTTGATGAAGAGGGTGACCCCTATACGATGTATCCGTTCCAGACCACGTTTGGCGCGCCAGTATTTGAGCAAGACGCTGATGGTTCGTACACCACGGAGCTCGCACTGGGCGGCGATGAGGGGCTGGAATTCGCGAACTTCCTACGCGACATGGGTGAGCGCGGCATCTTCGATACGGCCATTACATATGACGTCGCGCTCGAAGCGTTTTCCAATGGGGAATCCCCCTACATTGTTGGTGGCCCCTGGATGATCGATGACTTCAAGCAGGCTGAACTTGACGTCTCCATTCATGACATCCCGCCCGCGGGTGATCAACCGGCCCGTCCCTTTGCCGGTGTGCAGGGCTTTTACCTAAGTTCTCAAAGTGAGAACAAGTTGTTGGCCATGGAGTTCATGACCGAGTACGTCGCTTCGGAAGAAGCACAGCTTGCCATCTATGAAGCGGGTAACCGCCCGCCAGCACTAGCCACCGCTGCGGAAGCGATCAGTTCTGATCCGATCGCGCAGGGCTTTGCTGAAGTTGGCGCGGAGGCCGCCCCCATGCCGGCCATTCCCGAAATGGGATCAGTATGGGCCTTTTGGGGTGTAACTGAAGCGGCAATTATCAGTGGCGCACAAGAACCGGAAGAGGCCTGGGAAGGCATGGTCTCGAATATTGAAGACGCTATTGCCGAAGAGGAATAACTCCAAAAGCAGATAGCCTCTGGAGTGCATGAGGAGGTGGCGGCCAAGGTCGCCGCCTCCTCTCGGCACACAGACGAGGACGTCTGGGGACAATGACGAAGGTAAATAAAACGTGAGAGCACCCGTAAGCAAAGGCTTTTTCGTCAAACTCGCCCTCATAGCGATCGTTAACGCGCTGGGCGTTTACGCACTAATGGCCGCGTGGCAGCAAGAAGCCATGGGCATATTCATCCCGATGCTTATCGGGCTGATCGTAATTGACTACGTATATTTTTCCCGGCGCGCTATTGCGGCCAAATATCTGGTGCCGGGCATTATCTTTCTGCTCGTCTACCAAGTATTTGTTATCGGCTACACCGGATTCGTCGCTTTTACTAACTACGGGGACGGTCATAACTCCACTAAGGACGACGCAATTGCGGCGCTGCTAATTCAAAACGAGCACCGGGTGGAAGACTCACCGTCCTACCCGCTCACAGTGGTAGCAGACGGGGACGAACTCGGCTTTGCGGTTGTTATTGAAGATACAGTTCATGTCGGTACCCCCGAGGAGCCGCTGCAGATCGCCGAGGGCGTCGAGATGGCCGACGGTGAAATCACATCAATTGCCGACTATCGCATCTTAGAACGCAGTGAAATCCTAGAAAATCAATCTGAAATAGTCTCGCTGCGCGTTCCCGTTTCTGAGGATGAAGAAGCCGGTTCCATTCGGTCCCAAGACGCGCGCACCGGTTATATCTACACCTCTTCGCTCGAATATGACGAAGAGACGGACACGATGACCAATATCGTCACGGGCGTGGAATACCAGCCCAATGATCATGGTCAATTCCAGGCCGAAGACGGTTCTAAACTCCCAGTTGGCTGGCGCGTTTCCGTTGGGTTTGAAAATTTCTTAAAGGGCTTCACCGATTCGCGCTATTCCGGGCCGTTCCTCCAGGTGCTTGTCTGGACCTTTG
>Ga0209487_1003891_pt1 | contig 11632 bp, 11 predicted proteins | sample Poulit2012_FD_187524 | JGI IMG/M metagenome (GOLD analysis project Ga0209487, IMG submission 187524) | Agricultural soil microbial communities from Georgia to study Nitrogen management - Poultry litter 2012 (SPAdes) (version 2) | ecosystem: Environmental > Terrestrial > Soil > Agricultural land... | reverse complement strand
GAAAAATAGCCTAGACAATGTCTAACTACTTCCCTCCGCTAGTATGAACTAGATCAGGTTCGTAAGAGTCGGAATAAATTCCTCTCAGCCTTTACAGGCACCCCTAGTAGTATTCTATTCAATTTATCAAATTGTTTTGATGTTGTCAATGTGAGTTTTATTCATGCAAACGTCTTTGTGTTTCTTCAAAATCAGCTTCTATAGCAGGATCAGATTTACCTAATAGACTAATGACGATAGTAGCAACTAAGTTAAAGATAAACCCAGGTAGAAGTTCATATAAATCAAAAATGCCACCTGAGAGGAAATCGCCCCAAACAATAACAGTGACTGCACCAATAATAATTCCAACTAAAGAACCGTTTCTCGTAACACCTTTCCAAAATAAAGACAAGAGAATAATTGGTCCAAAAGAAGCTCCAAATCCTGCCCAAGCATATCCTACAAGATCTAAAACGGTACTATCAGGATTGGTAGCAATAAGTGCTGCGACTAAAGCAATAACAATCGTAGCAATACGACCTGTCCAAACTAATTCTTTATTTGTTGCATTTCTTCTTAAGAATCCTTTATAAAAATCTTCTGCAACAGCTGATGAAGAGACAAGTAACTGTGAGTCAATTGTACTCATAATGGCAGAAAGAATAGCTGCTAGAAGAATACCTGCAACAATCGGATTAAATAAAATTTGAGAAAACGCCATTAAAATCTTCTCAGGATCGCCTAACATTTGAATGCCATTTTCTGTGACTACTTCTAGACCTAGGTTAGTAAATAATGCTGCATCAGCTGTACTAACGTAGACTAAACCAGCAAAACCTGTGGCTATTGATCCATACAAACCTAGTATCATCCAAGTCGTTCCAACAAATCGAGCTTTAGGTACATCTTTTGGAGAACGTAAAGCCATAAAACGAACAATAATATGTGGTTGACCAACATAACCTAGTCCCCAAGCTAATGAAGAGATAATTGCTATAGCACTAACGCCTTGAACCATATTTAAACGAGATGGATCAATATTACCTACAGCCTGTACTGTCTCATTCCAACCGCCTAATTGACTAAGTGCAACGATAGGTACAACTATAAGCGCTAAAAGCATTAGAGTCCCTTGAATAAAATCTGTCCAAACGACAGCTAAAAATCCACCTAAAAAAGTATATGTAACAACAGCTAAAACACCTAGCCAAAGGGCTGTTTGATATGAAAGTCCAAAAGAAGCTTCAAAAAGTTTTGCACCAGCTACCATACCGGAAGAAGTATAAAAGGTGAAAAATAATAAAATAACAAGTGCTGATATAACGCGTAGTAATCTTGATTTATCATTAAATCTATTTTCTAAAAAATCCGGTACAGTGATTGAATCATTGGCAACTTCAGTATAAATTCTTAATCTTTTTGCAATAAATTGCCAGTTTAAATAAGCACCTGTAGCAAGACCAATTGCAAGCCAAGCTTCAGAAAGTCCAGTGGCAAAAATAGCTCCAGGCAAACCAAGCATTAACCACCCACTCATATCTGAGGCACCTGCACTTAGAGCTCCTACATAAGGGCCCAGTGATCTGCCACCTAAGACATAGTCCGATAAATCATGCGTACGTTTATACATAAATAAGCCAATTGCAAGCATTCCAACTAAATAAACAATGAAGGTAATGAGTGTTGCTATATTCATGATTTATTTCTCCCTTCTGTAAAGAGAGTAATGATAGATAATATTATTAATAAGGGCATTGGTACGAATAACCAAAATAATGACCAACCAGAGATAATGTGCTCCATTTTAGGGCTCCTTTAAGATTTTTTATAAATACTAAAACTATATTATTATATTATACACTAATTATGATGGCGTTTACAATGTAAAATTGAATAAGAGAATATTCATACATCTAATTGACCACACAAATACTGCGTGGTATAAATAGTTACTAGGATAAATAAAAGGTGGGTGTAAAAAATGGTGGATTCAGAAGTAGGTAATAAAGAGAAAAAATCAGGTATTTCAAAAGTTATGTTAGGTGTAATTATCGGAATTATCGTTGTCATAGTAGGTGTCATAATATTTTTTGCAATGGGTGGTGGATCCACTAAGCAACAATATTTTTTAGCAGAAGGAAAAACGTTGAATGATATGAGTAATTACATAGAAGATCGTTATGAAGCTGAATTTGATTGGTTAGAAGTTGCACAAGAAGAACCGACCAAATCGAGTTTAGATATCTCAGGTGAATATAATGATCCAAATAACATCAACATGGGTGAAATGTTTGATGTAGGAGAAATTATTAATAATTCAACAATCCAAATGTTAACTGAGTCAGACACAGCTAACGAACAGCTGAATGCAACACTAAATGCAAATGTAGCTGGTATTTCACTAGAAGACTTTTCTTTTTATTTAAATCAAGATACTTTAACAATAGATTTGCCATTTTTAAATGAAGCACTCATGATTCAGGATAAAGATATAGCTCCTTTGATGAATGAAATAGAACCAGGATTGATTGATAAAGAAACTGAAATTAATTTTACTGATCTATTTGAAGCTCAATCTAAAGGGTTTTCAGAAGAAGATATGGAGTATTTGTTGAAAGAATACGGTGTTTTAATTTATAAAGAAATTCCAGATACAGCTTTTGAATCAACTTCAGATAAAGCAAAAGTTAATGGAGAAGAGTTAAAAGCTGATAAGATTACAATGCATTTAACAGAAGAAGAAGTGCAATCAATATTAACGAAAGTGTTGGATAAATTAGAAACAGATGACCGTGTTAAAGAGATGCTTGAGTCACAATACAATACATTAGCAATCCAAGAACAAGAAGAGACAACTTCAGAAGAAATGTTAACAAATTTTGAAAATGATATCAGTCGGGCGAAAGCTTCAGTTTCTGACTTGAAGCTATCTGACGGATTAACTTCAATCATATGGATAAAAGATAATGTTGTTGTTAGCCGAGAACTTACAACTGAAATAGGGAAGAATTCAGATTCTATCCTAATCGATGTGAAGGGTAATCAAATAATTGATCCAAAAGAAAGTTCTTTAGATTATCAAATGACTTTTGAAAGTGAAGAAGATTTAATTGAATTAAATTTAGAAGGAACGTCAGAAGAAGCTGATGGTTATAATGATGATGTTACACTTAATGTCGTTTCTGATACTGATATGATGAATGTTCAAATTAATTATTTAGCAGAAGAAACTTCAGAAGGAAGCGAAACAGATTTTGATCGCACTTTTACACTCTCAGAAAATGACATGGAAATTGGAAAGTTACATTGGGATGGGAAAAACAATTATGAAAAAGACCAGATGGAAGCAAATAATAGTATTGCTATAGAGACACAAGGCCTTGCTCGTGATTTGTTTGTTTTACACCTAGATGTCGTTGGTGAACAAATTAAAGAAGTAGAAGCAGCAGATCCAGAAGAAGGCAAAAATTTAGGCGAAATGTCTGGCGAAGAAGTAATCGATTATTTTGAAACGGATGTTACTAGTGAATTTACAAAATGGTTAATGTTACAAATGCAACAATTTCAATAAACAAGATAAAGATAGGTAGGGAGTAACATGCGCTTTATAACATTGTTTATTAAAAACAACATAATCCAACTTAAGAGACAGTGGTTATCGCTGTCTCTTCTTTTATTGTTTCCAATCATATTAATCGGTTTAAGTATTTTTTTAATTGCTACTTACTTATTACCATCAGAAGAAAATGTTATAGAAATTGGATTAGTTGATTTAGATAAGTCAAAAGAAACAGAACTTGTAACTGAGATGATAACAAACGAGTCGGATGCAAACGAAATAATCAAAATAAAAAATATGGAAGAAGCGGAAGCAGAAAATAAAATTGATAAAAATGAATTAAGTAGTTATATTATTTTTCCTGATGAATTTATAACGAAATTATATGAAGGTATTTCAGTGGAAGTTGAAGTAGTTGGTAATCCACAACGTACGATAGAAAGTGAAATGACAAAAGAGTTAATTGATAGTTTAATGCGTCATATTAATACATCTCAAGCTAATATATTGTTGTTAAATGAACGTGCTAAGGAGTTAAACATGGTACAAAATGAAAGGCAGGCATACTTATTCAACCAATTCACATCGTTTTTACTATATACAACAGGAAAAGATAAAGCGTTAAACAAAGAAGAGATGACACAACATCAAAATACATCACCAATCAATTATTATGCAGTTGTTATTTGGTTTATTGTATCGATAGTCTGGTTATTTATAATTTATAACTTTTTATATCGTGGGTTGCCTACTCGTATAGAAACTCGGATCAAGCTATATGGTGTTACTAAATTACAACAAATTATTGCGAGAATAAGTGTTACTTTAGTCACTACTTTAATATTAGTCAGTATAATATTTGTTTTTTTAACTTCACAGTTAGGTTTAGATTTTGAGTTAGAAGATTACATGAGAATGTTTAATTTATTCAGTTTAATGAGTGTGATTTATTTATTAATACTCGCTTTATTAGAATTAATATTTACATCAGAGTATATTAGATTATTTATTCAACTAATAACTACGTTTATTATGATCGGACTAAGTGGTGCATTAATTCCATCTATTTATTTTCCAGTAGCAATTCAAGAAATATTGACTTATTTACCTTTTAATCATACATTTTATTGGTTAAAAGAAGTGATTTTTGAAGAACGATTTTATGTAGAATATAAATTATTGCTTATAACAGTAAGTGTCTTATTTATAATTTTCGCTTGCGTAGCAATTTGGAAGGAGCGAACGCATAGATGAAAAGTGTTATAAGTACACGTTTAATTCATTTAAAATATAACTGGCTCCATGTTTTATTTTGGCTATTATTTCCTTTATTAATTACATTCATCATAAATCATTTAGTTCTCGCAGTTGAATCAGATACAAAACTGCCTATTTCAGTTATTCAAGAAGAAAATACTGAAATGTCAGAAGCACTTCTTGAGTCGATTAAAATGACTGATTATTTGCGAGTGGTGGACTTAGATAAAAAAGAAGCTTTAAATCAATTAAAAAAGAATGAATTAGAAGCTGTTTTTGTGATTAAGTCTGGTTATGAGCGCCAAATAAAACGTGGCGGACGAAATAAATTAGTTGAGGCATATGAATCAGATTTATCACTAGCGTTTATTCCTATTGCAGAAACACTCACTTCTTATATTCAACAAGATGCAGGCAGATCAAAAGCTTTTTTTGAATTAACTGATTTAAATACTAAATATAATCAAGAAACGACGATTGATTTAAACGATTATATTCAAATGAGTAAAGAAAAAGAAGCAAGTGAAAATTTACTTGAAACAAGTTTAGTTTACAGTGATGAAAAAATTAAAACTACTGACCAATCATTTGTAAAACCAGTTTCTATCTGGCTAATTAGTTATGTATTATCTGTTTTCATGCTATTTGATTGGATAATAAAAGAATCGTCAAAACCTATTACGAATCGCTTTACTTTTTTAAAGGTGAATTACAAACGTTATTTACTTTACAATCTATTTATTTACAGTTTTATAATATTCATTACTAGCTTTATCAGCTTATTTATTTTAAATATTAACTTATCATTACTTCCATTAATGACATTTCAGTTTTCTGTAAATAGTATTATATTTTTAATGGCTACACGTTTTAGAAAAAAGTTCACCTATTATGCGTTTGCGATAGGAAGTACTCTTTTAATTATGGTCGTGAGTGGCCTGTTTATTCCAATAAATCAATTACTCTCTAATTCGATGTTGTTTGATTTGTTGAACCCATTCACTCTAATGTTGCAAAATAAAAGTTATTTTATAGGTTTAATGATTACAATACTTCTGCTATTGATATGGTCAATAAGAAAGGAGAAAAGCAATGCTTGAGTTGAAAGAAGTTGCTAAAAGTTATGGGAAAAATGAGGTTTTAAGCTCCATTAATTTTAAAGTAGAACAAGGAAAAATCATTGGACTTGTAGGAGAAAATGGTGCAGGAAAATCAACATTATTAAATATTATCGCAACTTTAAATAAACCTTCACGAGGAACGATAAGTTATAATAATTTAAATTATCATAAAAACATTAAAAAAATACGTAAAAAAATAGGCTATGTGCCTCAAGAAATAGCTGTTTGGGAACATTTATCCGTTCGCGAAAACATGTTATTTTTTGAACAATTATCTTGGAAAAGACAATCAGAAGAAGATTTAAGAAAGTTATGTACAGAAATGAACTTAATGAAATGGACAGAAAAAGTCTCAACGTTATCAGGTGGCATGAAACGAAAATTGAATTTAGCAATTTCATTAATTCATGAACCAGAATTATTGTTATTAGATGAGCCAACAGTAGGAATTGATTTGAGGTCTAAAAAAGAAATAGCAACATATCTAAAGGAATTAGTAATAGATAAACAACTAATTATGATATATATTTCACACGATATGGATGAAATAAAGCAACTTTGTGATAAGATATACTCATTAGGCGATGATTCATATTATGAAGCATTATTAAAAAATGAAGGTTTATTCGTTGTAAATTTATCATAAGAAGGAGGATTTGAATTGGAATTAATTCAAACAGAAAATTTTTTAATTGATAAAGACAAACACGCTAAAAGAATTATGAAGTTTGAAAATGCACAATTTATTAATGTTCAAATGAAAAAAGATGAAGTTTTAAGTGAACATTATACGAGAGAAAGAGCTATTATAATTGTTAGAAAAGGCCGCGTAAAATTTAACTTTGGAGAAGATACAGTTATTGTAACAAATGAAAACATTCTTTCGATGGAACCATCAGAAGTTCATGATGTCTTGGCTTTAGAAGATACAGACTTTATGATTATTAAAGTAATTTAAAAAACAGACTCATTAAAGTCTGTTTTTTCTTGTTCGATTACATATATTTGTTTAGGTTCAATTAAAGATACGTCTTTATTTTTTTCACCGTCTTTAATGATTAACCAAGTGAAAAATAAACCAATTGCGATAATAGCTACAACTAAGATGACTAATACAACAACAAATATACGTGACTTATTTTGTTTATCTGACATTTACTACCCACCTTATTAAACTTATACATTTAGTATAACTTAAAAAAGCACGTTAGGGTTGTAAGAAGGTAATAAAAAATTAATTTATTTCGATATGCTTTGTCGAGTCATCTTTGTATTTACGATAGAATTCAATCATACTCGGTAATGTATCTTTTAAATCAGGACAAGCAATATTGCCAGTTAATAAATCTCTTTCTGCTTGAGTCGTGTCGTAACTAGTATCGTAAATAAAGTAATCAATGGCTTCTTTTTCTACTTTTATCCATTTACGTAAGCTTGCAAGTTCTAAAGTTTTTTTAGTTAATGAACTAGGCACTTGCAATTTAGGTTGACGGTCTAAATATTCGGCTATTAACATTTGATAAAGTTGAGACATTGTATACGGATTTGGATCAGCTAAATGATAAGTTTTATTAATGCCAATATCATTTATCGCTAAAAAACTAGTTGCTTCGATGACATAATCACTAGGAACAAAATTACCTTCAACTTGTGAATTGTCAATCATAGGTATAACAGGTGAAAATTGAAGTTTATCAAAAAAATTAAGGAAAAAATATAAGCCATCAAATTTAGTTGTATAACCTGTTTGTGAATGTCCTTTAACAACACTTGGTCTAATAATTGTCGTGGGAATTTTCATTTTTAATGCTTCAACATCGATTTCAGCTAAATATTTTGTTTCTTCGTAATAATTTTTAAAAGGAGCGTCATGAATTAACTCAGTTTCATAAACCCTACCCTCACGCATGCCAGCTACATAAGCTGTGCTGAAATAAATATATCGCTTCAAATTAGGTAATGATTCTACCCAATCATTCACATTTTTTGTACCATCAACGTTAACGCTATAAGCAAGTTCTTTAGATACTGCTAAATCATAAACAGCGGCTAAATGAAAAACGTGTGTAATATTAGTTGTAACATTTTCACTAATACTCATGTCTAATCCAGGCGAAGTAATGTCGCCTTCAATTATTGTAAAGTTATTTTCATTTAAATCGTTATCTCTCGTAAAAAAATTCAACCGATTCCGAGCTTGATGTTTTGTACTTGGTAAAGTAAGTAAATAAACATGATTAATTTGATTTGGATAGTCTTTGTATAACTGGATCAATAATTGTTCAGCTAAAAATCCAGGAAAACCTGTAATAAAATAAGTGTGTTTCATCGTATCCCTCCTATATATTAAATAGTATAACTTTCTTTTAAAGATAATGCAGTAATTATTTATTGAAAATTCTGAATGTTTAAATTATCAATCAAAAAATTAAGTAAAGCTTTAACTGAATAGGAGTGATAACTATTTTTTTTAGTAATAATATTTAGTTGCCATACTGGAGGATCTTCTAATGGAATCATTTTTATATTTTGATTATTTATTTTGGAATAAACAGAAACTGGCAAAATAGTAATACCTAATTCGGCATTTACTAATTCTGTAATGAGGTCCCATTGTGAACTTTCATAAGTAATATGAGGCTGGAAACCAGCATTTTGACAATGGCGTATAATTAAATCATGTAAAGCAAACTCCTGATTAAATAAAATGAAGTTTTCTTGTTTTAAATCTTCTAAAGTGAGAGTTTTTCTATGAGCAAATTTATGATTAGCATGTAAAAAAACTTTAAAATATTCTTTTTTAAAAGGAAATTCATTAAATTTATTTTTTACTGTAGGTGAAACGACAATACCTATTTCAACTTCACCTTCATCAATTAAAGTTTCAATTTTTTTTGCACCGTGTTCGACTAATTCGAGTTTTATATTAGGATATTCTGTGGCAAAAGCACCTGCAATTTTAGGGAAAAATAAAGCTCCTATAAGTGGTGGAACACCAAACTTTATTTTCCCTTCAGGAATAAGTGCGAGATTATCTAAAAGAGTTGTCAGTTGATTCGTCGCTCCTATAATTTCTTGTGCTTGTTCATAAACAATTTTTCCAGCGTCTGTTAAGATTAATTTCCGGGTAGAACGCTCGAATAATTCAACCTTTAATGTTGATTCTAATTTCTTAATTGATTTACTTAAAGTAGGTTGTGAAATATAAATATTTTCTGCAGCACGAGAAAACCCTCCGTACCGAACGATATTTATAAAGTGATCTAATTCTTTTAATTCCAACAAATCCAACTCCATTCTTAAATTGAATAGTAAGTATTCCTTTTATTCATTTTACTTATAAAACGCTCTCATGTAAAATATTTACTAAATATTAAATAGAAAGTGGGGCGTATTTATATGGCATTAAATGAAGTTGTAATTGTAAGCGCATTAAGAACGCCGATTGGTACGTTTAATGGTACATTAAGAGATATAAGTGCAGTAGAATTAGGTGCTAAAGCTATAAAATCAGTTATTGAAGAAGTGAATATAAAAGTTGATAATATAGATGAAGTGATTATGGGGAATGTCTTACAGGCGGGTCTAGGACAAAACCCCGCTCGTCAAGCATCAATTAAAGCAGGGTTACCTGAACATGTCCCAGCTTATACAGTGAATAAAGTTTGTGGTTCAGGATTAAAATCAGTTCAATTAGCTGCTCAATCAATTATGCTAGATGATGCAGAAATTGTCGTTGCAGGTGGTATGGAAAGTATGAGTAGAGCGCCATATTTATTAGAAGGTGCACGCTCGGGTTATCGTATGGGAGATAAAACAGCTGTAGACAGCATGATTACAGATGGCTTATGGTGTGCGTTTAATGATTATCATATGGGTGTTACAGCAGAAAATATTAATACAGAATTTAATCAAACGCGTAAAGAACAAGATAAATTCTCACAATTAAGCCAAGAAAAAGCAGTAAAAGCTCAAAAAAAAGGCAAATTTACTGATGAAATAATTTCAGTTGAAATTCCTCAAAGACGGGGTGAGCCAACTATTGTGTCAGAAGATGAGCATATTAAACCAAATACAACAGAAGAAAGTCTAAGCAAACTAAAACCTGCATTTAAAAAAGAGGGAAGTGTTACCGCAGGGAATGCATCAGGTATTAATGATGGTGCTGCTGCAGTTGTATTAATGAGTCGAAAGAAAGCTGAAGAGTTAGGTATAAAACCATTAGCGACACTTATAGGGAGCGCAAGTGTTGGACTCGATCCAAAAGTAATGGGACTTGGCCCAATTGAGTCTACAAAGAAAGTTTTAGCAAAAACTAATTTGACAATATCTGATTTAGATTTAATTGAAGCAAATGAGGCTTTTGCAGCTCAATCATTAGCTGTAACTAAAACACTTGAATTTCCTGAAGAAAAGCTTAATGTTAATGGTGGTGCAATTGCTTTAGGTCACCCTATCGGTGCAAGTGGAACACGCATCTTAGTCACACTTATACATGAATTAAAGCGTCGTGAAGGCGCATATGGATTAGCTACTTTATGTATAGGTGGGGGCCAAGGTATTGCAACAATTATAAAAAGAAATTAGTCAGGAGGATTAAAAATGAAAAAAGTATATACTGATTTTGAGTCTGCTGTTGAAGACATTAAAGAAGGTATGACAATTATGGTTGGTGGTTTTGGAATCGTTGGAATTCCCGAAAATTTAATTAAGGCATTACAAAAAAAGGGAACTGGTAATCTGACAGTTATATCAAACAACTGTGGTATTGATGGTTGGGGATTAGGTCTTTTATTAGAAGGTAAGCAAATCTCTAAGATGATTGCCTCATATGTTGGAGAAAATAAAGAGTTTGAACGTCAATACTTAAGTGAAGAACTTGAAGTAGAACTTGTTCCACAAGGTTCTTTAGCCGAAAAAATACGAGCAGGTGGAGCAGGTATACCCGCTTTTTACACGCCAGCTGGAGTTGGAACAAGAATAGCTGAAGGTAAAGAAACAAAGATGTTTGGTGATAAAGAATATTTATTAGAAGAAGCATTGACAGCTGACGTGAGTTTAGTTAGAGCTTGGAAAGCTGATAAAATGGGTAATCTTGTTTATAGAAAAACAGCCCAAAACTTTAATCCGAACATGGCAACAGCAGGAGCAATAACTATTGCTGAAGTTGAAGAAATTGTTGAAATAGGCGAGCTAGATCCAGACGAGATTGATACACCAAGTATTTATGTTCAAGGTATTGTCCAAGGAGATCAAGAAAAACGTATTGAACGATTAACAGTGAAGGAGGTCTAAAAATGAGTAAAAAAAATAATCGTATAACGATTGCAAAACGTGCAGAAAAAGAATTAAAAGATGGCTATTATGTTAACTTAGGTATTGGTATGCCTACAATGGTAGCTAATCATATTTCAGAAAATAAACAAGTAGTTTTACAATCAGAAAATGGACTTTTAGGAATAGGTCCTTATCCAGCTGAAGATGATGTAGATCCTGACTTAATTAATGCGGGTAAAGAAACTGTTACTGCTATGAAGGGCGCTAGTTTTTTTGATAACGCAACTTCATTTGGTATGATTCGTGGGGGTCATATCGATCTGGCTATTCTTGGCGGTATGGAAGTAGCTGAAAATGGTGATTTAGCAAGTTGGATGATTCCAGGTAAAGTTGTTAAAGGAATGGGAGGCGCCATGGATTTAGTTCATGGAGCTAA
>Ga0209487_1003890_pt1 | contig 11632 bp, 9 predicted proteins | sample Poulit2012_FD_187524 | JGI IMG/M metagenome (GOLD analysis project Ga0209487, IMG submission 187524) | Agricultural soil microbial communities from Georgia to study Nitrogen management - Poultry litter 2012 (SPAdes) (version 2) | ecosystem: Environmental > Terrestrial > Soil > Agricultural land... | reverse complement strand
TAGTTGCTCCATCACTCCCGAAGTTGCTCGACACATCAAATAGTTGCTCCATCACTCCTAAAGTTGCTCGACACATCAAATTCTTGCTCCATCGCTCACAAAGTTGCTCGACAGACTAAATAGTTGCTCCATCGCTCACAAAGTTGCTCGACAGACCAAATAGTTGCTCCATCACTCCTAAAGTTGCTCGACAGACTAAATAGTTGCTCCATCACTTACAAAGTTGCTCGACAAACTAAATTCTTGCTCCATCGCTACAGAAGTTGCTCGACAAACTAAATTCTTGCTCCATCGCTACAGAAGTTGCTCGCCAAATCAAATTCTTGCTCCATCGCTCACAAAGTTGCTCGCCAAATCATAATAATAATCAACTTTATTCGAGCGGGCTTTCTACTGCAATTTTCACAAGAAATGCTATGTTTTGCTCTTTCTCTTTATATACGTTAAGATACTAACTGTCAATAAAAAATGGCATTATAGGAAGTAAACCAGACAATCAGCGAAAGGATGTTATAAACACAATGACCCTATTCCCTAAAAGATGGATAGCACTTGTTAGTCTTAGCGTGTTACTTTTGTTAACTGCGTGTCAAGGTGATACGGATGAAGAAACTGCAGACGAGGAAGAAAATGATGGTGCTAACATAACAGAAGTAGTTGGTATTGAACCTGGATCAGGAACGATGACGATTGCACAAGAGGCGATCGATGCCTATGACTTAGATGTAGAACTTACACCAAGTTCAGAACCAGCGATGTTAACAGAACTGGAAAATGCAATTGAAAACGAAGAGCCGATTGTGGTGACGTTATGGCAACCACATTGGATGTTTACGAAGCACGATTTGAAATTTTTAGAGGATCCAGAAGAAACATTAGGTGAAGCAGAAAACATTCATACGATGGTGCGTGAAGAGCTTGAAGATGACCATCCATCTGCATTTGCATTACTTGATAACTTTTACTGGGAAGTAGAAGATATGAACGAAGTAATGGCAAAATTTGGCGAGGATGAAAGCGTCGAACCTCGTGATGCAGCACAAGAATGGATTGACGATCATCCAGATAAAGTAGCAAAATGGACAGAAGGCATTGACCCTGTCGATGGTGACACGGTTGAATTAGCTTATGTGCATTGGGATACAGAACTTTCCTCAACAAATGTTGTGGCACTCGTTCTTGAGGATTTAGGGTACAATGTTGAATTAACTCCTCTTGATATGGGAATCGCTTTTGAATCATTAGCAGAAGGCAATATTGACGGCATGTTAATCGCTTGGCTCCCAGTTGGCGCAGCTAGCTACAAAGAACAATATGATGATGTGATCAATGATTTAGGTCCGAATTTAGAAGGTGCAGAACAAGGGTTTGTCGTCCCTGCATATATGGATATTGATAGCATCGACGAATTACCAACAAAATAAATTAAATAAACCTCCACTAACTTTCATAATTAGTTAGTGGAGGTTTTTATATGACGTAAGTCCGGATTACTCTTCTAAATTTGTTAAACCTCTTTTTATTTCTGTCGGCAACTCAAAGAAAGGTTGAATATCTTGTACGTATTCTAAAATCCCCAAAAATTCATCATCTTCATTAAAAATCGCCTTATACGTTAGATGAACGTATTGATTGCCTTTTTTAAACCACATACTTTCTTGGGTTCGTTTCTTTGTTTTTAAATCACGGATTAATGTCATCACTTTTCGTAAACTTTTTGGTGGATGACAGTTCGCCACATTACGCCCTATCGAAGTCGGTGTTCGTACGAGCATCATGTCGGAAGCTTCGGTAATTTTATTGAAATATTTAAAGACACTATTTTTATCGACGTACGTGATCTCAAGTGGCAAACTATTTAAAATGAGATTTGCTTCTTCAATCGATAAATAGCCTCCGCCAAAACGAATATCTTGTTTCGGATCGATATTTATGATGTTCGTTTCTGCTGGCTTTTCTAATGTTGAAGCTGGTTGCCAAGTTGCTTCCTGTTCAATGAGTGTATAGCCAAAAGCATCACTTTCATTTGCCACTGTAGCCCAATCCTCTTCTGTAAAAACTTCCACAAGGATTGGCAAGATAATTTTTTCTTCTTGAAATATCATTTCTGTAAAGGCTTTTCTAAACGTCGAATACGTTGTTTGTACGTTGGAAAATACAATATTAGGTAATTCACTAATATGTCGTTTTGCCCCTTGGTAAAAAGCGCGAATTCGGTCATCCTCACGCCACATTAATCTAGTCGGCATATAATATCCATAGCGTTCCATTATTGGGAACATTAACTTTTCCTTCTTATGATAATGTTTGTGAAACTCACCTAATTGAAAAAAGAGCTGTTGTAATTCACTTACATCTTCAAGCTGATTTTTTTCATATTGTTGTAGCAGTTCATCCGTTCGGTTGAGCAGTGATTGACATGCCCTATTTTCACTTAAGAATATCGTTACCGGATGATGGTTTTCAAACGTTTCATATACTTTATAATCGAACAAGTCATCATGAATAGCTAAAAAGTTTCCCACATCTTCTACGGTAATTTCATCGTCATTATGGATTAATTCTTGCTCCATTAGCAAAATATATTGTGCGCCTGCATCATGAAATTGTTCATTATAATCGACTCGAACCTCCGATAATGATTCCCCATCACGCAATCGAATGATTAATTCTTTTAATGCTTTGATTCTCTTTATATCAAACCGCATATCTAACATCTATGTCACCTCATATTTTACATTGTTTAAACGAATATATATGTGAAAGTTTATTTTTATAAAAATGACTACTATTTCAAGTATAAACTGCTTTTCTATAAGTACAATGAATTCGAGGAAATTGTCGTTAAATCGTTTATGATGAATGAATAACTGTGACATCCGTCACATAACTTTCAAAAATACACCTAATAGAAAACGAATTCTTTTAAAACGTGGCAAAAATAAAATGCATAAAAGGCATATAAGTCGTTATAAATAATCTTAATTATTAAACAATTTGTGCAACCGTTATCAAAAAAGTATTGCATTTCTGTTAACTGTACGTATAATTAAATTTAGAAGATTTGATTTATTTCGGAAACAAATCTTGCTATACATATGTGAAGAAACGTAAACTATTAAGTACATTTTGTATTGCTAAATTTTATGATAAAAATGACCCTCCAAAGAATAGCTTTGTTTGCTATAACAATTGATGTTGGAGGAATTTCTTTATGAGATTGTTCTCATATTATCTTTATAAAAGTAGAAATAATCTAATAGTACTTAAACAAAGGAATCATACTGCATATATACGACAAACGTGGTACTTTCTATTAAAAGTAATTAAATAGACTGAAAGATTCTAATTTTCAATAAAGGGAATGGTCTTATGGATAATCGAAACATCATTTTAGACGTGAAAGATTTACAAACGTCTTTTTTCACAGACGCCGGTGAAGTGCCTGCTGTCGATCATGTTAACTTCCATGTTCGGGAAGGAGAAGTCCTTGGTATTGTTGGTGAATCCGGATGTGGAAAAAGTGTCACCTCCCTTTCCATCATGGGACTTGTACCAAAGCCACCAGGTGAGATTGTCGGAGGAGAAATCTTGTATAAGAATGAAAATTTATTAGCAAAGTCTGAACGAGAAATGCGAAAAATTCGTGGCAACGAAATTGCGATGATATTCCAAGAACCAATGACTTCGCTCAATCCTCTATTTACGATTGGCGATCAAATGGTGGAAGCAATGCTCATTCACAACAAAAAGTTATCAAAAAAAGAAATTCATGAAAAAGCAGTCGAAATGCTAAGACTTGTTGGCTTACCACGGTCTGAGGAAATCATGAAAGAATACCCACATCAATTATCGGGTGGAATGAGACAAAGAGTCATGATTGCGATGGCATTGTTGTGCAATCCACAAGTACTGATTGCTGATGAACCTACAACTGCTTTAGATGTAACGACACAAGCACAAATTTTAAAATTAATGCGTGAATTAAATACAAAATTACATACAGCGGTCATTCTAATTACTCATGATCTCGGCGTTGTCGCAGAAACATGTGAGCGTGTCATCGTTATGTATGCAGGCAAAGTAATTGAAGAGGCACCGGTAAAAAAGCTATTCACAAATCCAGAACATCCGTATACAAAAGGCCTTATAAAATCTGTGCCTGATATTAGAAAAAAAGAAGACAGACTACATTCTATTGCAGGAAATGTTCCTATTCCTGGCTCTGTGAAGCAAGGCTGTAAATTTGCTGCTCGCTGTGAGTTTGCATTTGATAGGTGTTTCAAGGAAAATCCTCCCTTGTATCAAACATCGGACGAGCAAAAAACACGCTGCTTCTTATATGACAAGGAAGGAGTAGAACAAGATGACGAAGCCGCTATTAGAAGTTAAAGGATTAAGGAAGTATTTTCCAATTAAACAAGGGTTATTAGGTAAAACGACAGGCCATGTTAAAGCAGTAAATGATATTTCTTTTCATGTGAATGAAGGTGAAACTCTCGGTATTGTAGGAGAATCCGGATGTGGGAAGTCCACGACGGGAAGAATGCTCGTACGTTTACTAGAACCGACAGAAGGAAGTATTGTATTTGATGGTAAAGAATTAACTACTCTTTCAGCAAATGACATGAGAAAAACGAGACGTGATATTCAGATGGTGTTCCAAGACCCTTATGCCTCGTTAAACCCACGCCATACAATTGAGCGAATTTTGAGTGAACCATTACTTGTCCATGGATTAAAAGATTCCGAAGCACGTAAGAAAAAGGTACATGAATTCCTTGAAATTGTTGGTTTAAACGCCTATCACGCTACCCGTTACCCACATCAATTTAGCGGCGGGCAAAGACAACGTATCGGAATCGCTCGTGCACTCATGACGAATCCGAAATTAGTTATTGCTGATGAACCTGTTTCTGCCTTAGATGTTTCGATACAGGCACAAGTTTTAAATTTGATGCAAGATTTACAAAAGCAATTTAATTTAACATATATTTTTATTGCACATGATTTAGGAGTTGTTAGACATATAAGTGACCGAATTGGCGTCATGTATTTAGGGAAAATGGTCGAAGTATCAGATAGTGAAGCTTTATACAATAAGCCACTTCATCCCTATACTCAAGCTTTATTATCAGCTGTTCCTGTACCAGATCCCGAATATGAAAAAGAAGAAAAAGTATTGGAAGGCGATATGCCAAGTCCTGCTGATCCACCAACTGGTTGTGCATTCCATACACGGTGTCCATTTAAAATGGATATTTGTATGAAACAAGAGCCACAGTTAAAAGAAATGGAAGATGGTCATTCTGTTGCTTGTCATTTATACAATGAAACAAGCAGCAATGATATACAAAAAAATAAAGAGGGGGCCTTTGTATGAAGTTCAAACATGCTAGATTATTATTAGTCTTACTATTGCTCTTAATCGGAACAATTCTTGCAGCTTGTTCTGGTTCTGGAGACGACCAAGCAGGTGGCGAAGATGATGGCGGTGACACAGAAGCTACTGAAGATAATGGTGGTAGCGGTGGCACGTTAATCTTCGGTCGTGGAGGAGATTCTACTTCACTAGATCCATCTAGAACGACAGAAGGAGAAACATTTAAAGTAACGAAAAACCTTTTCGAAACATTACTAGAATTTGAAGATGAAGGAACTGCTGTTGAGCCAGGACTTGCTAAGGATTGGGATGCATCAGATGATGGCTTAACATATACATTTGAATTAGAAGAAGGCATTACATTCCATGATGGTACAGATTTTAATGCAGATGCTGTTGTGGCAAATTTTGAACGTTGGGCTGATGGTGATGAGGAAAAATTCCCTTACTATAGCACGATGTTCGGTGGCTTTGGTGATGATGAAGAACATGTCATTGAATCTGTAGAAGCAGAAGATGAATACACCGTCATCTTTACACTAAAACGTCCACAGGCGCCATTCTTAAAGAATATCGCTATGGATATGTTCGCTATTTCTAGCCCCACTGCTTTTGAAGAACATGGAGATGACGATTACGAAAGAAATCCGGTTGGTACGGGGCCATTTAAATTTGTAGAATGGAAACCTAATGATTCTATTACGGTTGTAAAGAATGAAGATTATTGGAAGGAAGGTCTTCCAAAACTTGATAAAGTAGTGTTTGAATCCATTCCTGATAACGCTGCAAGATTAAATGCTTTAATTGCTGGTGAAATTGACCTTGCTGATGGAATTAACCCAGCAGATGGCGAGCAAATTGAAGAAAATGCCGATTTACAATTATTTGAACGTCCATCGATGAACGTTGGATACTTAGGATTAACAGTAACGCGTGAACCATTTGATCAAAAAGAAGTTCGTCAAGCAATGAACCATGCGATAAATAAAGAAGAAATTATTGAAGCCTTTTTTGAAGGGCGTGCAGATATTGCTGTAAACCCTATGCCAGAATCAATCGAGGGATATAATGAGGACATTGAAGGATATGATTATGATCCAGAAAAAGCAAAAGAGTTGTTAGAAGAAGCTGGGCTTGGTGATGGTTTTGAAATGGAATTATGGGCAATGCCTGTTCCACGTCCATACATGCCAGATGGTGAAAAAGTGGCTGAAGTGATTCAAAAGAACTTAGCTGATGTTGGAATTACTGCTGAAATTGTATCTCATGAATGGGCTACTTATCTAGAACTAGCAAGTAAAGGGGATGCGGATGCATTCATGCTTGGTTGGACTGGAGATAACGGGGATGCAGACAACTTCATCTATGCATTACTAGATGAGGATAATATCGGTAGTAACAACTATACGTACTTCAAAAACGATGAAATGCATGACCTTTTAATCGAAGCACAAACCGAAGTAGATGAGGAAAAACGTATTGAGCTTTATCAAGAAGCACAGGAAATCATCCATGAAGAAGCACCATGGGTTCCAATCGCTCACTCGACACCACTTCTAGGTGGAGCAAGTGATATTACTGGTTTCTTACCTCACCCTACAGGTTCTGATTTACTTTCAAACGTCGAATTTACAGAATAAACATGATATTTAAGGAGGGAAATCCGCCTGATTTCCCTCTCTTTTCATTTTACAATCTAAATTATTTAAGATTAATAGGTTCATAATTTCATAACATATGTATCTATAGTTTGTTCAATATCATAGACTGTAAAATTACATATTTTCATTCCTCCCTTTGTTAAATGGAAGGTATCTCATGGCATAAGTGACACATTGTTTTTTAAAACGTAAGACTGGACATGTTGCAATATTTGACGATAAAGAGGTGAAGAAATGCTTAACTATATAGGGAGAAGATTACTACAACTTATTCCAGTTTTATTTGGGATGACGTTTATCGTCTTTATGATTATTCGAGCTATTCCAGGAAACCCTGCACAAGTTATCCTTGGACAACAAGCTACAGCAGAAGCTATCGAGGCGATGACGGTTAAATTAGGACTTGATAAGCCTTGGTATACCCAATATTTTGTATATTTAAAGGAAATATTATCAGGTGACTTAGGTGAATCATTACGGACTAGAACTCCAGTTGCAGATGAAATATGGCCATATTTAGCCGCCACATTAGAATTAGCTATATTTGCGATTATTATTGCTATTATTGTCGGAATGAATGCTGGTATTATCTCTGCATGGTTCCAAAATTCATGGTTTGACTATACGGCAATGATTCTTGCTCTTGTCGGAGTGTCAATGCCAATCTTTTGGTTAGGTTTAATGGGACAATGGGCATTTGCAATTGAACTGTCTTGGTTACCAACGACTGGACGAGCCCCCAGTCGGGATCCTGTTGATCCGGTCACACATCTTTATCTAATTGATACACTTATTAATGGTCGATTTGATCAGTTCCTGCAAGTAATACGACATTTAATATTACCTGGAATTGCACTAGCAACGATTCCTATGGCTATCATTGCACGGATGACACGCTCAAGTATGTTAGAAGTGATGCGCTCAGATTATATTCGTACAGCTAGAGCAAAAGGACAAAAGATGTTTTTCGTCGTATACCGCCATGCACTTAAAAATGCAATCATCCCTGTATTAACGATTATCGGTCTACAAATGGGTATGTTACTTGGTGGAGCAATTTTGACGGAAACGATATTTGCTTGGCCAGGCATTGGAAGATACATTTATGATGCGATCGGTTACAGAGATTATCCTGTCATTCAGTCTGGCATTTTAATTGTGGCATTCTTTTTCGTTATGATTAACCTAATCGTCGATTTATTATATAGCGTGATTGACCCTAGAATTAAATATGACTAAGAAGGAGGCATGCGACGATGTCAAACCCCATAGAACAAGTAGAAGATAAAGTAGAAGAACAAACGGGCAAAACGATTAGTCCGTGGCGAGAAACTTGGAGAGAATTTAGACGCAACCGGATTGCACTCGTTGGGATGATTATTGTTTTATTTTTTATATTTCTCGCAATATTTGCGACATTTTTGGCAAAAGAAGGCATCAACGAACAAGTGATGACAGACCGTCTACAACCTCCTTCTAAAGAATATTGGTTGGGAACAGATGATTTTGGTCGTGATATATTATCTAGAATCATTCACGGTGCACGTATTTCTTTATGGGTTGGTTTTTCTTCTGTTATCGGTTCCGTTATAGTAGGTAGTTTACTAGGCATTATCGCAGGCTATTATGGCCGATGGGTAGATACGATTATTTCAAGGTTTTTTGATATTATGTTAGCATTCCCTTCGATTTTACTAGCGATTGCGATTGTAGCTGTGTTAGGCCCTTCTTTACGAAATGCGTTAATTGCAATTGCAATTATTAACGTTCCTAACTTTGGTAGATTGATTCGCTCGAAAGTGTTAAGTATAAAAGAAGATGAATATATCATGGCTGCTAAAGGAATTGGTATGCGCGATACTCGAATTTTATTTTCTCATATCTTACCGAATTCGATGGCTCCTGTCATTGTACAAGGAACACTTGCAATTGCAACAGCTATTTTAGAAGCTGCTGCATTAGGTTTCCTTGGACTAGGCGCACAAGCCCCAACACCTGAGTGGGGGAAAATGCTCGCAGACTCCAAGGACTATATTCAAACAGCACCATGGACGATGATTTTCCCGGGCCTTGCAATTATGTTAACAGTCCTAGGCTTTAACTTAATGGGTGATGGTCTTCGCGATGCAATGGATCCAAAGATGAAAAACTAAAAATGTTATTATCGGAATTTATCTAAAAATCTTACCACTCCACATGAAATATAGTTTCGTGTAGGGTGGTTATTTTATGACAAAAAGAACTTTTAAGCGGTTTAAGATTCGTAATTATTAAATTAGTAGCAAAAAAGCACGGGTGAGACTATCTGAGTTTTCCAAAAGGATACCTTCTAGACTATTTTCTTCGAATAATAAGGCGTTGACATTTAATAGCTTGTTAAAAGCACTTTTCCTTTAAAAGATTCCACTTCCTCCACTGCTTCTTTTACATCTAATAAATCGTACGCCGTATTTGTCTCCATCAAAAACAATTGCTTATTTTCGATTAGATTTATTAACTGATTAAAAATTGCTTGCCATTTCTTTACTCTTACATCTTTGATCCAATGTCGTAAATGAAAGATATTAGCGTTTACTTTTGCTTTATTTACAGTTTCTGCCCAATTTACTTGTTGCCCTGATAACAGACCAATAGTCAAAAAGTTTCCATTTGGTTGTAAGCAAAATGCTAGATCTGTACCAGATAAACCACCAATCGAATCAATAGCAGCATTAGCCCCAATTCCGTTAGTTAGTTCCATCACTGTTTCATATAACGGGTCTTCCGAGGTGTTTATGACAACTGAAGCACCTAGTTGGAGTAAATCCTTTGTATGTCTATTATTTCTTGTAATTGCAATTAATCGAAAACCAATGACTTTTGATAACTGAGCAAGGATACGCCCAATAGAAGAGCCACAAGCATTTACTAATAAAACATCATTTGTTTTTAATTTTAAAACTTTCGTACACACTACCAGCGCTGTTACCGGGTTGATATACATTTGTGCAGCTGTAAAGTCATCAATAGAACGTGGGATAACGACTGCCCATTCTGCTGGTGCTTTCACATATTCCTGCCAAGTTCCCTCACCTCGTAAAGGAAGAACCCGCTTTCCGATAAGTTCTTCTGATACAGACGCACCTACTTCTTCGACAATCCCAACTCCCTCATATCCTGGAGTATTTGGTAAAGTAATCCGGTGGGAATATGATCCTCGAATCGGTATAAGATCAGAGGGGTTGATAGGCCGGGCTAACATGTGAACAAGCACTTCATTATCTTTTGGGCGTTCAATACGTTTTGATTCAATCTTTAAAACATCTTTAGGACAACCAAAATCATGGAATTTTAAACATTTTGCAGACAACATTATAAATCTCCTTCATTTTCATACTGCTTTGTCATGTGCAATAATTGGATCTGTTTTTGAATAATAATACTTCATTTACATTTTACACAACATATTCTGATTTTTGTAGTAACGCTAAGTAAATATGATTCACTTCATTAAAGAGTAATTAGATATCGGAGTTGCATTTAAATATGCTTGCTTATGGCATTACAATGATACATGTTATTTTTCTATTTGACATGAAGAGATTTTTTTGGAATCAATAAAAAATAGAGATACGAAATCGATTACGATTTGCATCCCTATTGATATATTGTTTTGTTATTATCTTTCGCTCTATTATTATTATAGACGTTTGAATAAAATATTATTTTCCAAATGAACGTGTTGAAATGTTTCTTCTTCCATTTCTTTGAGCCGCTCATACGTCATGCTATATGTGTTACAAGCTCCTTCTGGCAGTTCATATCCATTCGTTAGTTTGCGCATCTCTTTTAAAAGATTACCACTTACATCGTGTTCATCTTCTAGTCCACCGTTTGCAATACGGATTTCTTCTAGTAATGCGTCATTTGGATTTTTTTCATATTGTTTAATTAATGGAAACACTTCTCTTTCTTCTTTTAATGAATGTTCTTCCATTTCTAAACGGAATTCGTTATATAAACGTTGTAGTTCCTTTAAATGCGGGTGATCCATGCCATGCACGCGATAAATTTTCGTGACATACTCTTGAACTACAGGCAGTTCTCTATATAAATACGCATGGTGGCGATGAACAATATGATCGATAATATCTGTTAAAGATTCTTCATTCCAATCTTTTGCTACATGCCCTTCCGCCGTCCATTGTTCGTATGTTGTATTTAATTCATTTAAAATGGCCTCACCATCTAGTTCTTGTTGTTGAAACGTTTCTTGTAATGGCTTATCTCCACCACAACAAAAGTCTATTTGTTTTTCTTTAAATAAGTCGCTCGCTTTCGGAAATAACTTCACAATATCTGCTGGTGTACTAGCCGCTGTAAATGTTGTCATCGTTATACCTCCTTGCATTCTTATCAACTATTATATAGGATAACAACTTTTCTTCTGTGACATGCATCACAGGCAAGACCAATATTAGTACATTTTTTAAACAAATTTGTTTAAGATAGCAAGAAGATGTAGGATGACATACGTTAATTTAGGCTCAAAAGAAGTTATTAGTTATGTGCGATGAGACGAGGTTATGCGCGCTCAGAAAAATTTATA
>Ga0209487_1003888_pt1 | contig 11632 bp, 2 predicted proteins | sample Poulit2012_FD_187524 | JGI IMG/M metagenome (GOLD analysis project Ga0209487, IMG submission 187524) | Agricultural soil microbial communities from Georgia to study Nitrogen management - Poultry litter 2012 (SPAdes) (version 2) | ecosystem: Environmental > Terrestrial > Soil > Agricultural land... | reverse complement strand
CAGGAGTACTCTACTACCAGATCGATACGGAGAATTATACAGCGACGAAGAAGATGGTGGTGATTGAATAGTAGATAGTAGATAGTGGATGGTGAATGAATCGGTTTTGGGATAGCCTCTCTTCGGATGATACTCCGGAGAGAGGTTTTTTTTATTGTACCGTTTTTGGTTGTGAAGCAAGTGTGAAGCAGCAAAGGACCGGGAAGATTTATAGCTTGTCGGCTGAAGCCAACAGCCAGGTATGATAAATGGCAGACCGTCGGACGGAGATTTGATTTTAAATGTTTATGTTATCTTCCAATTCGGAATCAAATTTCAATACGAAGATGAGTCGAGCTTTTGTCAGAGAAGATGATCAGGAAGAAGCTCCGATTATTCCGCCGAGAGCGGCTTTGCCGGAGGGGTTTCCAAATTATGTGACCCCCCTGGGTAAGAGATTATTGGAGGAAGAACGCAAAGAGATTGAATCTGAAATCGCCGAACTTTCCGATGCGGATGAAAGTCAATATCGCAGGAAGCTCACTGTTTTGCGGGGCCAGCTGAATTCACTCCTCGAAAGAATCAGTACCGCTCAGATCATTGATTCGGCTGCACAACCACGGGATGAAGTTCGGTTTGGCGCGACGGTGACCTATCGGATGTTTCCGGGACGACGGGATACCACCTTCCGCATTGTGGGGGTAGATGAGGCGAATATCAAAGAGAAAAAAATCGCTTTTGTTTCGCCGGTGGCACAGGCGATGATCGGTCATAAGGCGGGCGACGATGTGGTTTTTTATCCGGGGGATGAGAAGCGTATCCTGAAGATCATCAAGATCGAATACGTTTGAAAGAAGAGGAAATCATGGGGCAAAAAAGAAAGCAGCCTTTCTGTCAATACTATTTTTTCTTTTGCCAAAGGACTTTAGTTTCAGGCAGCAAAACAGCAAAATAACTTTTTATAAATGATCTTTTACTAAATGATGTACCGCATGCAGATCCGGTCGTCGAGGTGAATTTTTCAGTCTCTGGTGTCCGGGAGTGCAAGATGTGGTCTCCGGGATTTGGCTACAATTTGCTTGGTCGGATTCCGAATTCGTTGTAAAATGCTTTTGAGAAAGCAGCGGAGGAACTGTAGCCGACCAGAAATGCTGTGTTTTTGATACTTTCTCCCTCCTGTAAAAGGTCGAGTTCTCTTTTGAGAATCATTTTCTTGTGGTATTGCATAATCGTAAAACCGAACATCTTTTTAAATTCCCGTTGCATAGTCGTTTCGCTCAACCCGATCATTTTTGATAATTCAGCCAGCCCTGAGATGTTGTGATGGCGGGAGCTTAGAAGATCCTTTAAATCGTACATTTTGTTTCGAAGGGAGGGCAGCCTATTTGAAATAGATTTCTGCGATGGCAGGTTTAGGGTTTTTTGAAGTTCAATGAAATAGTGAAACAAGATTTCCCTTGTTTTCATTTTCAGATAGAATATCCTCTGATTTCCGAGGAATGGACAATTCAAGATTTGTAAAAACAGATGGTGAATCTCGGGGGAAAAACGTGTTTTCGTAGTCTTGTGAGTGTCCGGAAAAAGGAAGAGATCTTTGCTTTTGATGGATAAAACCCCGGAATCGATTGTCTCCCGTAAATAATCCGAAAAGAAATTCAGAGGTAAATGGAGATCCATGGAAAGCAGATCCGCTCCGGCCGGGATGTCATTGTAAGCGGGCTTTTCCCCGGTGGTGCTCAGAAACGCAAAACCGCTTTGAATCAAATCCCTCTGATGTGCTGAAATTCCATATCCGATCTGTCCACGGACAATAAAAGTCAGGGTAATCATATCGGGATCGGTAGGATTTTGTAAGACACAGATAGGGTCCGATGGTTTGATCTGACAATAACATAAACTGACCCCTTCAAAGAGAGGCACTATAATCGTTTCTCTCTCGCCGAACAAGGGAGAATGAATCAGGATTCTATCCTTGGTTTCGGTTTGATTCACCGCAAAATATGTTCCCCGATATCGCACTCCGATATCAAAACTGTCTTTATTCAGAAAGGGAAATAAATTTTCCATAAGAATTGGGAATTGCTCTTCTTATGAAGATATCTCAATAAAGATACAGATCTGTTTGGAAAATAAAAATAATACAAGATCGATCTCCTGAGGTGATTTGAAGTTTCACCTTGTGAATAGGTGTTCTGGTGTTTCTGGACAATATTTTACAGGTTTTGGACAACCCTTTTAGAAGGGGACTGCATATTTTTGAGACTAAAATTTAGAAAAATCGTAACTAAAATTTTAAAATCGCCTGAAATGTGGCATTTTTAAATAAATTTCGTCCGAAAAATATACTTTATGTCAATTTTTTACCTGCTCTCTGAAAAACAATCGACTTTTCCGTTGAAAACGATTCTGGTTTTTCTTCTTTTCTTCATTTTTAGTCTCGCTTCCCTTCACGGGATGCAAATTTTTGTCAAATTACCCTCTGGAAAAACGATTACACTGGAAGTAGAACCAGAAGATGCCATTCAACAGGTGAAACAAAAAATCCAGGATAAAGAAGGAGTATCGCCTGAAATCCAAAGACTTTTTTTTCAGGAAGAAGAGTTGGAAAAAGGACGCACCTTATCATACTATGAAATTCAAAGAGAAGATACACTTTATCTTTTTTACTCATTTTCTCCCTCTGCGAATGATATCCTGTATGTGGATCAAAATGTTGTCGGCGGGAATCAAAGCGGCGACAGCTGGACAAATGCCATCCCCGAACTGGCGGATGCGCTGCAATGGGCAAGGGAGCAGGATGCTTCCGGTGAGGGTTGGTCGGAGGCAGAACCTCTCAGGATTTTTGTCGCCAGAGGCACTTATTTACCTCGATACAGTCCTGAAGACGGAATCGTTGAGTCGGACAATCCGGCAGACCATCGTGATAAGACTTTTCTGCTGGTCAAAAATGTTCAGCTATACGGTGGTTTTGATCCCGAGAATGAGATTACTGATCTGGGGCATGATCGTATTCTTCCTGGTTCCAGTGAGGGTATTCCATTTGAAGGATCCATTCTTTCGGGAGATCTTGGTACACCTGATGACAGCTCGGACAATGCCTATCATGTACTGATTTCTGCAGGGGATGCAGGTGTCGCTCTACTAGCCGGATTCATTATATCGGGAGGAAATGCGGATGGAGAAAATTCTATGATTACTGTTAATTCATCAAATTTCATGAGAGGCTATGGCGGGGGGATATATTTCTCTTCATCTTCTCCTGTTTTGACGAATGTGGCACTTGACGGAAATTCAGCTCAATCAGGAGGCGGGATATATAATTATTTTTCTTCCCCTGTTTTAATGAATGTGATCCTCCGTGGAAATACTGCTCATGATGGCGGTGGAATGTATAATTATTCTTCATCTCCTGCTTTGACGAATGCGACGATCAGCGGAAACGTCACTTCTTCAGATGGCGGTGGAATGTATAATTATTCTTCATCTCCTGCTTTGACAAATGTGACGATCAGCGGGAATCAAGTTACTGGCTATGGCGGCGGGATGCATAATTATTTTTCTTCTTCTCCTGTTTTGATGAATATAACGATCAGCGGGAATCAGGCTGGCTACGGCGGTGGAATATATAATGACTCTTCTTCTCCTGTTTTAACGAATGTGGTGGTCGGAGAGAATACTGTCCAGGAAAATGGTGGCGGGATGTATAATTATTCTTCTTCTCCGGTTTTTACGAATGTAACGGTCAGCGGGAATCAGGCTACTGGCTATGGCGGCGGGATGTATAATACTTTTTCATCTTTTCCGGAAATTTACAATTCTATTTTGTGGGGGAACAGGGGCATAGTTGATGGAAAGAATATTTACAATGATGACAGCGCACCCGAATTTCATCACAGCTTGATGGAGGGCGGCAGTTGGAATCCTTCCTGGGGAGTGGATCACACCCATAATATTGTAACCGAGAATGACCCATTCATCGACAGTGATAACGGGGATTACAGTTTGACAGCTATCCTTATAGCGATCGATGCCGGAAACAATACCTACTATACCGATCCGGATAAAGGGAACGGTGATTTGGACCATGACCTGGATCTCGCAGGCAATCCGCGTTTGTCCAGCAATACGATTGATCTGGGAGCATATGAATATCAAGGGGAGGTGACTTTTCCGATCATCCCCGGTGATCCCGGCAATTTTATCACCACCTGGAAAACCGATAACGAAGGCACCTCCGCTGACGATCAGATCACAATACCTACTTCAGGTGGTGGATACAACTATCATATTTATTGGGTAGAAATAGGTAATCCAAGCAACTTCGGTACTGAAACGGGTGTGACGGGAGACTTTACCATTCCTTTCCCATCGGCGGGAGAGTACCGGGTAGAGATCAATGGCGATTTTCCCCGCATCTATTTTAATAATAGATGGGATAAGGATAAGATCCTGACGGTGGAGCAGTGGGGAGATATCTCATGGAAGAGTTTTGAGATGGCTTTTCACGGATGTGAAAATCTGATTACAGTTGATGAGATATCTCCGGATCTGACACAGGTTACGAAGATGAATAGCATGTTCAATAATGCAATTTCTTTTAATTCAGATCTGAGCAATTGGAATGTTTCCAATATCGAGAATATGGCTTCAATGTTTCTGGGTGCGGGTTCCTTCAATGGTGATATCGGGGATTGGGATGTTTCGAATGTTGAGAATATGGGAAGCATGTTCTTTAATGCTTCTGCTTTCAATGGGAATATTGAGAACTGGGTGACCAGTAGTCTTAATTATATGAGCGGAATGTTTTCCGGTGCGGGTTCCTTCAATAGTGATATCGGGGATTGGGATGTTTCCAATGTTACAGATATGCGAAATGTTTTCGAGGATGCGGTCTCTTTCAATGGAGATATTGAGGATTGGGATGTTTCAAATGTCGAACGGATGGGAAGAATGTTCTCCGGTGCAACATCTTTTAATCAATCTCTTCAAGGTTGGAACGTAGAATCCGTTTCGGAAATGTATGAGATGTTTTCCGGCGCTGCTTCATTTGATCAAAACCTGAACGCCTGGGATGTATCAGCCGTCACTGATATGGGGGGTATGTTTAGAGGAGCTTTATCCTTTAATGGGGATATTGAAAATTGGGATGTCAGAGATGTTATTTATATGGACGAAATGTTTTTCAAGGCTTTCGCATTTGATCAAAATCTTGGAAATTGGAGTATTGGAGCTGTGAATAATATGGAAATGATGTTGGATTCTTCCGGTCTTAGCTTAGTAAATTATGATCATACACTTGCCGGTTGGGCGGGGCAGACCAATGCGCCGGAAAATATTGTTTTGGGCGCCTCAGGATTGAAATACTGCGAGAGTCAGTCCGCAAGACAATCGTTGATCGATGATCAAGGCTGGACGATAAATGGAGATACTAAAGAATGTTCCACTTTCACTCCTTCTTCAGACAATATTCTCTACGTCAACCAGAATGTGGATCAGTCCACTGCCAGTTACACCGGCACCGGCGACACCTGGGCTAATGCTATTCCCGAACTGGCGGATGCTTTGCAGTGGGCGCGGGAGCAGGATGCTGTCGATGAGGGTTGGTCGGAGGAAGAGCCGCTTCGTATTTTTGTTGCCCGGGGAACCTATCTGCCTCAATACAGTCCCGAAGATGGATTAGCTGATCCGGAAAATCCGACAGACTATCGTGATAAAACTTTCCTGTTGGTCAAAAATGTACAGCTTTACGGTGGATTTGCCGGGACAGAATCCGACCCGGAGGATCGGGATTGGGAATCCCATGAAACCATCCTTTCCGGAGATCTCGGCACACCGAATGATGATTCGGACAATGCCTACCACGTCGTCCTTTCCTCAGGAGATGCAGGTGCCGCGCTCCTGGATGGCTTCACGATATCGGGAGGAAATACGGATGGAGAATACTCTTCGATCCTCGTGAATTCGTTCACTATCTGGAAAAACAATGGCGGCGGGATGTATAATCGATCCTCTTCTCCGGTTTTGACAAATGTGATCATCAATGGTAATACCGCTCAATTGAATGGCGGCGGGATGTATAATTGGGACTCTTCCTCTCCGGTTTTGACAAATGTATCCCTCAACGGGAATACCGCTCAATTATATGGCGGAGGAATGTATAATTCTTCTTCGTCTCCGATTTTGACAAATGTAGAGATCACTGAGAACACCTCTGAAGATAATGGCGGCGGGATGTATAATGACAATTCTTCTCCGGTTTTGACAAATGTGACCCTCAGCAGAAATGCAGCTCAATCAGGCGGTGGATTGCATAATTCTTTTTCATCTCCCACAATCTATAACTCTATCATTTGGGAGAATATAGCCACTGATGGAACGAGTATTTACAATGATGATAGTGCTCCTCAATTTTACCACAGCCTGTTGCAAGGCAGCGGGGGGAGCGGTGATGACTGGAATACTGATTTCGGCATAGACGGAGGGGACAATATCGACGCCGATCCATTATTTACCGATCCTGCCAATGAGGATTATACCTTAGCTGATAACAGCCCTGTCATCAATGCGGGTAACAATGCCTATTATACCGATGCCGATAAAGGCAATGGGGATCTGGAAAATGACTTGGACCTGGCAGGCAATCCGCGTCTGTTTGGCTCTGCTATCGATATGGGTGCTTATGAAAATCAGTCAGCCGTAAATGAACCATCAATTATTACCACCAGCGGTGGAACAACTACATTTACAAAGCCTATTAGTGGCAGTCCTCTACCGATAGCAGTCGATGCGGACCTTGTGGTCACTGACTCAGACAACACCACACTGTTCTCGGCAAACATAGCCATTACCGGTCATTTCCAAAGCGGAGAGGATGTTCTTGGCTTTAGTAATGAGGGTTCTACTATGGGGAATATTGCGGGCAACTATGACTCAGGAGTGGGTGTCTTGACCCTTACCTCCTCAGACGCGTCAGCGACTCTATCCGAATGGCAGGCGGCATTAAGGGCGGTGACTTACCACAATACTTCTGCCACCCCAAATATGGATAACCGTACCGTAACTTTTACGGTCAACGATGGCCAGGATGATAGCAGTCCCGTGACAAAAACGATTGAAATAGAAGTAGAAGTCTTTCAGATCACTCCCTCCACCGACAACATCCTCTACGTCAACCAAAATGTAACGGGAGGCAACGGCTCGGGCGACAGCTGGGAAAACGCCATTCCCGAACTGGCGGATGCGCTGCAGTGGGCCGGGGAGCAGCATGCTGCAGATACTGACTGGCTGGAAAATGACAGCCTGCGAATATGGGTAGCCAAAGGGACTTATCTGCCTAAGTATACTCCTGAAGATAATCATACAGATCCGGAAAATCCTGCTAATCCGCGGGACAAAAGCTTTCTGATGGTCAAAAACGTACAGATTTATGGTGGATTTGCCGGAACAGAATCGGATTTGGAGGATCGGGATTGGGAATCCCATGAAACCATCCTTTCCGGAGATCTCGGTACACCGAACGATGATTCGGACAATGCCTACCACGTGATGATATCTGCAGGAGATGCAGGCATTGCATCTTTGGATGGGTTCACGATATCAGGAGGGAATGGCGATGGAGGATCTTCCTATACGATCTCTGTGAATGGCGTAACCAATATTAGTAGGCACACTGGTGGGGGAATGTGCAACGGGGAGTCCTCTCCTACCCTGACCAATGTGACGATTAGCGGAAATACGGCTGTTACTGGCGGCGGGATATATAATCAGTCTTCTTCCCCTGTCTTGACGCAAGTGACGATCAGCGGGAATAGGGCTAATTATGGCGGCGGGATGTCTAATTATAATTCTTCCTCCCCGAGCTTGACACATGTGACGGTCAGCGGGAATACGGCTACTTGGTATGGCGGCGGGATGTATAATTGGTCTTCTTCTTCCCCTGGCTTGACGCATGTGGAGATCAGCGGGAATACGGCTAATAATGATGGCGGCGGGATGTATAATTCTTCTTCTTCCCCTGGCTTGACGCATGTGGAGATCAGCGGGAATACGGCTGATTTTGGCGGCGGGATATATAATCAGTCTTCTTCCCCTGTCTTGACGAATGTGGAGATTAGCGGGAATACGGCTGTTACTGGCGGCGGGATATATAATCAGTCTTCTTCCCCTGTCTTGACGAATGTGGAGATCAGCGGGAATACGGCTGTTACTGGCGGCGGGATGTATAATCGTTCTTCTTCTTCCCCTGTCTTGACGAATGTGGAGATCAGCGGGAATACGGCTGATTTTGGCGGCGGGATGTATAATTGGTCTTCTTCTTCCCCTATCTTGACGAATGTGACGATCAGCGTGAATACGGCTAATAATGATGGCGGCGGGATATATAATCGTTCTTCTTTCCCTAAATTCTATAACAGTATCATTTATGGTAATATCGGAGCTTCCGGGAACAACAACATAGTTAATAACAACAGTAGCACTTCTGAGTTTTACCACAGCTTGTTGCAAGGGAGTGCGTGGGACGGTGATTGGGGGAGTGATGAAGGGAGTAATGTAATTACGGAAGAGGTTCCGTTTACCGATGCTGCGAATGGGGATTATACCTTGGCTTCCAATAGCCCTGCCATCGATGCAGGAGATAATACCTATTACACCGATGCCGATAAAGGCAATGGAGACTTGGAAAATGACCTCGATCTGGCGGGCAATCCGCGCGTTTACGATTTGACCAATGGCGGAATTATCGATATGGGAGCCTACGAATATCAGGGGAACCCTGTGCCGGTGATCCAGCCCGATGCGGACAACATCCTCTACGTGAACAAAAGCGTAAGCGGTGGGGATGCTTCCGGCGATAGCTGGGAAAACGCCATTCCCGCACTGGCGGATGCGTTGAAATGGGCGAATGATAATAAAGATAATTCATTATGGGATGGAGACAATCCGTTGAAAATCTATGTAGCGAAAGGAACATATCTGCCCAAGTATAAGCTGGCTGAAAAAGACGATGATGATGTTCCGACTACAGATCGAGACAAGAGTTTTCTGATGGTGAAAAATGTACAGCTCTATGGTGGTTTTGATCCGGAAAACGGAATCATGGACCTAAACGACGACCGGATTATTCCCGACGTAGATGAAGACCCGGAGATAGAGGGAACCATCCTCTCTGGTGACCTCGGTACACCGAACGATTCCACCGACAATGCTTATCATGTGGTCGTTTCCACCGGGGATGCAGGCAAAGCGTTGCTGGATGGTTTTGTGGTGCAAGACGGGAATGCCAATGTTCTGGAGACGATCCCTGTTGACGGCTTGACGAATATCGAAAGATATGCTGGTGGAGGAATCCATTTTTCTCAGTCTTCTCCGGCATTAACAAATATTACGCTCCGTAATAATAATGCTCATGACGGTGGAGGAATTCATCATTATTTGTCTTCTTCGATTTTGACGAATGTTACGATCGAAAACAATACGGTAGCAAACAATGGAGGAGGCATACATCATTCGTCTTCTTCTCCCATCCTGATAAATGTGAAGATCGGGAATAATACCGCTACGAATGGCGGGGGAATCTTCAATTGGGATTCTTCTTCCCCTGTCTTGACGAATGTGGAGATCAGCGGGAATACGGCTGATTTTGGCGGCGGGATGTATAATAATTCTTCCTTTCCTGTACTGACGAATGTGACCATCAGTGGAAACGTCGCCCAATCAGAGGGCGGTGGGATGTTCAATATTATTTCTTCTTCTCCCCAAATCTATAACACCATTATTTGGGGGAATACTGCCCCTGATGAAGGAATTAATATTTACAATGATGACAGCAGTAGTAAACCGGAGTTTTACCACAGCCTGCTGGAAGGTAGCGGCGGAAGTGCGGATTGGGAGGATTACTTTGGATCCGACCAAGGTGGGAATATCGATGCCGATCCGCTCTTTACCGATCCAGCCAATGGAGATTACAGATTACAAGCCTGTTCTCCGGCGATCGATGCGGGCAGCAACAGCCATTATGTGGATTTGGATGAAGATACCAAAGATCTGGCGGGTCATCCGAGGGTGTATGATTTTGGGGAAGGTACGATCGACATGGGGCCGTACGAATTCCAGGGCGAACAAGTCAATTACGACGATGTAGTTTTTGGAGATGAGACCGTGGTATACAATGCGTCCGCCCAAATGATTGAAGCGGAGGACGTGCCGGCAGAAACGGAGGTGAGTTATGTCCTTCTGGATGCGGAAGGAGATACGATAGCGCAAGCCGTGGAGGCGGGAAAATACACCGTCATCGCTGCTTTTACAGGGTGCGGGCCGGAGGAAGTGCTGTCAGCGGTTCTGACGATCATCCCGGCTCCTCTGACGATTACGGCGGACGAAGGCCAGTTCAAAGAATACGGGACAGCGGCTGATCCGGAATTTACCTTTACCGTTTCGGGGTTTAAAGGTTCGGATGATGCTTCTTTATTGGAGGGTTCCTTATCCCGGGATCCTGGGGAGGAGATGGGCTTCTATGCGATCACACAGGGGGACCTGGGCGCCGGGCCTAATTATGAGATTGAATTTATTTCTGCAGACTTTGAGATTGGAATTCCGGTCGCGACCCAGCCGCCCAATTGTTCCAATTTTTCTCCGGCGATCAGCGGATCGGGAACGGCTACGGTGAGTGCGCATGACTTTGTGACCAATGCAGGCAGTGCGGTCTATCCGATCGAGGTGACGGTGTACAATCAGTGGGGGATGCCATTGGCGGGCTGGCCGCAGACTTTCCATGCCGCCATCGATACGTATGAATGGTCGGTCTGCGATCTTTTGGGCCAGACGCTCGAATTTTCGGTATCGAACAGCATGGGAAGATGTCGTCTGGGTGTGATCGAGATAAACGGTGCGCCGGCTCCCAATCTGGAGTCTGCGTGGAGTTCGGATGATCCCCGTGCGAATGTAGGTGATGGAAAAATCCTTGTGTATTGTGGGAATGTTCCGTCTCCTGACGAACATCGTCCGGATGTACATATGCCTTGCGGCGGGTCGTATACTGGTCCTGTGGCGATGCCGGACTGGGTAGATGTGTATAAGTGTGATGAGAGCGACACGGCTGAAGTCATCCTCCGTCACTGGGAGGTAGTGAGCGGCGAAGGGCAGCGCACGGTTTTGACCGATACGATCATCGTAATGAGATTGCCTAAGTTGACTCCGGGTGCGTTTGTTGGTTCAGCTAAAGACAGCTTTTACTGTGAATTGCATGGCTATGGAACAGACGGTGATGATATTTATCAGTATGCTTCCTGGAAGCAGCCGGTAGGATTGGCTGATTTTGAGCAGCCTTACAGTGGTTTGGGAGCAGTCTCATACCACATCCCCGGTTATGTCATCGAGGCAGGTCTGTGGAATGCGTGCAGCCAAAGCCCGGAAAAATATGACAGCTACCTGAATTATGTGATCATGAAGTATCCGAATGGAGACGTGGTCACGATCGAAGATATTATTACTGGAAATTACTTTACACATCCCACGAAAGGGGTATTTGCAAGAGCGACGACAGAGCAGCTGGGATATGGTCTGTTGAATCAGATCTACGAAGGCGCGACGGGATTGATTGATGCGATTACATTTGGTGGTACCGCATGTGATGGAGGATTTACTTTCTACAATT
>Ga0209487_1003887_pt1 | contig 11636 bp, 5 predicted proteins | sample Poulit2012_FD_187524 | JGI IMG/M metagenome (GOLD analysis project Ga0209487, IMG submission 187524) | Agricultural soil microbial communities from Georgia to study Nitrogen management - Poultry litter 2012 (SPAdes) (version 2) | ecosystem: Environmental > Terrestrial > Soil > Agricultural land... | reverse complement strand
TTGGCTTGAATTTATTTGATGATATTCATCGGCAAATATTCAGAGCCAATGAAATATTCAATTTTGCAGTTATGTCTCAGATCAAAAGCTAAGCGCGACGGTATTGAGCCTCATAACTATCCACAGATAATTTATTTAAATTCATATATAAATAAAATTTATTTCATCAACCTTTTTTAACGAATATTGGCTGCCATGAAAAAACACTAAGTAATATGTAAACAACCCTTTATTACACATATTAAAAAAATGAATTGTCAAGATTATCAGATTAGCCAAAAATGAATTATTGAATACGGCTAAATTTATTGCGGCGTATTGCTTCTTTCTGATTTAAGCTTCATTTTATTTTATCATCCGGTCCATGCTCAGATCTGGTGGTTGTTTGTGCTGTCTGGAGCTCTGACAGGGCTGTGCCGGCAGCACACTTTTTCAATTAAAAAATGAATGGATCTGCACTATGTAAAGTTTCATGGCGCTCACTCGGATCGGTTCCCGGAACCGTGTTGTGCTGAGCTGGAAAGGGAGCTGTACCGGCCTTTCTGTCCGCTGGTAACTCCTTAGAAGGCATCGCCCGGAATGGATCATCACCTGCCAGCTGGCCAGCCATTCAGATCTGCCAACCAAAACAAAACTTTTAATCGTCTCACTCATGAAGTCATCCTCCATCTCCCGCCGGAAATTTTTAACGGGGAGCGCCGCTGCCACAGCTGCAGGGCTTGTGCTCCCCGGCACCTCTTTAGCCAACGCAGAAAAGAGATCTGAAAAACGATACCAGAATGGCAGAAGCCCCTGGCCCATCTCTCTGGATACCGCTACCATCCGACCGGCAGGGGATATCCTCGAAATGGTCCGCATTATTTCGGAGGCAGGATACGACGGCATCGAGCCGTGGGAAGGGGAACTGAATGCTTATGAGGAGAGCGGAGGAGATCTAAAGGAGCTGGGACAGCGAATCCGCGACCTGGGCATGAGTATTCCCAACGTGGTGGCTCTCTGGGACTCCCTCCCCCCGACACAGAAGGAGTGGGAAGCCCGGGAACAGGAGCACCGCAAGCGCCTTCGCCAGGCTGTCGATGCGGGAGCCACCTACATGCAGGCGGTACTGATTCCGGCACGCCCGTGGCAGGAGTACGATCTCAATTTTGCAGCCGAGAAGTATCATGAACTTCTGGAGATGGGGATTAACGACTATGGCATCATCCCGGCCATCAAGTTTTTGCAATTTTTACCCCAAAGTAACCGGATCGGACAAGCGAGCGCAATCGCCCTCAATTCAGATCATCCGGAAGCAAAAATTATAGCCGATACCTTTCATCTCTATGCCGGAAGATCGGGTTTTAACGCACTGAAGCATATCCGGGGCAGTTTTATAGCCACCTTTCATATCAACGATGTACCTGCAAGCCCTCCGCCCGGCGAACTGGAAGATGAGCACCGGATCTACCCAGGTGACGGAATCCTGCCGCTGGGTGAGATTCTGAACGATCTGAAGGAGTCGGGGTTCCGGGATTTTGTCTCTCTCCAGCTTTTTAACCCTGAACTGTGGGAACAGGATTTTCTCGAAGTGGCAAAAACCGGGCTTGAGAAAACAGTATCCGTAATTGAACAAGCAGGGGTGTAAGCCGGGATCTGATGGCCCGCCAGGAAGAAATTTTATAGTTTTTAAACGGCTGATTTTTGATCATTTATGATTTTCCGTGAAAAAACTGAAATAAAATAGTTGTTATTTGAAATAATAAATGATTATCATTGCATCTGTCCAAAATGGACAACTGAGTAAAATTAATCTGTAATTTTCAGCAACCTGCCTCAACTCGGGTAAGGTGCTCTTTTGAATCATACACACCAATGCATACCGTAAGTAACGTCGTTTCTTTTTTTACTGATACATTTATTTCACACACTTCTGTGCTCTCCTCTCTCTGTATCAATAAAATGATGTGTATGTGTCCCTGTATGATGGCAACCCCCTGTTGCAGCTGATAAGCCAATCCGGCTGATCAACACACCGGCGGATCACACACACAACCCGCCTCTATTCACACAACTGCCAATACCGGATTGTACGTCAGACGTCAGTTAGAACTATATCTATAGTTTTCTCCCCTGGAATCTGTCTGTCCGTGAGGTGCTCTATTCACACAACCAACTCACACAATACAACTCATGTATAAACTTTTAGCATTTTCCCTACTCTTGCTATCTTCATCTTCAGCCTGGGCACAGGCCGAAAGTGAAGAGCTCAGACTGCTCACCGGAACCGTCACGGATAGTGAGGACGGCGCCGGGCTTGCAGGTGTAAACGTGGCCGTTCCGGGCACATCGACGGGTACCGTTACCGATATCGACGGTTACTACGAACTCCATGTTCCGGACGGAGAGCTGATTCTTCGGTTCAGTTACATCGGATATATTACACAAGATATCCCCCTCACAAACGAGACTGTCCTGCACGTTGAGCTCGCCGAGGACCTGCAGCAGCTCTCCGAAATTGTGGTCACCGGGTACAGTTCTCAGCGGAGAGAAACGCTGACCTCCTCCATCTCCTCTATCTCTGTAGATGAGATAAAGGATATTCCGGTAACCAGCGCCGATCAGCTGATGCAGGGAGTTGCAAGTGGCGTGCAGGTCTCTTCCTCGTCGGGTACACCGGGCGGCGGAATCTTTGTGAGTGTACGGGGTTCCACCTCCATCAACGCCGGCAACAACCCGCTTTATATCGTGGATGGTGTGCCGATCAGCAGTACCCCCACCTCGAGCCTGAGCCTCGGAGGCCAGACCCTGAATCCGCTGGCAGATTTGAATCCCGGAGATATTGAGACGATCGATATCCTGAAGGATGCCAATGCCACGGCTATCTACGGGGCCCGCGGAGCCAACGGTGTGGTGGTGATTACAACCAAAAGAGGGGCGCCGAACTCCGCCTCAAGAGTAAACTTCGGGACGTCCCTGGGCTTCTCGTGGGCGCCAGAAAAGTTTGAGGTGGTCACAGGCCCGCAGGATGCCCTTCTGCAGAACGAAATTCATATCAACAATGGGGGATCGTTCGAAACCCGTCCTTTCCGTCCGGTTTCGGAAGGGGGGCAGGGGCTCCCTGAAGAGCAGCCGACGTACGACCGGATCAGCGACCTCTTCCAAACGGCACCAGCCCGAAACTATGAACTGTCTGTTTCTGGGGGGAGCGAGGTTACCCGATACTATATTGGCGGAGACTTCCTGAATCAGGAAGGAATTGTCAAACCAGCCGAGTACGGAAGGCTGAGCGGACGTTTCAATTTTGATCATATCGTAAACGACTACCTGACCATTGGAACCAGTACCTCCCTGTCGAGGTCTACCCGGAATATCAGCCGGAGTAACAATTCCAACCAGGGGGTGATCAACTCGGCACTCTATGTACCAACCTACCTGCCTGTCTTTCAAGAGGATGGAAGTTACGCCCGGTACGGAATCTTTGATAACCACCTGGCTCTGATCGAAGAGCGGGACCGCTATACGGTAACCGGCCTCCGGATCATCAGCAACGTCTATGCCAATCTGGAACTGCTTCCCGGCCTCAGCCTGCGAAGTAACTGGAGTATCGATTACGGGGACAATCTGGATGAAACCTACAACAGCACCAACTTATCTTCCGGGCAGCCGCAGGGAGTGGCTACATCCACCACTACCAAAAACTACTCCTGGATCAATGAGCAGGTCCTTACCTGGAGAACCGATATCGGCGCGGATCACAGCCTGACCGGTATTTTGGGGAACACCCTCCAGGAGATCAGCCTTGACCGCAGTTCCGTGACCGGGCGTAACTTTCCCGGAAATGATTTCCGGCGGATCGCCTCTTCTTCCCTGCAGACAGGAAGTACAACCGGCACCAAATCTGGCCTGGTCTCTTTCTTTACCAACTGGAATTACATCTATAAAGATAAATATATCCTGGATATCAATTTTCGGGCGGACGCCTCTTCTCGCTTCGGTTCGGGCAACAGATGGGGATATTTCCCCGCTGCAGGTGTTGCATGGCGGCTCTCCCGTGAGGAGTTTCTCAGGGATCTTTCATTCCTGGATGAACTAAAGGTCTCTTTTAATGCAGGGATTACCGGTAATCAGTCAGGTATCAACGACTTTGCCTCTCTGGGGCTCTGGAACGGAGGTGCAAACTATCAGGGATCGCCTGGAACCACACCAAGCCAGATGGCCAATCCCAATCTGAGATGGGAGACCACCACCCAGTGGGATTTGGGGCTCGATGCCTCTTTTTTCGAAAGGCGGCTGAATGTGGAACTGAACTACTATAGCAAATATACCGACGGCCTGCTTCTGAATGTGCCGATCCCCAATAAGCTCGGCTTCGACTACATCACCCGTAACGAGGGAGAGATGAGTAACCGCGGGGTGGAGTTTACCCTTGCTACCACAAATATATCAACCTCTCAATTTCAGTGGACAACCTCTTTCAACATCTCGCAGAACATCAACCGGATTGAGAGGCTGCCCGCACCGATTCACCGCCATTCCAGAGATTGGATCCGCATGGAGGAGGGATACCCCATGTACTCCTTCTGGGTCTACAAGCAGCTAGAAGTGGATCCGCAGACAGGGGATGCGATCTATGAGGATGTGAACGGGGATGGTGAAATCACAGTGGCCGATCGTCAGATTGCCGGCAACGCACTGCCTGACTTCTTCGGTGGAATCACCAACAGATTCAACTATCTCGGTTTTGACCTGAACGTCTTCTTCAATTTCGAATATGGAAATCAGGTGTACAATCTGAATCGCTTTTTTCTGGAGCATGGCGGGGTGTACAGCGGAAGCATCACCTTCTATCCAAAACAGCTGGAGCGGTGGCAGAAGCCGGGAGATATTACCGATATGCCGCGGATAACCACCAGGAACAATAACTACACGTTGCCTAGTGACCGGAATCTGGAAGATGCCTCTTATCTGCGATTGCGCTCGCTGTCTCTCGGCTATACGGTGCCGTCGAGTGTCCTCCGGAATATCGGGCTGCACTCTGTGCGGGTCTATTTCCAGGGCACCAATCTGCTCACATTTACAAACTATTCGGGACTCGATCCTGAAGTGAATTCGGCGGAGAGTATCGACAATGTGCGTGGTATTGACCATGCAGTGGTGCCGGTACCCAGAACCGTACAATTTGGTATCAACCTGAGCTTTTAATTCTATAACAACAGAATCATGAAAAATTTCTATACACGGCTCACTCTTCTGTTCCTCTCAGCTACTCTGGTATGGTCCTGCGATGTGCTGGACCAAAACCCGGAGATGAGCATTACCGATGATCAGGCTTTTGTAAGTAAAAGCAGTACACAGGCAGCCCTGACCGGGGTTTACAGCGCCCTTCAGAGCGGCAACTATTATGGCCAGAATTATGTAACCCTGGGCTACCTTCCGGGGGATAATGTGGAGTGGGTCGGATCCTTTAACTACTTTCAGCAAGTAGATGCGAACCGACTGACGGCAGACAACTCCACCATCACCGGGGTGTGGCGGGCGATCTATTCGACGATCAATGGCGCGAATCACATCATCGGCAAGGTGCAGAGTGTGGAGGATCCCCTGTTCAGTCAGCAGGAGAAAGACCAGATCCAGGGGGAGGCTTACTTCATCCGCGCCCTGGCCTATTTTGATCTGGCCAGAGGATGGGGCGGAGTGCCGATCGTGCTCACCTACACCCAATCACCCGACGACGGTGCCGGGATCGGGCGGAGTTCGCGAGAGGAGACCTATGCACAGGTTCTGGAGGATCTTATTCAGGCGGAATCCCTGCTTTCAGATAATGTCAACAGAAATCGGGCAACCCGCCACTCTGTCCGTGCCCTTCGGGCCCGCCTGCACCTCTACCTGGAGGAGTGGGATGAGGCGGAGCGTTACGCTTCGCAGCTGATCGATCACCCTGCTTTCACACTTGTTCAGCCGTACGAAACCTTTATCCAGAACAAAAACAGTGAGGAGTCGATCCTGGAGCTTGCCTACGACAATGCCAACCGGAATAACCATAACGGCTATTTTCTGCCGGCAAACCTGGGCGGGCGTCTGGAGTGGCGGCCCACGGAGGAGTTTATCGGGCTGGTGAAGAATGAAGAGGTTGGAGGAGATCGTGTCGTTCTGATAGCAGAGGAGGAGGGGGTAACCTACGGGAATCTCTATCATCGCAGCGGAACGGGCGATGATCCCGCCTATCTACTCCGAATAGCAGAGCAATATCTGATCCGTGCAGAGGCGAGAGCCCACCAGAACGATCTTACCGGCGCTGCAGAGGATCTGAATCAGGTGCGCCGGAGAGCGGGTCTGTCAGATCGTTCAGCTGACAGCCGCGAAGAGCTGCTGTTGGCTATTGAAAACGAAAGGCGGATCGAATTTGCCTTTGAAGGGCACCGGTGGTTTGACCTGGTCCGGACGGGTCGCGCCGACGAGGTTCTCGGAGTGACCGATACCGACCGGTGGCTCTTTCCGATTCCGCTGAATGACCTGAATGCGGATGACGACCTCACACAAAATGACGGTTACTGATGACATGGTAACACCCCAAATTTTTAAAAAACAACCCATTTATTCTAACAGACAAATCAATATGAAACAGCTTACTCTACTCCTCGCCACCGTGCTGCTGGTGAACCTCTTTGCCACTGGCAAGCTACTGGCGCAGAACGACTACTATTTTCCGGATGCGGGCTCTTTTGATCCCGCTATCCCCACCCCGGAAGACTTTTTGGGCTACGAAATCGGCTCCCATCACACACGCTACGATCGCATCGTCTCCTATTTTCAGGAGCTGGCAAAACTCTCCGACAGAGTTAGCTACCAGGAGATCGGATATACTGTGGGGCACCGCCCGACAATCGTGCTGACCATCACCTCCCCTGAAAATCATGCCAATCTAGAGCAGATTCGCCAGGATCACCTGACGATTTCGGACCCGAACCGTGTGGTCAATGATTTTTCAGATCACCCGATTGTCGTCTATCTGGGGTACGGGGTGCATGGAAATGAAACCTCCTCCAGCGAAGCAGCCCTGCTTACCGCCTACTACCTGACCGCATCCCTGAGCGATGAGGTCGAAACCTATCTGGATGAAGGTGTCTTTTTTATCGATCCTACCCAGAATCCGGACGGCCGGGACCGCCACTCCCACTGGGCAAATATGCACAAGGGGGACCCGCTGGTCGCCGATCCCCTCGACCGGGAGCACAATGAAGGGTGGCCGAACGGCAGAACGAATCACTACTGGTTCGACCTGAACCGCGACTGGCTCCCTCTGGTTCACCCGGAGAGCCGTGCAAAAGTGGCCTTCCATCACCAGTGGTACCCGAACGTGACGACCGACTTTCATGAGATGGGAACCAACAGCACCTACTTTTTTGAGCCAACCAAACCGATCGGTTCGGAGAATCCCCTGCTGCCGCGGGAAGTGTACACCGTACTGACCGAAACCTTGAGCGGTTACTTCGCAGAGGCTCTGGACGGCCTCGGTTCTCTCTATTTTACAAAGGAGGTGTTCGACAACACCTATCCCGGATACGGTTCTACTTACCCCAACTTTTTGGGAGGGCTGGGCCTGGTATTCGAGCAGGCGAGTGCGCGCGGCCATCTTCAGGAAAATGAGTATGGGGAGCTCTCCTTCGCCTTTACCATACGAAATCAGCTGGCAAGCAGCCTTGCTACCATCCGGGGTGCCGTTGAAAACCGGGAGCTCTTTCTACGGCATCAGCAAGATTTTTTCACATCCGCTCTGGATGATGCGGCTGCCGATCCCGTAAAAGCGTACGTTTTCGGGGATCCGTACGACCGCTCCAGGACAGATGCACTGGCAAATCTGCTGCTGGAGCACAATCTGGAACTCTACCGGCTCTCTGCAACCCGGGAGATTGACGGGGCCTCCTTCGATCCTGAGTACTCCTATATTGTTCCGGCCTCGCAACCTCATTACAGGCTGGTTCGATCCGCTTTTGAGAAGGTGAGCGAGTTTGCCGATAGCACCTTTTATGGGACGACGGCGTGGTCGCTGGCTCTGGCATACGGGCTGCCGCATGCAGAATTGAGTGGTGGGAATCTACCGCTCGGCGAGCAGATTACAAAAAAGATCGGGAAACCAACGACGCCGCATGTTCCGCAAAGCAACTACTCCTACCTGCTGGACTGGAGCGACTACTACGCACCGGGGGCGCTCTACCACCTACAGAAAAACGGAGTGATAACCCACGCGTCATTCGGCCCGTTCACGGCCGCTACCCACGAGGGAGAGAGGGAGTATTCTAGAGGAAGTATCTCTGTGCCGGTGAGTGTGCAGAAGATCTCCCCGGAGGAGTTGCACGAACTAGTAAAAGAAGCGGAGGAGTTGACCGGCGTAAGGTTTCAGTCGGTATCATCCGGCCTGAGTGTGCAGGGGGCTGACCTCGGAAGCCGGAGTTTCCGTACACTGAAAGCGCCCCGTGTGCTGATGCCTGTCGGGCACGGCCTGTCTGTCTATGAGGCGGGGCAGATCTGGCATCTCCTCGATACAAAAGTGAAGCTGCCGGTTACCAAGGTGGACTGGCTCCATTTTGGGCGTGCGGATCTGAGCAGGTATGACACGATTGTTCTGGTTCCCGGAAACTATCAGTGGCTGACAGGGAGCCGGCTGGAGGATCTGAAACAGTGGGTCCGGAATGGTGGAACCCTGATCGCTATCAAGAATGCCGTTACCTGGGCCATCAGCAACGGGCTGGTGACGGATGAATATCTTACAAAGCAGGCGGGTGCAAATACCGTGGCGGCTTCATCGCAGGGCGGGAATGACGGTGCAGAAGAGAGGACGTCTGTTCTCCGGCTCAATTTTGAAGACGCACAAAATAACCGGGGCGCTGGAGTGATCGGCGGTACAATCTTTGAAACGGATCTGGATATCACCCATCCGCTCGGTTTCGGATATCACGACCGGACCCTGGCTGTGTACAGGGATCACACGATCACCCTTCCGCCTGCTGCAAGCCCCTATAATACCGTAGCTCAATATCGTGAGAGTCCGCATATCAGTGGTTTTGTATCTGATGACAACCTTGCCCGGATCAGTAACAGTGCTGCGCTGGCCGTGGATGGAGCGGGCAGCGGCCGCGTGATTCTTTTTGTCGACAATCCCAATTTTTGGGGATACTGGTACGGCACCAATCGTCTTTTCCTGAATGCCATTTTCTTCGGGCAGCATATCAGTGCGCCGTAAGGAGGAAAGGCTCATAATGGAGGCGGGACGTTAAACCCCGGCAGACGAGACGGTGCCGGACATTTTTGAGAAGTCATTGGAAAGGGAGGTGGGGGAGACAGAGGAGGATGCTCAACTCCCATCCATCTCTTAATCTGATCTATTTTATAAAGATGCGGAATCTATATCAGGTTCCGCATTTTTTTTGAATATAGGTTCTCACCAATGGGGGAGAGAGTGGCCTTGATCCCGGGCTTTGACTGGTTCATAGCCGCTTCGATCCTGGTGTACCGGGTGCATCGGGGAGTCCATAGGGTTAAAAAAATTTTTAAATAAAAATATCGTTTATTGATGTTTAATAAACCAAGGCGTGGAAAGGCTTTTCAAATAAGTATTTAATGCGAAAGAGAAGGAGTGAATTAATAACATTGCATCTCTGGAATTTATTCCGTATTAAACTTCTGTTCTGGTATGCTTTGTTTTATCAATGAGTTGGAGGGAATCTGTTAACAGATCGGGCATTCGTATGAAAGCGGTTGCATAAAAAATGCACAAAATTTAATTGAGAGAACTTGAATGCTCTCCTTAATATGTTACATTGTTTTGAATGTTGCCTTAAAGTAATATGGAGGTCTGCGAGAGGTCCATTAATAAGGTTCGACCTGTTATCTCTTGTCTGTATGGTGATATCAGGTGTGTATGACTCCATCTGCCCCGGCACATCATCTATTGTTATATCTATTTGTAAAATATATACCTATGTCGGAATTTAATTTAGAACATTATACACTGGAAGAAGTCAGAGATCGCGTTCTCGAGCAAGATCCCCATGAGGCAGAGTTTCATCAGGCCGTTCGTGAAGTGATGGTTTCTGTTCTGCCTTTTGTTCGTGAACATTCAAAGTATCAATACTCCGGGCTGATCGAGCGGATGCTGGAACCGGAACGAATGATTATGTTCAGGGTCCCCTGGATAGATGATCAGGGCAACTACAGAGTAAACAGAGGGTACAGGGTGCAGTTTAACAGTGCTCTCGGCCCCTACAAAGGAGGTCTGAGATTTCATCCATCTGTGAATCTGAGTATCATAAAGTTTCTTGCGTTTGAGCAGACTTTCAAAAACAGCCTGACCGGGCTGCCCCTCGGCGGCGGGAAAGGGGGATCGGATTTTAATCCGAAAGGGAAGTCTGAGGGGGAGATCATGCGGTTCTGCCAGAGTTTTATGAGTGAGCTTTTCAAGCATGTATCGGGTACCCGGGATGTCCCGGCGGGCGATATTGGTGTTGGGGAGAGGGAGGTGGGTTATATGTTCGGACAGTACAAAAGATTGACAACAACCTTTTCGGGAGTATTGACAGGGAAGGGGCTCTCTTATGGCGGGAGTGAGGTCCGGACTCAGGCAACAGGATTTGGGCTGCTTTACTTTGTGAAAGAGATGCTGAAAGAGATTGATGAATCCATTGAAAACAAGACGGTGGTGATATCGGGGTCGGGGAATGTGGCACAGTATGCCTGTCAGAAGGCGATTGAATTTGGTGCGAAGGTGGTCTCCCTGTCTGATTCGGACGGATATGTGCTGGATGAGGAGGGAATCGACGCTGAGAAGTTCGCTTTTATCAAGAAGCTGAAAAATGGCCAAAATGGGCGGATGAAAGAGTACGCTCAAAAGTTCAACTGCGAATACAGAGAGGGCAAGCCGTGGGGGATACCGTGTGATCTGGCTCTTCCTTGTGCCACCCAAAATGAAATTTGCGGAGATGAAGCTCAGAAACTGGCTGATAATGGAGTTATCTGTGTAGCTGAAGGAGCCAATATGCCGTGTACAGATGCAGCGGTTGAGGTTTTTCAGAAGGCGAAGATCCTCTATGCTCCTGGGAAAGCGTCCAATGCCGGCGGGGTTGCGGTTTCAGGCCTGGAGATGTCGCAAAATGCAATGCACTCCTGCTGGGACTTTGAAGATGTAGACCAGAGGCTGGTAGAGATCATGAATAAGATTCATACGAAGTGTGTGCGGTATGGGAAAACTAATGGCCATGTAAACTATGTGAAGGGAGCGAATATTGCCGGTTTTATCAGGCTGGCTGATGCGATGATTGCACAGGGGCATGTGTGACTTCTTCTGTTCTTTTGTCTTGATACAAAAGAACCAAAACATCAAGGCTGTGAATGAATTGCCGGCGGTTATTTCATCTACGCTGCACCCATTGAATGGTCCATCTGGTTTTCGGGATGTAATCAGTGTTTCCGGCCGGTGTCAATGGGTTCTTTCGCGTATCTGAAATTGCCCTTTTCCCGGCAATTCATTCAAGGCCGGCCGGCGGAGTCATTCTCATTGAGACCAAGAGGGGCAGGGGAGAGACGCAGATCAATTACAGGGGTTCACTGGGCGCGTCCGCTTTTCTGAACCGGGAAAATATGCTCAACACTCAGCAGTATGG
>Ga0209487_1003886_pt1 | contig 11637 bp, 8 predicted proteins | sample Poulit2012_FD_187524 | JGI IMG/M metagenome (GOLD analysis project Ga0209487, IMG submission 187524) | Agricultural soil microbial communities from Georgia to study Nitrogen management - Poultry litter 2012 (SPAdes) (version 2) | ecosystem: Environmental > Terrestrial > Soil > Agricultural land... | reverse complement strand
TCATCAATCATCGCCTGCGAATCGGCTTCGGCGCGACCGATAGTGTCATCAGCCTGAGCCTCAGCATCCGCAATGGTTTGAGAAGCGCGTTCTTCTGCGCTGCGGATAATTTCGTCCTGGTTATCCAAGACGTCTTGTGCGTCATCCAACTCCACAGGAATGGCATTACGCATTTCATCAAGTAGCGCCAACATTTCATTTCGCGGCACCATGCAATTGGAGGTCATGGGAACACCCATGGCCTGCTCGAGGTGATTGACCAGCTGATCCATGCTTTCAAATACGCGGTACATGGGAGCCAAGTATATATAAAGTTAAACTTCAGGTTCATCTCCCACGCCAAAACCCACCGGAAGAAGCATGGGGGCGCTTCCTTCGGTGGGTTGAGGAGGGTTTATGCAGGACTGAGCCTAGATAACACCTTGTGCCAACATCGCGTCGGCGACCTTCTTGAAGCCTGCAATATTTGCACCAGCGACGTAATCGCCTTCGCGGTCGTACTCTGCAGCGGTGGTCGACACATTAACGAAGATGCGGGTCATGATCTGCTTCAGGCGCTCATCGGTGTACGCAAAGGACCAGGAATCACGGGATGCATTTTGCTGCATTTCCAGTGCGGAGGTAGCAACGCCACCTGCGTTGGCTGCCTTACCTGGTGCGAATGCGATGCCTGCTTCACGGAATACGTGAACTGCATCCGGAGTACATGGCATATTTGCGCCTTCGGCAACATAGCGTACGCCGTTGTTCTTCAGCAGCTGTGCCGATTCGCCATCCAACTCATTTTGGGTTGCACAAGGAAGTGCGACATCTGCTTCAACTTCCCAGATATTGCCGCCTTCGACGAACTTCACGCCGGCTTCCTGCGCGTAGGAGTTAATTCGCTCGCGACGGTTTTCCTTGATGTCCTTCAGGAGGTCAACATCGACACCTTCTGGGGTCAAGATGTAGCCAGAAGAGTCAGACATAGCAACGACAGTTGCACCGTGCTCTTGCGCCTTTGCCGCAGCGTAGATAGCAACGTTGCCGGAGCCAGAGACGATAACCTTCGCACCGCTTAAGGCTTCACCGTGGGTGCGCATCATCTCTGCGGTTAGATAAACAGTGCCGTAGCCGGTTGCCTCGGTACGTACCAACGAACCGCCCCAAGTCAAGCCTTTACCGGTGAGCACACCAGACTCGTGCTGGTTAGCAAGGCGACGGTACTGACCAAAGAGGAAACCAATTTCACGGCCGCCGACTCCGATATCGCCAGCAGGAACGTCGCGGTACTCGCCGATGTGGCGGTGCAGCTCGGTCATGAAAGACTGGCAAAAGCGCATGATTTCCAGCTCGGACTTACCCTTTGGGTCAAAGTCGGAGCCGCCCTTGCCGCCGCCAATTGGCAGGCCGGTCAGGGAGTTTTTGAAGATTTGCTCGAAGCCTAGGAACTTAATGATGCCAAGGTTTACCGATGGGTGGAAGCGCAAGCCACCCTTGTATGGGCCCAAAGCCGAGTTGAACTGTACGCGGAAGCCACGGTTGACCTGAACTTGGCCATTGTCATCAATCCATGGAACGCGGAAGATCAGCTGACGCTCTGGTTCACACAGGCGCTCTACCAGTCCGTAGTCAGCGTAGTGCGGGTTCTTGCCCAAAACGATCTTCAGCGAGTCCAAGACTTCTGAGACTGCTTGGTGGAATTCTGGTTCTCCAGCATTGCGCTTGAGAAGCTTGTCATAGTACTCAGAAATCTTGTTATCCACGTTCATAATGGACCCTTCCTTACACGTTAAAGGCAGTGCTTCTTTATTAAGATGCTCTTTCTACAGGCAACTGACAACAGGTTTATATCGGTTGATAGAAACTAATTTACCTATTGGATGACCAATATCGCAAGCAGCAAAGGTAAGTGGGCATATTTGGGCATGCAAACCAACAGTTATAATCAGGGGCATGCTCATTGTCATCGCCCCTGACTCATTCAAGTCCACCGCCACGGCTGCGGAGGTCGCACGCGGCATTGCCCAAGGCGTAGCGGAGATTTTTCCTCAGGCTACGGTTAAACAAATTCCTATGGCCGATGGCGGAGAAGGAACCGCAGAAGTCATTGCGCAGACTTTAGCTGCGGCTCAATCTGGGCCCGGAGTGGAAAAAATCGAACTTCCCACCACTGATGCTCGCGGCAGGCTCACCACGGCGCACTATTTCTTGCACGGCGATACCGCCTATATCGATGTCGCAGCAGCATCAGGTCTGCCGGCGGTTGAAGATGACTTGGACGTCCGTCACGCAGATACCTACGGCACCGGGGTTTTGATCGCGGATGCTGAAACCCGCGGCGCAAAACATATCGTGTTAGGTCTTGGCGGTTCAGCTACCGTCGATGGTGGTATGGGAATCATCACTGCTTTAGGTGGTGCCCCGCTTGATGAGCGCGGGCTACCTTTGCCGAAAGGTGGCGCGCCGCTAGTAGTACTCGATGCGATTGACACCGCGCAGCTTAATATCAAGGCCGCGGCCTTAAAATACACCCTGTTGGCAGATACCACGTGCCCACCGCTTCACGCAGCGAGCATGTATGGCCAACAAAAAGGCGCTTCGGCGGAGGATATCCCACTGCTTACCGGCGCCTTGATGAAATTGTGTGAGGTCACGGGCATCGACGTCGAACGTGAAGGTTTTGGTGCCGCAGGCTCCATTCCAGTCGGGCTGACCTGGCTGTCGTCCCTGCTTTATGGCTCCGAGAGCAATATTTCACTGGAGCCCGGCGCGCACCACGTGGCAGATGTGCTCGGTCTTCGCAGTTTGCTTGCCGATGCCAAGGCGTCCAACCAGCCAGCTCTCATCATTACTGGCGAGGGCGCTTTTGATGAGCAGTCGTTGACCGGCAAGGTCGTGGGCACCATCGCGGAAATCGCGGAGGATGCTGATGCCACTTTGGCGATTGTGGCCGGCCGGATGGATTCTCCGGAACCTAAAGGTGCGCTGTCCGCGCAGCTTTCGCAGCAGGGCACGATGCACGAGCAGCTCAAAGAAGCTGGCCGTGCAATCGCCGAAAAGTTCTCCGCTTCCCTCGCTTAGCGGTGAACGCTTTAGCGGCTCACCGTTAGCGGCTAACCGCCAACGCCCACGGGAAGATGGCAGGCAATTCATGTGCCTTTTCATCTTCGAGCAATACCCAGTCCTTCGGCAGTACAGCGTGAGGGGTGAGCAAGCGGCCAAGCACCATGCCAAGCTCATTCAGGGAGCCTTTAACGCCTTCAAGCTTGATGAGGTAGCGGTAGACGCCTGCGTCTACGAGGTCATGGCCATCGTGTTCATCGCGGTAGGTTTGGCGCAGTTGTTCTTCCATACCCTCAGGCAGACGTGGGGTATCGTTAATATTTACCTCTGCGGAGTCGATGCGCTGTGCTGTTACCAGGCGCTTTAGAGCTTCTTCAAACACTTCACCGACCTGCTTCGACTGAGCATGTGGGACTAAAACATCAAACTGAATACGTGACATAAAAGTAAGCGTACCCTAAGCAAAAAGATCGATCATGCCTCACCCGAATAATATTTCTGAAATCTTGAAATCACACACTGCGGACCTGAAATGGCAGCGTGAATTTTATGAGGATCTACACCAGCATCCTGAGCTTTCGCACCACGAAGAACGCACCGCAGCACAGATTGAGCAAAAGCTGCGCGAGTTTGATTGTGAGCTGATCACCGGCATCGGTGGCTTTGGCATGGCAGCAATTTTCCGCAGTGACGCCGAAGGGCCGACGGTGTTGATGCGCGCTGATTTTGATGCTTTGCCTATCACCGAAGAAACCGGCGTGGATTTTGCTTCCACCAATGGCAATATGCATGCCTGCGGTCACGATATGCACGCTACTGCCCTACTTGGTGCATGTGCCGTTATTGATTCGCTGCGCGGACAATGGTCTGGCACTTTCATCGCGCTTTTCCAACCAGCAGAAGAAACTTCCGATGGGGCAAAGCGCATGATTGCCGATGGACTCATCGACAAGCTGCCCCGCCCTGATGTGTGCCTTGCACAACACGTCATGCCAGGTCCGGCTGGCCAGGTACAAGCTACCCCAGGACCGATTCTGGCGGGCTGTGATTCCATCCGCATCCGTATCGCGGGACGCTCCGCGCATGCCTCAATGCCGGATAAATCCATTGACCCTACTTTGATTGCCGCGATGATTGTCGTGCGCCTGCAAGCGATTGTCGGCCGCGAGGTGCCTCCAGGGGAATTCTTCGTCATCTCTGTCGGCGAGCTACATTCCGGCGATAAAAATAACATCATCCCAGATTCAGCTGAGCTCGTGCTCAATACCCGGTACTACGACCCTGCCTTGGCAGAGCGCGTGTACGAAGCTTTGCATCGCGTGGTGGAGGCAGAGTGTGCGGCATCGGCAAGCCCGGCGAAACCGACCTTTGAATACTTCGCGCACGGTGAGGTCACCGATAATGACCCAGCCACTGCGCTTGCCGTCCGTGAGGTCTTCGACGGCGTCTTTGGCGACAAGGTAGTCGATGCCACCCCAGCAACCGCTTCCGAGGATTTCTGCTACCTGCCACAGGCCTGGGGCGTGCCGTATTACTTCTGGTTAGTTGGTTCTACTCCCGAAGAGCTTTTGGATAGCCCACCGGTTAACCACCAGTCCAACTTCATCCCGGACTATGACCCAACCGTTGAAGCATCGACTACTGCCGGTGCTGCCGCGGTGCTGACCTTTTTGGCGAAGAGCTAAGCGCTAAAACGGTTCAGATGTAATTGTCCAGCAATAAGTGCGCTGAGCAATTAGACTTCAAGGAGATATCTCTTAAGAAACCTCACCTTAAGGACAACTCATCTCATGAAAAGTTCTCACTTTGCTCAGTCTGCACCGGGGCATATTCGCGCTGCAGCCGGTGTCTCCCCTGTCTCTGCCACCAACCGCAAGGCATGGTCCGGGCTGTCTTCTGCGGTGATGGAAAAAATTGCAGACGATTGGGAAAAGACCAAAAAGGCCTATGCTCAGGGTCGTCAGCAGCACTATTTTTCTGCCGAATTCTTGCAAGGTCGTGCGCTTTTGAATAACCTCACCAACCTTGAATTGGTGGATGAGGCCAAGGCGGTCATGGAAGATACCGGCCACGAACTTGTCGATGTCCTTGAGGCCGAACCCGATGCTGCCCTCGGCAATGGTGGTTTGGGGCGTTTGGCGGCGTGCTTTCTCGACTCGGCGGTAACCTCCGACTACCCCGTCACCGGCTATGGCCTGTTGTACCGCTACGGGCTTTTCCGTCAGTCTTTTGAGCAGGGTTTCCAAAAGGAAGAGCCGGATGCGTGGATGGAAAATGGCTATGATTTCATCGTCCGCCGCGCATCTGAGCAGTGGCGCGTGCATTTCGATGACATGGATGTCCGCGCTATCCCCTATGACATGCCGATTACGGGCTACGACACCAAAAACGTAGGCACCTTGCGTTTATGGAAAGCCGAGCCCATCGCTGAGTTCGACTATGACGCTTTTAATTCCCAGCGCTTTACCGAAGCGATTGTGGAGCGCGAAAAAGTCATGGATATCTGCCGCGTGCTCTATCCCAATGACACCACCTATGAAGGCAAAGTACTGCGCGTGCGCCAGCAGTACTTCTTTGTCTCTGCCTCGCTGCAGGAGATGATTTCCAAGTTCATTAGCCACCACGGGGATGACTTAACGCAGTTTGCGAAGTTCAATTCCATCCAGCTCAATGACACCCACCCAGTACTCGCTATCCCTGAGCTATTGCGCATTTTACTCGATGAGCACGGCATGGGTTGGGACGAGGCGTGGGAAGTTGTGACCCAGACTTTTGCTTATACCAACCACACCACGTTGGCTGAAGCACTAGAGACCTGGGAAGTATCTATCTTCCAGAAACTGTTTTGGCGTATCTGGGAGCTGATTGCCGAAATCGATCGTCGCTTCCGTGAAGATATGGCTGGACGTGGCCTTGACCAGGGACGCATTGAGTACATGGCGCCGGTGTCCAATGGGCATGTGCACATGGCGTGGATTGCGTCCTATGCGGCATATTCCATCAATGGTGTTGCTGCTTTGCACACGGATATCATCAAGGCGGAGACCCTGCGCGAGTGGCATGAACTGTGGCCGGAGAAATTCAACAATAAGACCAACGGCGTAACCCCAAGGCGTTGGCTGAAGATGTGCAACCCTGGCCTTTCGGATTTGCTTACCCGCTTGAGCGGCTCTGACACGTGGGTGACCAACCTCGGCGACCTGCAAAAACTACGTACCTACGCCAATGATGATGCGGTCATGGCTGAGTTGATGGAGATCAAACGCGCCAACAAGGTCGAGTTTGCCACCTGGGTAAGCCAGCACCAAGGCGCAGAAGTAGACCCCGATACCATCTTCGATGTGCAAATCAAGCGTCTGCATGAGTACAAGCGCCAGCTGATGAATGCTCTGTACATTCTGGATCTCTACTTCCGCATCACCCAGGACGGCGAAGAAGTGCCACCACGTACTTTCATCTTCGGTGCCAAAGCTGCGCCTGGATATGTGGATGCGAAGGCAATTATCAAGCTGATTAATACCATCGCTGAGCTCGTCAACAACGACGAGCGCACCCGCGATGTCATCCGCGTGGTCTTCGTAGAAAACTACAATGTCTCCCCCGCCGAAAAGATCATCCCAGCCGCCGATATTTCTGAGCAGATCTCGACTGCCGGTAAAGAAGCTTCCGGTACTTCCAACATGAAGTTCATGATGAATGGTGCATTGACCTTGGGCACTTTGGATGGCGCGAATGTCGAAATCGTTGAGGCTGTGGGCGATGAGAATGCGTATATCTTTGGCGCGAAGAATGAAGAGCTACCCGGTCTGCGAGAGAACTACAACCCGGGCGAGCTTTATAGCTCAGTGCCAGGGCTTGCTCGCGTGCTCGATGCGCTTGTTGACGGCACCTTAGGCTCCGAAAACGCCGGCCTCTTCGGTGATATCCGCTCCGGTCTGCTGGATGGCTATGGGATTCACGCCCAAGATACCTACTATGTGCTCGGTGATTTCACTGATTACCGCACCACCCGCGATGCCATGGCCCAGGACTACGTCGATGACGAGTTAGCGTGGGCGCGCAAGTGCTGGATCAATATCTGCGAGTCTGGCCGCTTCTCCGCGGACCGCACGATTGCGGACTATGCCGAGCATGTATGGAAGATCGTCCCGACTCCCATTTCCTCGCCTGCAGATTCTTCGACCGCTGAGCCTGATAAAGCGGCCGGCGAAGCTCCTGCTGCGCGCTCGTTGGAGAAGAAAAAGCGCCGGTTTTTCGGTTAAAATAGTTTAGTTCCGAATTACTCACGCGGTGGGTTTTCCACCGCTACAGTAATGTCCATGACCGATTGGATTAATACCTGCTTTATTCGGGGTGGCACCAGCAAAGGGCTATTCTTTAACGCAGCCGACCTACCAGCTGATGAAGCGGAAAGGGACGCTGCGTTATGTCTTTTCATGGGCTCCCCGGACCCGCATGGACGCCAGCTCAACGGCATGGGCGGCGGGATATCCTCGCTATCTAAGGTCATGTTGGTTGAAGCCAGCGCGCATGAAGGTATTGATGTGGATTACACCTTCGGCCAAGTCGAAGTCGGTACCGCGCACATTGATTATTCGGGCAATTGCGGCAACCTGTCCTCAGGTGTTGTGCCTTTTGCGCTGGAAGCCGGCATCATTGACTCCGACGATGGCACTCAAGAATTTACTCTGTTTAATACCAACACGTCTAAGACAGTAAAAGTGGGCTTGGAGGTCAAAGATGGTCGCGCAGCAATCTCCGGTGATGTGGAACTGCCAGGGGTTGCTGGCACGGGATCCGCGATTACCTTGACCTATCCGCATCCTGCTGGCAGCCGTACCGCGGGGCTTTTGCCCACTGGTTCTCCTACTACCGTCTTCGATCACGATGGCGCGGCAATTACAGTGTCCTTGGTGGATTCCACCTTGCCCGTTGTCATTGTGCGCGCGGACGATGTCGGACTAACTGGTACAGAGCTTCCTTCAGCCATCGACGCGAATAAGCCCTTGATGTCATTGCTCGAACGATTGCGGCAAGCAGGCGCACAAGCCATGGGCTTTTCCACATGTCCTGAGGTGGTGCCCAAGATCGCGATTGTTGCGCGGCCGCAAAATTCGACCATCCTGGATGGCTCGCAATTAGATGCCGAATCTGTCGACATCATGGTGCGCATGATTTCCATGGGCAAAGCTCACCTCGCGGTTCCAGGAACGGGAGCGATGTGTGTTGCTGCAGCCGCTGCAGTACCTGGCACCGTGGTTTCCGAGATTACGGGCCAGCGCACCCATACCCGCCTGGGCACGCCTTCCGGTGCGGTTATCGCTGCGGCGAACTACGACAACGGCGAGCTAACATCAACCTCGCTGATTCGCACCGCCCGAATACTAATGCGCGGACAGGTTCCGCTAGTAACTTCCCCCACGCAACACTAGAGCCGCTAACTCACAGTGAGCTAGCGGCTTTAAGCGAGTCGGTGATTAGCTAACGTCTTCGCCGAGTTCGTGTGCGTGAATCATGTTGGTATTTCCAGCAATACCAGCTGGGGTACCCGCTACAACGACGACCAAGTCGCCTTCTTCGTAGTCTTCCATTTCCAGCAGTGCCTTATCCATCGCCAACATCATTGCGTCGGTGGATTCCACATCCTTGGTCAAGAAGGTCTGCGCACCCCACGTCAGCGCGAGCTGGGAACGCACGGCTTCATGTGGAGTAAAGACCAACAGCGGCAAGTGCGAGTGCAAACGAGCAACGCGCTTAGCCGTGTCACCCGAGGTGGTGAAAGCTACGATTGCCTTCGCATTCAGACGCTCGGCAATATCACGCGCCGAGTAGGAAATAACGCCACGCTTGGTGCGTGGAACATGCGATAGCGGTGGCACGCGGCCATCGGTCTCTGCACGCTGCACGATGCGCGCCATGGTGCGCACTACGTTGTGCGGGTCAACGCCCACAGAAGTCTCACCAGAGAGCATAACGGCATCAGCACCATCGAGTACCGCGTTCGCGACATCCGATGCCTCCGCGCGAGTTGGGCGGGAGTTTTCAATCATGGAATCCAGCATCTGGGTTGCCACGATGACGGGCTTCGCATTCTCGCGAGCAATCTGCACGGCACGCTTTTGTACCAGTGGAACCTGCTCCAGTGGGACCTCAACGCCTAGGTCACCACGAGCAACCATGACGGCGTCGAAGGCCAAGATGATGGATTCAAGCGCATCAACCGCTTCAGGCTTCTCCAGCTTCGCGATGACAGGAACGCGACGGCCTTCCTCATCCATAATCGCGTGAACCAGGTCAATATCAGCAGGCGAACGCACGAAAGACAAAGCGATAAAGTCTACGCCCAGCTTCAAAGCAAAGCGCAGGTCCGCGATATCCTTCTCACTCAACGCTGGCACGGAAATATCCATGCCAGGCAAAGATACGCCCTTGTTGTTAGAGACTGGTCCGCCTTCGGTCACGCGGCAGACAACATCGTTGCCATCGACTTCGATGCACTCAATGGCTACCTTGCCGTCATCGATAAGCAGGCGATCGCCCGGCTTGGCATCCTTCGCGAGGTTCTTATAGGTCGTGGAGACACGATCGTGGGTACCTTCGACATCCTCGACGGTAATGCGCACGATTTCATCGTTATCCCACTGTTCCGCGCCATTAACAAAGCGGCCTAGGCGGATCTTCGGGCCTTGCAAGTCCGCCAGGATGCCCACTGCACGGCCGGTAGCGTCGGTTGCAGAACGTACCCAGTGGTAGTTCTGTTCATGATCGGAGTGGTCGCCGTGGGAGAAGTTCAGACGGGCAACATTCATGCCGTCTTGAACAAGACGTAAAATGGCGTCCTCGCTGGCGACAGCGGGGCCCAGAGTACAGACAATTTTTGTTCTTCTATCCAGCATATGAGTGCCTTACCTCTTTATCTCTAGCGGTATTCAACGTGTCCCAACTTACCCGTGTTTTAAAGCTGCTGCCATTACTTTCGCCACCAACAAGGCAAAAAGACTCAAACAGAAACAAAAGTACCCGGTAGGACTGTTTTACTGTTTCGGATATGGGTGTAGGTTTTTACCAGCGCTCGAGCTCTCTAGGCCCTCTGCCGCGGTTTCTTTTTCTGCTGCGAGCTTGGCCTGGTATTTCGGATCGACTTCCTCCGGTGTTTCCTGTCCTTTCTTGAGGCTCAGGAAGACAATGACGGCGATGACAAAGACGACGACGGAGACAATCGCGTTGATGCGGAAGCCAAAGATCATGGTTGCTTCATCGGCGCGCATATTTTCAATGAAGAATCGGCCCAGCGTGTAGCCTGCGACATACAGCGCGAAGACCCGGCCGTGGCCGAGCTTCCAGGCTTGGTGCGCCCACAGCAAAAACAAGCAGACTAAAACATTCCAGATCAGCTCATAGAGAAATGTTGGGTGCACAGACGCGATAACCTCACCGGTCGAGACGCCTGATACGGGCGCGTTGCGTCCAGCTTCATCCACGCGGTAGTAGATATCCAGCGCCCATGGAACGGTGGTCTCTGCGCCGTAGAGTTCCTGGTTAAACCAGTTACCCAGTCGGCCAATCCCCTGTGCGAGCACCAGGCCTGGTGCCACGGCATCAGCGAATGGCCCTAGCGGGATGCCCTTGACCTTAAACATCACCCACACGGCAATGGTTCCAAGTGCCACCGCACCCCAGATGCCCAATCCACCGTTGGTAATTTTAAGCGCATCCACGGGGTTGCAGTCGGCGCAGAAATACTTATCGTAATCAGTGGCGACGTGGTAGATTCGCCCGCCAATAATGCCGGCGGGGATGATGACGATGGCGGCATCCCACACCGTGTCGGAGTTGCCGCCCATCGCGGTATACCGGCGCTGCGTTAACCACAGGGCAACTAAAATACCCACGATAATGCACAGGGCATAAGCGCGAATGGGAAGTGGTCCAAGGTGCCACACGCCTTGCGGCGGAGAGGGAATATTAGCCAAAATCATCGTTTGCACATGCTTCAGTGTGCCACAAACGAATAGAGCTTTGGCACTAGACCTTGCGCGATGGGCACGCTGGGTGCTGGCCTGTAGCGACCAAGCTGCGCGCCATAGCCGATGGGCTTTGCGCTGTCATTACTGATTCCCCGACCATGATGGCATCCGCCCCAAAGGATGCGTACTTTAATAATTCTTTCGAAGTTTGAACCCCACCCACGGCAATGCGGATTACGCTTTCTGGCAGCCCCGGCACAATATCCGCAAAAGCTTCTCGATGCAGCTCATCTGATGTCACCGACCATGCATTCACACCTACGACCGTTCCCCCGGCTTGAATGGCGCGGTCGACTTCTTGTGGATCGCGCACTTCTAACAGTGCGACCATCCCTAAAGATTCTGTGCGATCCAGCAGAGATTCCAAGCGGGCTTGTTCTAAGACAGCGACCTGCAAGGTGACAACATCTGCGCCATAACATCGTGCTTCATGGATTTGATACGGGTCCACGATGACATCGCGGCAGACCATGGGCACGGTTGTGGCTTCGCGCGCTGCTGCCATATCTTCTAAAGAGCCGTGGAACCGGCGCCTTTCGGTCTGACATGCCATCAGGTGCACGCC
>Ga0209487_1003885_pt1 | contig 11640 bp, 13 predicted proteins | sample Poulit2012_FD_187524 | JGI IMG/M metagenome (GOLD analysis project Ga0209487, IMG submission 187524) | Agricultural soil microbial communities from Georgia to study Nitrogen management - Poultry litter 2012 (SPAdes) (version 2) | ecosystem: Environmental > Terrestrial > Soil > Agricultural land... | reverse complement strand
AAAGCAATTAAAGGTTGATCCGGAAATGCTGTCATAGCAATTGCTAAAGCTATAGGTGAATTTCTAGCTAAAGTGGTCATATTCAAACTGACTTTATCAGATTGCGAGAATTTCAGAAGCTGCCCAATTTTCCGGCCAACGATAAAGTTTATTACAAAATATAGAAGAATAGGGATTGTTAACTTCCACAATAAATTTAGGTTATCAAGTAGTAATTGTCCTTGAGAAGCAAACATTGCAACGATTGCAAGGCTTAGAGAAATAATTGGTAGCGCACTTAATTTCGATAATAGATTTTTAGCGAACTGTTGTTTACTTTTCAATAATGCTTTTGTTAAGACTGATAAAGCTAATGGGATGAATAATACAATCAGTATACTTTCAACCAAAAAGGAAAGTTCAATAAATCCTGTAGTTCCACCGAAAATTAGAAGATAAACGGGTAGTAAGAAAACCTGTAATAGTAAATTTAAAGGCAAAATAGCAGTTGATAAAGCAACATTTCCCTTTGCTAAACCTGTAAAGATTATGTACCAATCAGTACAAGGAGTAACCATTAACATGATAAAACCAATATATAATGCAGGGTTATCACCTAAAAATAGTAAAGCTAATAGCCACGCTAAAAGAGGTGTCCAAAGAAAATTCATGATGACTGTAGTAGATGTGAACTTTAAGTTTTTAAAAGACTTTCTTATTTCTTCAAAAGGAATTTGTAAGAAGGTAATATAAAGCATTGATATTAATAACGGTACAATAAAACTCTCTGCACTCGTTCTTATTGGTTCTAATTGTCCTAGACTTATGCCTATGATTACTGCTAAGAAAATAATAAATGTATACATCTTTTCGAATAAACCCATTTCATAATCACCCCAACGACAAGATAACTGTTATTCACGCCATTTTACCACAGAGTAACGACTTTAAGTTTTTTAGTAACTGAGAAATATTATTGGTTTGTAACTTTAATACATAAAGTAAAATAGACATCAATAATTATACATGCATTATTGCTAAACGTGCTTTATGTATTATTGATACAGGTTGTTGAATAAAACATCATTTTAAATGTCACATTTTAATGAAATATTTTATTGTATATATAAGCAAATAGTTATATGCTAATGTTGTAATGAAATTATAAGGAGGAGATGATGTGCTGCAAACAACCATTGAAATGGAAAAGGCTGCAGTTATTTTAAAATTATTGGGTGATAAAACAAGATTAACGATTATGAAATTAATTGATAATCAAGCTTGTTGTGTCTGTGAATTTGTTGAAATATTTCAAGTCAGTCAGCCATCGATTAGTCAGCATTTACGTAAGTTGAAAGACTTAGGATTGGTTAAGGAAGAAAGAAAAGGGCAATGGATATTTTACTCCGTAGATAAGGAAAATGAATATTATTCATTTATTAAACCTATTCTTGATCAATTACCTAATCAAGATTACAAATTAAAAGAACTTGAAGAAAATGGTACACGAATTTCTTGTTGTTAAATTGGAGGTATTATTTTGTCTACAACGCTTATACTCGCAATATTAATTTTTATTGCAACCCTAGTACTAGTAATATGGCAGCCAAAGGGCTTAAACATTGGCTGGTCCGCAATGGGTGGAGCTGTAATTGCCTTATTAGTAGGGGTAGTAGGATTCAGTGATGTTCTTGAAGTAATTGACATCACATGGAATGCAACGCTATCCTTTGTCGCAATTATCCTTATTTCTTTAATACTAGATGAGATTGGATTATTCGAATGGGCAGCACTGCACATGGCACGGGTAGCAAAAGGTCATGGAATAAAAATGTTTGTTTACATTAGTATTTTAGGTGCAGTTGTTGCAGCATTATTTGCGAATGACGGAGCGGCACTTATCCTAACACCGATTGTTCTTGCAATGGTGCGAAATTTGAATTTTAAAGAAAAAATGATATTCCCTTTCATTATGGCAAGTGGATTTATTGCGGATACAACTTCATTACCATTTATTGTAAGTAACTTAGTAAATATCGTTTCTGCAGACTTCTTTGGCATTGGATTTGTTGAATATGCTTCGCGGATGATTATTCCGAACTTATTTTCACTAATTGCAACCATTTCGGTATTACTAATCTACTTTAGAAAAAGTATCCCTAAGAATTATGATTTATCGAAACTTAGGGAACCGAAAGAAGCAATAAACGATATAAAGATGTTTCGCCTTTCTTGGTATGTTCTCGGATTATTAGTAATTGGCTATTTTAGTAGCGAATTCATAAATTTACCAGTATCTATTATTGCTGGGGCCATAGCTATATTCTTTATCATAATGGCCAGACGTAGTGCCGCTGTTAATACGAAAAAAGTTATTAAAGGCGCTCCGTGGAATATCGTTATTTTTTCAATTGGAATGTATGTCGTCGTATATGGATTGGGAAATGCCGGGCTGACCTCTGCGCTCGCAAGTGTTCTTCAAACTGTGGCTGAACAAGGATTATTCGTTGCTACAGTTGGAATGGGTTTTATAGCTGCTTTCCTGTCATCGATTATGAATAATATGCCAACCGTAATGATTGATGCATTAGCCATTGCTGAAACGAATACTTCTGGTGTATTAAGAGAAGCGCTTGTTTATGCTAACGTAGTTGGTTCGGATTTAGGACCAAAAATTACGCCAATTGGTTCACTAGCAACCTTAGTGTGGCTCCATGTACTTTCCCAAAAAGGAATTAAAATTTCATGGGGAACCTATTTTAAAACCGGGATTGTTTTAACTATCCCAATACTTTTTATTACTTTAGTAGGTCTTTATCTAACACTTCTACTATTTTAAAAAGGAGAATGAATTATGGCTAAAAAAACAATTTATTTCTTATGTACAGGGAACTCATGCCGTAGTCAAATGGCAGAGGGATGGGCGAAAAAATATCTCGGAGATGAATGGGAAGTTAGAAGTGCAGGGATTGAGGCACATGGACTAAACCCAAATGCGGTAAAAGCAATGAATGAAGTTAAAATTGACATTTCTAACCAAAAATCAGAGAAAATTGACGTAGAATTTTTGAATACCGCAACATTGGCGGTAACGTTATGTGGAGATGCCAAAGACCGCTGTCCAGTGACACCACCTCACGTAAAACGTGAACATTGGGGCTTTGACGATCCAGCCAAAGCAGAAGGTACGGAAGAAGAAGTTTGGAAAGTGTTTCAGCGCGTTCGGGATGAAATAGGAGAACGGATTAAGCGATTTGCTGAAACAGGTGAATAATAGGGAATGATGAGGCATGTTGATACGCAAGCCTTATCTTTTCGGTTTCTATATAAGTATATAACTATACATCAATAAAGAAGTTGTTCATGATGAAAAAGGTAGAAATGTTTGACCCAGCAAAATGTTGTTCTACAGGTGTTTGTGGACCGAGTGTCGATCCAGATTTAACTAGAGTTGCATCAGCTGTTTATTCCCTTGAACAAAAGGGTGTTACTGGTAATGCGGCTCAGAATGTATTAATTAATATGAGTTTTAAAGAGGTATTTAACCTGTCTGGTGGGAATAAGAATTATCAGAGTTTTAAAAAGGGAAAACAATAATCATAAAACGACTGATAAGTGAAATAAAAGGTAGGGAGAACTTCCAACCTTTTTAAATTTATCTTAACCATTTACTAGTGGGGGCAATTTTATAATAAAAAACCACTTTTCATTGAAGGAGAATACTTTAGTAGGGAAATTTTAATAATATATATCTACTTGACCATGTACTGTAGTACATGGTTTATAATTTTATTGAGGTGAAAATAGTGATTTATCGCATTGGTGAGTTTGCAGATAAATGTGGAGTTAACAAAGAGACGATTAGATATTACGAACGAAAAAATTTACTAAAGGAACCTTCCCGAACAAAAACTGGTTATCGTTTATATTCAGATTATGACGTTAAGCGTGTAGGATTCATCAAGCGAATACAAGAGCTTGGTTTTTCTTTAGGTGAAATCTACAAGTTACTTGGAGTTGTAGATAAAGATGAAGTCCGTTGCCAAGATATGTTTGAATTTGTTTCTAGAAAACAAGAGGAAGTTCAAAAGCAAATAGAGGATTTAAAACGAATTGAAACTATGTTAGGTGACTTGAAACAACGATGTCCTGATGAAAAGCAATTACATGCGTGTCCAATAATAGAAACTTTAACATGAGAGATTAATGAAAGGAGCTTTATTATGAATAAATATAAGGTAAATATTGAAGGAATGACTTGTACAGGCTGTGAAAAACACGTAGAGTCAGCACTTGAAAGTATAGGTGCTAAAAATACTGAAGCAAATTTCCGTCGCGGTGAAGTAGTATTTGAATTGCCTAATGGTATAGAGGTTGAAAGTGCAAAAAGGGCAATTAACGAAGCAAATTATCAAACTGGAGAAATTGAAGAGTTACTACAACAAGAAAATGTGGTGTTAGGTACTAAAGGTAATTATGATCTTCTTATTATTGGTTCTGGTGGTGCAGCTTTTTCTGCTGCAATTAAAGCTATTGAATACGGTGCAAAAGTTGGAATGATTGAGCGTGGAACGATTGGAGGGACCTGTGTGAATATTGGCTGTGTTCCATCCAAGACCCTTCTTAGAGCAGGGGAAATCAATCATTTAGCTAAGATAAATCCGTTTATAGGTTTACAAACATCTGCTGGAGAAGTGGAATTGGCTCCTTTAATCAAGCAAAAGAACGAATTAGTGAGTGAACTTCGGAATCAAAAATATGTCGATTTAATAGACGAATATGGATTTGATTTAATTGAGGGAGAAGCAAGCTTTGTTGATGAAAATACAATTGAGGTAAATGGAACAAAACTTTCTGCAAAACGCTTTTTAATTGCAACAGGGGCCTCTCCTTCTATCCCATCGATTTCTGGACTTAATAAAGTTGATTATTTAACAAGTACAACGCTATTTGAATTAAAGAAAGTTCCAAAACGTTTAACGGTGATAGGTTCAGGATATATTGGGATTGAGCTTGGGCAACTCTTCCATCATTTAGGTTCAGAAGTAACACTTATACAAAGAAGTGAGCGATTATTAAAAGAGTATGACCCGGAAATTTCTGAAACAGTAGAAAAAATGTTAATCGAACAGGGTATACACCTTATCAAAGGAGCAACATATGAGTGTGTCGAACAAGATGGGGAGATAAAAAAGGTTTATCTAACTGTAAACAGTAAGAAAAAAGTCGTTGAATCAGAGCAGTTACTTATTGCAACAGGAAGAAAACCAAATACGGATTCTTTAAATTTACGTGCTGCAGGTGTTGATGTTGGAAAACAAAAGGAAATACTGATAAATGAATTTGCTCAAACAAGTAATGAAAAGATTTATGCAGCAGGAGATGTGACATTAGGACCGCAATTTGTGTATGTAGCAGCCTATGAAGGTGGAGTTGTTGCAGATAATGCAGATGGTGGATTAAATAAAAAAATAGATTTATCCGTTGTTCCAAGCGTTATATTTACAAATCCATCGATTGCAACAGTTGGTTTAACGGAAGAACAAGCAAAAGAAAAAGGCTATGAAGTAAAAACATCAGTATTACCGTTAGATGCAGTCCCAAGAGCGATAGTAAATAGGGAAACAACAGGTGTATTTAAACTTGTAGCTGATGCAAAAACGTTAAAAGTATTAGGGGTTCATATCGTAGCTGAAAATGCAGGAGATGTGATTTATGCAGCGACATTAGCCGTTAAATTTGGCTTAACCGTAGAGGATTTAAAAGAAAGCTTTGCTCCATATTTAACATCGGCAGAGGGAATAAAATTAGCTGCCCTTACATTTGATAAGGATGTATCAAAATTATCTTGTTGTGCAGGATAAAGCTCCTTATTTATAGGAGCTTTAATTAATACACTTAAACTATCTCACCCTTTACAGGAATAACAGCAATTTAATAGTAATTTGGCTGGTTGCGGTTCAGTAGAATGTGTAATTAATGGTAGAGTATTATTAGGACTTATATCATTTGTTAATGGGTTCGGAATTATAACGAAAATAAAAAACCAATGTCGGAAAATGGTGATGATAATATGTTATCGAAACAAGCAATCCTTGATGAATTATCAAAAAACCTAAATACTTGGAGAGATAAACACGGTGTTAAGCGAGTTGGTTTGTTTGGTTCTTACAGCCGCGATGAACAAAAAGAATCCAGTGATATTGATGTAATAGTAGAATTTAACGACTCGGATTTATCTTTTGATAATTACATGGACTTAAAAATAAGCCTAGAAGATCACTTTCAGAAGCCGATAGATTTAGTCATATTAAATGATATTAAACCTGCTTTAAAGTCAGAGTTTCTATTGACTACTACATTTGTAGAAGAGGGAAAATAATAAGATTATAATTTTAGCAGTCTATTTGCTAGAAAATAGACTGCTAATTGAGCTTCCTACTAAAAATTGTTCAAATCTACAGTAAAATGCCAGCAAGTTGTCAAACAAGTTCATTATTTATCTCTTTAAATAACTTCTGATCAAACTCGTAGACTATTTTTTTGATGGTTCGATCTTTAGGCTTTTCTCCAGTATTTACTTGAATTTCTTTGATAAGCAACCGAAGTAATTCTTTCTTATCAAAGTCGTCTAATAAGTTAAAAAATGAATTAAAATCATTAGCAATGCGGTTAATTACTGGTAATAAGTCATTGTTATTCTTTAATTCTATCTGATTTGTTAGTAGTATTTTAAATTCCTTATGTTCACTTTCTTGATTCTGAACTCTTTTCATTTCATCACTAAGTGTATCAATGTCGATTATTTTCTTCGTATAAAGTTGTATGAGATCCTGCTTCTCTCTTTTTAGTTCTCTTAAATTTTTTTCTAGTAATTTAAGTTCCTCTTCAATTGGTTCAAGTTCACTTTTTAGGTTATCCATAACAACTGTTTGTAATGGTACAGAGAGGTTTAAATCGTTAAGGTAATTCATAACCTGTGATAAAACTTCTTGCTCTGCATACTCCTTTTTTACAAGATTCGACTTACATGCTTTAGAGCCACTGTTTTTAAAACGGCTACACACGTAATATTTGTATTTTTTGTTTGCATTTCCTTGTACCATCGCTCCTCCGCAAGTAGGACATTTTAATAGACCTGATAACGGAAAAGAGCCGTTGTGTTTTTTTTCTTGGGTATAACTACGTAGTGATAAAAGCTTTTGGGTTTTTTCCCAAAGCTCTTCACTAATAATAGGATAATGATTCCCTTTTTTATATTTACCTTTCCATTTAACATAACCATTGTAGATTTTATTATTGAGAATAGTTCTAACAGCAGTAATAGACCAATAATTATCCTTTTTGGTTTTGATACCTTGCATATTTAAACTACTAGCTATTTTTCGATAACCCCACATTTTGTTAGAGTAACAATCAAAAATGTATTTCACTACTCTTGCTTCATCTTCGTTAATAACTAATTTCTTATTTACTAAATTATATCCAAATACCCTTCCACCGTTGAAGTCTCCATTTTCAAAGGTTTTTTCCATACCTAGTGATGTACGAAAAGCGATTAGATCTTTTTCGACTTCTGCAATAATACCTAATATCTGATAAATAAGCTTTGAGTTAGGATCGTTTGTGTCGATATTATCAGCTATTGAAATTAGGTTCTTGTTAGCCTTTTTTAAACGGTTAAAGATATATTGAGAATCTAAAGAATTGCGTGATATGCGGTCTTGTTTAAATACGATGACGGAATCAATATTATTCTCCTCTTGGAAAACATTATAAAACATCTCTTTAAACTCAGGTCTATTTGAAAAACTCTCCCCGGATGCTGGTTCCTCTACATATGTTTTTACAAGAATAATATTATTTTCCTTACAATACTTTTCTATTGCTTCAATTTGTTGTTCAATAGATGTGTTATCTAGTTGTTTATTTGTGCTAATACGAACATAGGCGTATGCTCTTGTATATTTAGTTATCATCTTTCATCCTCCAATTCAGTAATAAAAGTATCCGAGTATTTAATCATTAAGTCTGTTAGGAAGTTTAGAAAGTCATAGCCTTTTATTTTTGTTAACTCTTTATTTGTTGCGAGTTTAAGTTTGTAATGCTTATCAAAATCTAAAATTTCGTTTTTTATCATAATGAATGAACTCTCCCCTTATCTATTTGTGGATTAAACACACAAATAACAGCCGGCTAGTCATTTGCTGAAATATGATAACCGCGAAAAAATGATATTTTAAGAGGAAATAAAAACTTTTTTTTTGCAACTTGAAATTTTATATCGATCATTTAGAGTAGCTATATCATTTACAGTTTTTAATTACACAAAAAAGCTTGAGGTATGTTCAAACTCCTCAAGCTTTGAATAATTGTAGTATTTTGGTCTTTAATTAATATTCCTGTTACGGAAGATCAGGAAATAATACTGTTCCCTCTTCGGTAAAAAAGAGATGGGGTTTTTTATATCCAAGAAAGTGGACATAAAGTGATTTTCCTTCATAAAGATTATCTATATTGGTTACTAAGTTACAATATGGTATGAAACCTAATTTACCATCTTTCGAATAGGTATATACCTCTATTCCTTTGTCTAAGAACTTACGTATTCTTACCTTTGTTGTCTGGTGGATAAAAAAGCCCGTTCTATCAAATGCTCTCACTAATAAAATCTCCTTTTATATTCTTTTCATATATACTTCTATATTTTGGGCATTTCTGCAGTATTATGTAAAGAAAAATTTTTGTTATTTCCATTTCTATACCATTTGTCCCATAACTCATGAAATACGAAGTTGTATTTAATCATTGTCTGATGTGATGTTTCAGTTGATTTAGATTTTAAATATACGATTACGGACCTCCCTTTAATCTAATGAAACTATTATAGCGATACTCATGTAAGAAATATACACTTTGTCTATAACCGGGTAGATAATAGTCATAAACGGTCAATTTAGAGTCATGTTTATATTTAGGATTTTTAAAGTTATATATCAATCTAATCAAATCACAGATCAAATGAAAAAAGAGACTATTATCTTTTTGACAAACTTAAATAACGTTCATTTAAAAGGTATTACTGGGCTTCAGTAGTGATCTTTTTAAATTTATAAAAAAATTTTATCTAACCTATTAAAATATGAAAAACACCACTTTATAATATTTAGGCTTTATCGTTGATAAAGCAACAGGACTAAAAATTATTCAATTAAAACGGAGAGGAAGGTGATAGAAATTAAAAAGAAACTAAAAAGAGCTGTAATTAAAGAGGAGTACGTCAAATTAACAGGCAGCACAGAAGAAGCAATCATACTAAATCAGTTTATTTACTGGAGTGAACGTACCAAGGATGTAAGTAAATATTTACTAGAAGAAAAAACAAGGTTAGAAAATGGCAGTAAGGAAGGTGATGTTTCCCTAAAATATGGATGGATTTATAAGAAGGCAGAAGAGTTAAAAGAAGAAGTGATGCTTAGCGTATCTGTAAATACAGTGCGGAAGCACATAAATCAACTGGTAAAAAAGGGATATCTAAATAAAAGAAGCAATCCTATCTATAGATGGGATAAAACATTTCAATATCGCGTAAATCTAGTAAAAGTGACATCAGATTTAAAAAAGATTGGATACCGTTTCGAAGATGAAAATTTGTTAACTGGAAGCGCAGATTTTGATGCTCGAGAAACAAATACTGAACAGTTGAATAATTATAATGAGTTTTCGAAACGCACAGGTATTACTGCAATACCAGAGATTACTACAGATACTAATACAAATAATTTATCAGAAATATCATCTTCATTGTCAATTGATGATGATATGAAATCCAATGATTCTAAACAATTTAATAAAATATGTGAACTTTATTTGAAGCTTAGTGGAAAGTCCAAAATATCATCTAATGACTATAAAGCTATTTTAGAAGTAGTCAAAGAGCAATGGAACACTAACCTAGTTCTGAAATGGATTGAGGATTGTTTTCGCCAGTTTAAGCCACAACACAAAAACGATCAAATTCGTTCTTTTCGATATGTAACAAACTATATTTTTGATCAAGCGCATAAAAACTATTTTTTTCAGGAGGTTGTTAACAATGAACAGAATACAGGAGATTATGTCGAAGATGAATATTTCGAACGATATGGGTGATTTGTCGTTGAAAAAGCCAGGGAAAATCACTAAGCCGTCAAATAAGTGTATTTATAATGAGTGTGATGGAAGTGGTATGATTCATTATCGCAGAGAAGATGGGACAGAAGCGATGACATTTTGCAAGTGTAGAGAGCAAAGACAATTACTAAATTCTATTAAAACTGCTAGAATTCCGAAAGAATATCATCATAAGAGCTTAGAAGATTTTAACGTTAACCATTATCAAAGTAAAGATGCTATAAAGCATGCAAAATATGCGCAAAAGGTAGCATCTGGATTTATCAAATCTTTTGAAACAATGAATGATATGGGAAAGGGTCTCTACATTTATAGCAAGACAAAAGGTACAGGAAAAACACTATTATCTATCATTATCATCTATGAACTAATGATGAAATATCAAATAAATCCACTTTATATTTCAGTGGTAAATATATTAAGTGAATTGAAGAATACTTTTCATCAAAAAGAGGTAAATTCATACGATATCATTCGATCTTTAACTGAAGCAGATATCTTAGTTATGGATGATTTAGGTGTGGAAAAAACTACGGATTGGGTGGAAGAAATCTTAACTCAGATTTTAGATGAACGAATGATGGATAATAAACCAACCATTATAACTTCAAATATGCCAATTACAGAGTTAGACCGAAAATACCCAAGCGGTCGTATAAAGAGTCGGGTGGAAAAAATGACTTTTCCAATTCCCATGCCTGAAGAATCTGTACGTAGCACCCTATCCAAACAAGAGAATGATAAAGTTGCTAAATTGTTTTTTGAAGATGAGTAAGTCTGTCAATTAATAATTGGCCGTTACCTTTGGTAGCGGCTCAATTTTATTATTCTATTATGGTACTTTCGTGGTAGAATAAAATAAAGATAAAGTATAAAAAAAGTAAGAGTAGGTGACTCTTAAATGGAAATTAAAATATTTCAACGAACTCAACGTGATCTTGCAGCATCTATTAACCAAGTTATCGATAAATATTGGGAAGATGAAATTGATGAAGTAGCAATGATGGATTTGATTCAAAAGTTGTACATAAATAATACGAATAAACTTATGAAGAATGGGAGTTATACCACGATAATTCGTCAACAATGTGGAAAACGTAGACTTGAAGTAGTTGATAAAGTAATCAACCAAATAAATAAAACACAATAGAGAGGAGGGATAGAATAAATGGAATATTCAGCAGGATTCACGAAAGAAAAATGGTCAGAGAATGACATTGCGGTAGTAATCGATCTTATTCTGCAAGGGAAAAATAAGAAAGAGATTTTAGAAGAAGTGACGGAGAATAATTTATTTCAATTAAGAAGTCCTTTGAGTATAAAAAATAGATTTAACATGGTATATAATCGTGCAGCTTCCTTAGACGATGAAATGAAACAGCACTTTTTACGAGCGAATGATTATGATCGAAAGGCATTAACGTTGTATACCTTTCTTCAAGTTTACCGAATACCATTAGAATTTTATATAGAAGTTATTGTTTATAA
>Ga0209487_1003884_pt1 | contig 11642 bp, 10 predicted proteins | sample Poulit2012_FD_187524 | JGI IMG/M metagenome (GOLD analysis project Ga0209487, IMG submission 187524) | Agricultural soil microbial communities from Georgia to study Nitrogen management - Poultry litter 2012 (SPAdes) (version 2) | ecosystem: Environmental > Terrestrial > Soil > Agricultural land... | reverse complement strand
CCATGTTTTTCCGTCATCTTCACTTAAAAGTGCCGTTAAATTGTTTCGGCCCCTCCACTCTTTAACATTGCCCTGATTTAACACTTCTTCTTTATCTAATGGTTCATCGAAATTATGATGATTGATAAGTAGTAATCGACCAGACTTCAATCTGCGAATATGAAATCTTGAACATGGACCTTCGAGATGACTTTTTCTACCAGGAGACCATGTATATCCTCCATCAGTAGAAAAGCTTTCTCCGATCCCATCGAAGGTTCTAACAAGCATCCACAATGTACCGTCTTCTTTTTCTACAACCATATGTTCATCGAATTGACGATTAGGTACATCTGCTGAACCTCTTAAACTGAAGGTTTCACCTTGATCAGTTGTTACATATACATTTGAGTATTGTTCATCCTGTAAACCATGGTCTTCTTCTGGCGTACTTCCACAAGTATCACTCCACAGGGCACATGGGAACAACCATTCATCCTTTGACGTGACGATCGGTTTATTCATCATAATCCCATTAGCAATTCTTCTCGGTTCAGTCCACTCTAAAACATCTGCATCAGGATCTTCACAAATAGAAATCCAAACACCCATTCGTCCGTCATTAAAACCTCTTGCCTGTGCCCATGTCATCCATAGCCTACCTAAAGGATCTATCCATAAATTCGGATCGAAAATTCGTAAATCTTTATTAGGGTGTTCAACAACTGTTACACCGGATTGAAAGGTTTTTCCTTGATCATCACTTTGACATAAAACCATAAAGTTACCGGGAACTTCAGCTCCAACCCCCGTGTAAAAATTTACGAAGATTCTGCCATTTTTTGTTACTTCAATCGACGGAATTCCTTGCCAACGTCTATGATTATCTTTAAACCGCTCTTCTGTCGGATTTACAAATATTTTGGCGGGCTGTAATGATGCATCCATCTTCTACCACACTCCTTCTTATGTTATAAACCTTATAATCAATCGCAAATATTTGTTTTCTATACTATTCACTGAAGTGTTATTTACGATAAAATTTCTTGCATTCTTGCTACATATTTTGCTGCTCTGTTATGAATGTTTTGTAGTTCATCTTTGTCTACTGGCTTATTAGATTTAACAATAGCCCCTCCTAGCCCAACAGCAACTACACCATTATTAATAAATTCATCCATATTCTCTAAGTTTACTCCACCTGTTGGCATTAAGGGGATATGTGGTAAAGGTCCTTTTATATCTTTTATGTACCCAGGCCCTAGAACACTTCCAGGGAAAACCTTGATAATATCTCCACCATATTCAAAAGCTGCTAAAATTTCTGTCGGTGTCATCGCTCCCGGCATACTAACAATCCCATAACGGTTTGCAACTTTAATCATCTCAACATTTAAATGAGGAGAAACCAGAAATTCAGCACCAGCACTTACAGCATTTATTGCTGTTTCTGAATCAAGAATAGTTCCAACACCAACAATAGCTTCATCTTGAAATTCCCTCTTTATACTTTCAATTGAATGTTCAAACGATGGCGATTCCGCTGTTACTTCAAATATGTTAATCCCAGCATCTAAAAGTGTTTCTACGACTGACATGACTTGCTTAGGTTTTAAATTTCGAATTACAGTAACTAGCTTTTTGTCTTTTATCGTTTGTAAAATACTCATGTGAAAGACACACCTCCTACCTATTTACATCGTCATTGTTTACGTCATCAACCAACATTTCTAATGTCGAGCGATCAGGTAATCCTTCAATATCACCTTGTATCATCGTCACTAATGCACCAACGACGGAACCTCTTCTAACAGACTCTTCTAAATCTAATCCATCAAGGAAACCTGACAATACACCTGATGCAAAACCATCACCTGCACCTATTGGATCAACGACTTGTTCAACTGGATATGCAGAAACATAACCTTCACGATGTTCAGAATAGTAATATGCGCCCTTTTCTCCTAATTTAACGATAACAATTGATGAACCATTTTCATATAATACTCTTGCAATTTCTTCAGGAGATGTTTTACCCGTTAAAAATTTTCCTTCTTCAATACCAGGCAAAATGATATCGGCTTGCTTTGATAACTCTATTAATGCCTCTCTATTTTCTAGACTTCCTAAATTTGTCCTTATATTCGGATCAAATACTATTTTCACGTTATTTTCTTTCGCTATCTCAATAGCTTTATCAGTTGCTTGTTGGCAAGATTCGCTAAGTAAGGGTGTAATACCTGTAATATGCAAATATTTTGCTGATGCTATATATTCTTCATTTAAATCCGATGGTGCTAATGTTGTAGCTGCAGAATTATCTCTATAATAATGAACTCTTAATTTTTCATGATTAATCTTTTCCTTAAAATAAATACCTGTTTGAAATCCATCTTCAAAAGTCACGTGACTTAAATCAATACCTTCGCCTCGCAAAGTTTGATAAATTTTATAACCAAACTCATCATTACCTAACTTACCCATCCAACCTACTTGATGGCCTAATCGAGATAATCCAATAGCAACATTAGATTCCGCTCCACCAATATGAGTAGTAAAATCCCCTACGTAACGCAACATCCCTGCTCTCCTTGGTGTAAATACAACCATTGTCTCTCCAAATGTAACAATATCCATATTAATCTCCTTTAACAAACAGTTTATTTCAGCACAAAATCTCTCACACCCGTCATTTAGTGAATGTATCCTACATGTAATTCTACATTTGATCAATGGAGAAACTGATAGTAACTTTCAATCACTTTTTCTTGTACACTGCTTGATAATCATTACATAACTAATTATTGGCAAACGATATGAATCTCTTTTTATAAATTATTGTTATTAAAATAGAAATAGAGTGATTCTAGGCACATCAAAAACTTTTATAGTAGATGTGCCCAGAATCAGATAAGCATTATTGAACCGCGTCTTGGATTTCCTTTAATAGTTCATCTCCATTAGGCACATCTTCTAATAATTCATCATAAATGCTAGTTACTCTTTCTTGAATTTCCTTTAAATTTGTTTCGATAATTTCTACTCCTTCAGCTTCAATTTCAGCTAAAGCATCCTCGTAATTATCCATATAATGTTCAACAGATTTAGGAATAGCTTCTGCAACAGCTTCCTCAATAATTTTTTGTTGTTCTTCCGTTAACCCGTCCCATGTTTTTTGAGACATTGCTGCCATTGCAGGTAAATAAAAGGCACGTGTTAAGTTATAGTAATCAGATGTTTCAACGAACTTATCTGCTAAGAATACATGTGGAGGTGCACTTGCCCCATCAATTGCTCCTTGCTGTAAGGATAAATAAACTTCATCATATGCCATTGGAGTAGGTTGAGCTCCTAACACTTCAAAAGTTCTAATATAACTCGGTGCTTCTGAATCTCTTAACTTCAACCCTTTAAAGTCATCCAACTCATAAATTGGTTTGTTTGAAAATACGTTACGCTCAGCTGCTGATAAGTATCCTAATCCTTTAATATCGTAATCAGACATTAAATCTAAATATTTTTGTCCAATATCGCCAGATAAAACTTCATTCACTTGTTCAACACTGTCAAATAAGTATGGTAAATCAAAGACGGCTAATTCTTTTATTGTGTTTGTAACAGCACTTTGTCCAAAAACTAAAATATCTAATGTACCTGACTGTGCTTGTTGAAACAGAGTTCCCTCATCCCCTAATTGACCTTGCGGGAAAAGATCAATAGTCATAGAACCATCAGACTTTTCCTCAACTTGCTTTTGTAGCTCTTCAGCAAAGACGTGATAATGATCATCTGTTGAGACAACGTGTCCTAAGGATAATTCAACGACTTCTTCTGTTTCATTATTACTGCTACTATTATTATTATTGTTATTATCACTATTATTTTCGTTATTTGAATCTGTACTACTTGAACATCCAACGACTAATAAACCAACTAATAAAATAGAAATAAGAAATAATGTTCTTCTCATAAAATAATAACCTACCTTTCAGATTTTTGTTATTTCTTGATGTAAACGTCGAGATATTTAATATATTGCAGCCACATCACCCCTTTCAAGTTGTTAAAATCCATTTATTGAAGGATGGAAGGTAACCATGTAGAAAGAAATGGTATGTATGTAATAATAAGTAAATCGACAATTAATACACTAAAGAAAATAGCCACCGGGCGAATAATTTGTTCAATCCGCAAATCCGCTATTTGACAAACTAAATATAAGTTTACGGCTAGTGGCGGTGTTATCATTCCTAAAGCAATGTTTACAACAACGACCATACCGAAATGAATTGGATCAATCCCGAAGGATGTCGCAATTGGAAATAAAATAGGTACTAAGATAATAATAGCCGCATAGGATTCAAGGAACATTCCAACAATGAGTAGTAAGATGTTTACTAACAACAAGAAAATAATCGGACTATCTGTCACAGATGCAATCAACTCACCTAATTGATGCGGAATCTGTTCAATCGTTAAAACATATCCAAATATGGCTGCAAAGGATACAATTAATAAAATGATTGCACTAGAAACGGCGGATTTTGATAGCAATTTAAATAAATCTCGCAAATTAATTTCCTTATAAACAAACATGGATACAACAATTCCATAAACGGCGGCAATAGCTGCTGCCTCTGTCGGTGTAAACCAGCCTGAATAAATCCCACCAAGAATAATGACTGGCATCAGTAAAGCAAAAAACGCATCTTTAAAGGTTCTCCAAACATTACTTGACCATTCTTTCACGGTCGTCGTTTGGACAGAATCAAACTTTTTCACTCGAGCGATTATGACAATGGTTAAAATCAAACTGAGACCAATTAAAAGCCCTGGAACAATCCCAGCTAAAAACAAACTCCCAATAGATACGTTTGCCGTTGCACCAAAAACAATCATCGCAATTGAAGGCGGAATGATACTGCCGAGTTCTCCAGATGTACCACAAGTAGCTGCTGCGATATTTTTCGGATAACCCTTCTTTTCCATCGCAGGGATTAATGTAGGCCCAATAGCTGCTGTCGTAGCTGATGATGAACCAGACATCGTTGCAAACAACATAGATGTTAATATAGCTACAGCCCCTAAACCACCGCGAATCCAACCGACTAATGCATTAGCAAAATCCATTAATCTTCTAGAAATACCCCCGGTCGTCATAACAGTCCCTGCTAGAATAAAAAACGGTATCGCTAATAACGTAAAAGAATCCATTCCTTCAAAGGTTTTTTGCGCTAAAGTAACCAAAGGCATATCTTTAATTTCTAATGTCACTAACGAAGAAAATCCTAAAACAATAGCAATCGGCACACCTATTAGAAAAAAGATGAACAATAATATGAATAAAACTTGCATGTGTATGTACTCCTTTATCTTCGGATTGTAAAACTGCTTTTATTACTTTGCCGGATATCGAATATCTTTTTTATTGATAAACGAATCTATTAAAAGCGCAATTGTATTTAAAATCATTAAAACTGCTCCCACAACCATAGAAGAATATAAATAAGTCATTGATATTCTTAGCCCCGGTGCAGTAATTGAAACACCATACTGGGCAAACTCTATTCCGATAAAAACTAAACTTATAAAAAACAAAAGAGAAACAAAGTGCGCAAAAAACTTAACAATTCTTCCCGGGAGTGATGGGAGTGCAAAAACTATCGCATCAACCGCTAGTAACTGTCCACGTCGCGTCGCTAAAGCTCCACCTAAAAATACAGACCAGATCATCAAATAACGGGCTAATTCTTCTGTCCAAGGAAAATTTAATTGAATACCAAGGTAGGGAAATACAAATCTAATTAAAACTTGGAAAAAAATAACTAAAACCATGACACCGAAAATTAAAGAAAGTAACATGCTTACAATACGGTTAACCTTGTCCATGAATTTGACAAAAAACAATGTTTTAACCTCCCTTAATCAATTTTGAGTTTTATCAACAATATGTAAACCTTATTTTTGATAGTGAACATAGTATGTCCGCTTTTTGAATAACATTTATAACTATACAAGGAAAATATGCCAAAAAATCCTTTACAAGCTATTTGTTCCATTATACGGAAACACGTTCCACATGTGAGACAAAAAAATAAAAGTCCTTCCAGTATTTACAAAGTATTTTTAAAAACAAATAGATACCATTACAATTATTTTTACGTATACTTTGTTTAAATTGATTATCTCGATCGCTATGATAATAGTTATTCCGCTATTGGCTTGCTTTTGTTCCGAATAGCGGAAACGCTTTCTGTTTTTTTGGAATTAATTATATAATACAAAGATTATTTGTTTCTGTCAACGCTTTCAGTTTCTACAAAACCTAAATGTTTAGAAATTCGCTTACTTGTGCTAAGAATCAACGGTTTTAATTTTTGCACCGCTTTTTCCTTTGTCACCCTAACACTAGGTCCTGAGATACTAATTGCAGCAACAATTTTCCCAGTATAATCTCGTAATGGGGCTGCTATACACCGTATTCCCTCTTCATTTTCAATATCATCCATTGCCCAACCATTTTCCTTAACTTCTTTGATATGTTCTTTAAACATATTTATATTTGTTATTGTTTGTTCGGTAAATTTTGGCATTCCGGCCTCAGTAAGGATAATTTCTATATCAGCCCACTCTAAATCGGAAAGTAAAACCTTACCGACTGCAGTACTATGCATATACGATCTTTTTCCAATTTGGGAAGCCATGCGAATCGCACTACCTTTTGTTAAGCCCTCTACCTTATCTATGTAAACAACTTCATTACCATCGCGAATGACAAGGTGAGCTGTTTCCCCTATTTCACGTACCAATTCTTCCATAAAACCTCTTGCAACTTGACGTATATCTGTATTCTCTATCAAGGAACCATATAAATGTAAAATTTTAAACCCTAGCTCATAACCCTCTCCTTTATTTTGTTGGATGACATAACCTTTATGAGATAATGTATTTAACAATCTGTGAATTGTACTTTTTGGAAGGTCTAAACGAAGTCCTAATTCAGTAATTCCTAAACCACTTTTAGATTCTGCTAAGCATTCAAGTATATTCAAAGCTCTTACAACTGATTTAACATGATCACGATTAGCCATTTCAAATCCCCCTTATTCCCATTCAAATAATTTCCGCATGATTGTTTTGAATACTAATTTAACACAAAAGCTTTTAATCTACTAGTTTTAGGAAGATCATCCAACACATTTATCATGAATAAAACTTTAAATATATTTACTTGCTCTACGACTAAACTAACATTTTTTATAGAAGATTTATTTGTAAATAGAACTCTAGTAGTCTGTTCATTGGACAGGCACACAGAAGCATATCCAAAGGAAAAAACCTCAGTCTGCCAGGCAAACTGAGGTTCCCAAAAGCTATACTTTCGTCTATAACTTACTTTCTCATATGTATTTCCGCACAAAATTTCTTAAAAAGGATATTTCATTTTAACTAATGTGTTCTATAACCACAAATATCTAGCGCTGTTTTAATATATGTTTTAACCGCAGGTACTAGATCACTGATATTAATAAATTCATTGTCTGAATGAGCCCTTTTAATGTCACCAGGGCCAAAAATAAGAGTTGGAATCCCAGCTGTATCATATAACAATCCAGAATCAGCCCAAAATCTTTCTCCTTTTGGTAGCTTTGATTCATTAAGAATCTTTGATATATGCTTCTGAACACTTTTAACTAACTTATTCTTATCCGATATTTCCATGGCAGGTCTAGCCATATCTTTATAATACTGTATATCTGCAGAAATATCTGAGCGATTAGCTTTAACTTCATCGATTATCTTTTTAATATCATCAGTTACTTCTTGAATGGTTTGATCAGGTGTCCATCTGACGTCTAAATATACTTTACATAGATCAGGAATAGTAGCTGAAAATGTTGGGGTTTCACCTAACAAGAATGGAATATTTGAGTGTGCACCTCCTTGAATGAGTCCTGCATTAATAGTCGGTGATCCTACTAAGTCATGATGTTTAGCATTATATTCAGGAATCAACGTATTTTCTATTCTTTCTATAAAATCTGCTGCTGCAAAGATTGCATTGGATCCATTTTCTGGAACGCTTGAATGAACGGATTTTCCATGAAATGTTTCCTCAAAATAGTCACATCCTTTATGTGCTATTACTGGAAAAAGTTTTGTCGGTTCCCCCACAATCGCAAGATCAGTTCTAGGACCATGTTCAACAACATAAGGTGTTCCAGCACTTCTTGCAGCATCTTCATCAATGACTCCTGCAAATACCAATTTTCCTTTTAATTGGATACCAAGACGTTTTAAAATAATTAATGAATACACCATTGCCCCTACACCCGACTTCATATCTGTTGAACCCCTGCCAAATAGTTTCCCGTCTCGTACTTCCGCATCAAAGGGAGCGTTCATACCAAAGGGTGGAACTGTATCTATATGACCATTAAACATTAAATCTTTTCCTTCCCTAGCACCACCAATAGAAGCAATCACATTTGATCTCCCAGCTACAACTTCTTGAAGATATACATCAATACCTTCCTCTGCTATTATGTTTTTAAGAAGTTTGCAATTGGTATTTCTCTTTGATCATATGCGTAGTGGCTAGGGATTTTAATCAAATCACGTATAAGCTCTAACAATTCTTCCTCATTAATAGCTTCATTAATCGCTTGATCTAACTTATGTTTTTCTTTATTCATAAGGCTACCTCCAGTAATTTAACTTAAATTAGATTTATATTTTATAACAATTAACAATACACATAAATATCTTCCATTCAAACTGAAAACTCTTTAAATAAAATCACAACGAATCCTATGCATTTTCACGAATAAACTTATACATCCCTGAATGATCAAGATCTCCATACCCCGATTCTGACATTTTCTGAAGAAGCGCCTTTAATTCTTGAGTAAAGGGTAAATGCAAATTTTGTTCTTTTGCTGCAAGTATAGCATTTTTCATGTCTTTTAAATGTAAATCAATCGCGAAACCAGGTTCAAAACTTCCTGAAATTAGATTGTCTATCTTTTGGTCAAGCACCTTGCTTCCCGCCAGGCCATAACGAATCGCTTCATACAACTTTTCAAAATCTAATCCAGCATGATTGGCGAGATGAAAAGCTTCAGCAACCGCCTGAAGTTCGATTCCAACGATAACTTGATTCGCTAACTTCGCGTAACCGCCAGAACCTAAAGGGCCTAAATGGGTAATGCTTTTCCCCATCACTTCTAAGTAAGGACGTACTTGTGCAACAGCACTGGGCGCACCACCAACCATAATAGCTAGTTCAGCGTTAATCGCCCCTTGTTCACCACCACTAACTGGCGCATCAATCATTTCAACATCAAGCTTCGCTAACTCTTGACCAATCTTCTTAGAAACTTCTGGATTAATTGAAGACATATCAACGACAATAGAACCTGGCCTTGCACCCTCTAGAACACCCTCGGAACCTAACACGACTTCCTTAACATCTGCAGAATCAGACACGATAATAAAAATAATGTCTGCTCCTTGGGCCGCTTCTTTCGGTGAATCACTAATTTGAACGCCCTTTTCTTCAAATATTTTAGTTTTCGATTTCGTCCGATTATATACTTTTGACAAATATCCTGCTTCAAATAAATGCTTTGCCATCGGAAGCCCCATAATGCCTAAACCTATGAATGAAATCTTCATAACAATCAACTCCCTTTTTAGTCATGTCAGACGCTAAGTCATGCAAAAATTAAAAAGGTGAGCAGCCCACAAGCCACTCACCTCCTCCATTAAGCCGCTTTCTTTTGTCCCCTTCTCCTCCTCACCCGCCGCACAATAAATCGGACAAGAAAGACAATGGCAATCACACCTACAACGCCAATCCCATAGACCGCAAAAGCAATTCCATTCGGCTTTTTCACTAAATCAATAATATTTCTCGACATATGCACAACCTTACGCCCTTGCACCTCACTATACTCCTCCGGCACTTCTGGTACACCATCAACTTCCGGGAAAGATTGAATATAATTTGCAAGAGCATACCATTCTTTAATCTCCCGGTCTGAGCCATCATTCATATACAAAATATGATCCTCAAAATCCTCTATCGGCTCCCCATTTTCATCCTTCGGCACAAGGGATAATAACCCATAAGACTGGTCATTAACGACCGGAAGCATTTGCCCCGAATATAATCCTGCAACAAGACGATACAACTTATCATCATCAATTTCTTCCGTAGTACCATCGTCATTTCTTATTTTTACATCCGTTACCTTATTAAAAATAAGGCGGTGAGGATTGAACGTATATTCTAGTCCCGCAACATACAACTGAGCAGACTTCATAATTGGCGACACCGAAGCATCCACTTCCGCAATCGTCTTTAATTCCTTACCCGTTACATACACTTCCACTAACGGATACCCGGCAATTCCATCCTTACCAATCCCAAGCGAGCTAATGTTAAACACATCTGAAACCGTAATCTCACCTTCGTACAACGAACTCCGAATCGTCCCCACCGGAACAACCGATGCTGTAATCGGCTCAGCTCCTTCCCCGTCATGTTCCCTAGCCGTATACAAATATGCATCTCCAATAACATTCGCTAACGGATCCTCTTCATGACGAGAAGACATCGACTCAAAATCTGTAATATGAAAAGGAATTTGCCCAACAACCTCATCAAACTCTAAATCAAAATAGTCGAGATATTCAGCCTGCACAGATGCTTTATATACCTCAATTTCTTCCTTCACACCTTCATCCTCTGCCACTGATTCATCGAGGCGCTTTAACTCATAATCGACTAACTCCCAACCATCATCGGCAGATCGTAAAGTCAAGACTCCTAAATTCTCCCCATACTCCCCCGTAGAACCAATCACTGTATCACCTACGATAATCGGTTCCTCTAGAAATGTATGAGAATGTCCACTAACGATGACATCAATTTCAGGAACTGCTTCCGCTAAGAGCTCATCTTCAGAAGACTTTTTATCCGCTGACGTTCCTGAGTGAGAAATAGCCACAATTAAATCAACATCCTCTTCCTCTAATTGACCAACGATGTCCTCCGACGCATCAATAATTGATTCAAACTCAACACCAGACATCGGCGCATTCGAATCTGCTTCCTCACCCATCAAACCAAAAATTCCAATCCGCACACCATCCCGTTCAACGACCTTATACGGTTCGACACCATAAGCTTCTGTCGCTTCCTTGAACCGAGCAACATCCTCATCCATCGAACCGTCCTCTCCCGTCGGGAAAATCATATTCGACGCTACAATATCCGGCAACTCATCCCCACTCTCAAGCGCCGCCTGCAAACTATCCGCAAGACCTCCTGCCCGGTAATCAAACTCATGATTACCAAAGGTTACCGCATCATAACCAAACTGCCCCATAAACCGCAAAGTCGGAGACTCCGAAGCAAAGATCGTCTGAAATAACGTCCCCATCGCATAGTCACCCGCATCAACTAAAACTGTGTTCTCATGACGCTCCCGCTCCTCCTCAATCGCCGTATAAAGCCGCGCATAACCACCAACATACTCTGACACCCCATCCTCTACAACAGGAAAAGGATACAAATTATCATGCAAATCATGCGTAAACAAAATCGTCACTTCCTCCTCCGAATCGGCAAAAGCACTCCCCGGAACTATAACAAA
>Ga0209487_1003883_pt1 | contig 11643 bp, 10 predicted proteins | sample Poulit2012_FD_187524 | JGI IMG/M metagenome (GOLD analysis project Ga0209487, IMG submission 187524) | Agricultural soil microbial communities from Georgia to study Nitrogen management - Poultry litter 2012 (SPAdes) (version 2) | ecosystem: Environmental > Terrestrial > Soil > Agricultural land... | reverse complement strand
TCTTTATCCATTCCTTTTCATTTTGCAATCCATCTCTCGGTCCGACTTCCTTGATTACAACATCATTAGGCCAACGCATCTTTAACCCCTCCTCTTAGGTCAAACGCTTACATTAAAATAGATAAATTTCCGTTTAATCGTGTTCAACATTGTTGAATTCATCATATAATATTACTGCTACTCTGTCAATGTGTCTAAAGCCCCCCATGCATATTCCATAGCAGTTCTCTTACAATACTTATCAAAATTATGCTATGCTTATTTTATCGTATTGTCGCAATATTTTTGAAATATTCTAAACAAATATCCGTCTGTAGTGAAATTTTAAGCAATGAATGTCAGGATTTGGTTGAGTCAAAGGAGGCAGCATAGATATGTTTGAACTAAAGGTAAACGACGACATCACATTAAGAATGCTCTCTGCAAGAGATAGTGAAGCATTATTTAGAATAACCGACGAATCAAGAGGATACTTAAAACGATGGTTACCTTGGCTCGATTCCATTCGCACGAGCCATGATTCTTTAGAGTTTATCAAAAATACTTTTCATAGTTATAACAACCGAACAGGGATTACATCGGGCATTTTCCTACATGGCGAACTTGTTGGAATTATCGGTTATAACTACTTAGACTTTCGCAATAAAATTGGCAGTATCGGTTATTGGCTGTCCGAAAACCAACAAGGCAAAGGAATAATGACCGTTTCTATTCGTGCACTCATTCATTATGGATTTGAAAATCTTAAATTGAATCGTATAGAAATTCGCATCGCTGAACAAAATATCCAAAGTCAAAAAGTCGTTAACAGGATTGGATTTTATTATGAAGGTCATATTCGAGATGCGGAATGGTTATATGATCATTATGTAGATCATTTTGTTTATAGTATGTTAAAAAAAGAGTGGATTCATTCCTAATTTCCACAGGTTTATACACATGTGTACATAGGTTCCGTTCTATATAGACTTTTATCACCTTTATAAACTATATATTGAGTCTAGAACAAATGTATCCACACACTTATCCACTGCTTGGGGATAAGTGTGAATAAGTTATGGATAATAAATAAAAAAACTGTCCGACAATGTCATGACAGTTTTTTGTTAAATTTATTGTTTTTCTTCACCTAGCGTTAAGGTAACTTTCTTTTTTTGCCCATCTCTATAATAAACAATGTCTACCTCATCGCCGACTTCTTTTTCTTGATATAGTATTTTCCGCAAATCAAGTATATCCGTTATACTTTCTCCATCAAATTCAGTGATCACATCAAGACGTTTCAAACCTGCTTTATTTGCAGCTGACATTTGATTCACATGCCAAATATAAACTCCACCATCAACGGAATCAGGCAAGTTTAATGTCTCACTCCACTCCACTTGTGGTACTTCTTCCAATGAGTAAATTTCAACGCCTAAAGATGGTCTTTTGACAACACCGTTTTTCTCAAGTTGTTCCATTATTGGTGTTGCAGTATCAACTGGTATGGCAAAACCAATGCCTTGCGCAATATCTTGACTGACTTTCATCGAGTTGATTCCTATCAGCTGTCCTTCTAAATTAATCAATGCTCCCCCACTATTTCCGGGGTTAATTGCCGCATCTGTCTGTATAACTTCAGCCTGCCAATCTGGTTGGCCATCTTGATTAAAGTCTTGCGGAATCGTCCGCTTTTTACCACTGATGATACCTTGTGTTACCGAACCTGCAAACATATGTCCAAGTGGATTTCCTATTGCAATCACAGGTTCTCCAACTTTTAAATTCGATGATGAACCAAGTTTTATAGGTCCATCGACTTTACTTGAATCAACACGCAGAACTGCCAAGTCTGTAAATAAATCACTTCCTAATAATTCTGCTTCTAAATGCTCGTTATTACCGAGCACAACTTCTAACATATCTGCATCTTCCACTACATGATGATTGGATACAATATAGGCATAGTCATTATCTTCTTTATAAATAACACCAGAACCTGTTCCCGCTTCATCTGCTTCCTCTTCCATCCAAAAGTCTCCTCTTGTCTGGATATTAGTAATTCCTACGACAGCATCAGATATTTTATCGACTACATCCGTAATTTGTGTAGAAACATTCACGTTAACGTTTTCGTCTCTTAACGACGTTTCACCTTTTTCTGTTTTATCTGTATGTTCTTTGCTGTCTCCTATATTATCATCGGGGATACGAACATTTAAAAAGTACATGACTGCCGCACCTGCAATGAGGCCTATAATTATTGGCCAAAGCCATCCACGGTTTCCTTTAGGCGACTTATTCGTCTCTTTACCCGTGTAATAGCCCATCTATGCACCCCCTTTTTAACTTACTTTATACAAAGGTGTGGGTTTTTCAGGATCTGTATCGCATAATGTCATATTGATTCCACGTTCTCTAAGTACTTGATCAACCGTCATACGCGCTAGATCCTTCATATTATTATCCTTACTCAAATGAGCCAAATATACTCTTTTTGTTTCATTTGTAATAATTTCGCTCAAAGCATGCCCCGAGTCCTCGTTACACACATGTCCATTATCACCTAGGATTCTACGTTTAACACTCCATGGATAATGCCCCATCTGCAACATACCAATATCATGATTAGCTTCAAATACGTAGGCATCCGATCCTTTAACTATTTGTTTAATATGATCCGATACATATCCTAAGTCTGTCACTAAAGAGACTTTTTTATTCCCTGCATGAAAATTAAAAAACATCGGATCCACTGCATCATGCGATACTGAAAAAGACTCGATATCAATATTTCCAAAGGTTTTCACTGTATTCGCCTCAAAATGAAAACATTGGTCAACCGTTAATTTTCCTAATTGCTTTTCCATACTGCTCCACGTTTTTTCGTTGGCATAAATCGGCAAATTGTATTTTCTTGCAAATATGCCCAATCCTTTTATATGATCACTATGCTCATGCGTAACTAGGATTCCAGATAGATTTCTCGGATCTTTACCAATACTATGAAACAGTCCATCAAGTTTTTTTCCACTTAACCCAGCATCAACTAACAACTCTGTATCGTCCGACGCCAAATAAAATGCATTTCCTGTACTTCCAGATGCAAGTACACTAAATTGTAAATCCATGATTAATCCTCTCCGTCTTCCTCCAATAGTTCTTCTCTTTCTTTTAAATCATCAATAATATCGCTAATAGGGGAATCCTTTTTCCTGGTTACTTGTAACCTGTCAATATTTGTCTCAATTGCTTCCGACAAAAAATCTTCTTCCTCTGTGGAAAAGGTAAATCCTTCTATCGCATTCACAAAATAATTCTGTTCATTATTTACATTTACTTTCCAAATTGGAGCAAATACTTGAACACCACTCTCGGAAGGAACTCGTGTATGAAATCCAATTTTTACATCTTCTATGTTATCCCCTGCGTAAAGTTCATTAGAGTTATACAATTTTTCAATAGCATGCATCGGTGTAATCAGCTTCTGTTTCTCATCTAATGTTTCAGCCTCACCTAGCATAGTTTGAGAATAATACTCCACTTCATTTTTATCATTCAAGAAAAGTAAAACAAGTCCATTCTGATTGAAATATACCGGTCGTCTTTCTTTATTTTGGAAGTAAATAATAATATTCAAATCTTTATTCCAATTCCAATACGAATAATTATCAGGTTCAGAAACAATATCCGTTAATTTCTCTTCCATACTATCTTTGGATAAATTCTCTTTTATATAGATTGGTTTGTCTAGCTCTGAAACAATTAAGTAATTATCAAAAATAAATGGATCCTGCTTTACTAAACTTTTATTATCTTTCAAGTCCTTTTCATCAAAATAATGTTGTTTTACAGAAATGAAACTCTCTTCATATTCCTCTTCAGGAAGCTCGTTAAAAGTAATATCTTCTGAACGCAACTGCTCTTCAATAGTCGAAGATTGTTCTTCCCATATCGCAATATCTGATAGTTCCTTTTTCTCGAGAAACTGAGCCAAAAGATAAATATCTAGGATGAAAAAGCTCAAGATTAGCAACGCTTTTATTTGTCCCCAATGCATTATCCATCCTCACCTTTCTCAGGATTATCACGATAATCATCCGCATCAAATCGCACCCACTCGTTCTCATATACGATAAACCATTCCGGTTTTAATGTCAGACTGCGATCATCTGTCACACTCAAATAATATCCGACACGAATATCTTTCATATTATCAAGCTTTAAATTACCTTTATTTTGTTCTATCAACTTTATTAGTTTTTCACCTGAGATGAGTTCCGAATCCTCGTTATTTAACACATTTCCGACTTCTACAAGTGGTCTAACGTAATTATATAATTCTTGGTCTCTCCATTCTTGCTCAATTACGCTTAAGTGATGATTGTCAGATAAAGGATAACCTTCATAAGTCATTCGATAACGTATCTTATTCGTTACTTTGTTCATAGAAGTTAAATTAAAATTATTTGTCCAACCATGCTGTTCGTTTATGTGATTAACACTTCTATCTATTAATTCCGCTGCGGGTATACGATCATAGTTAGAACCAATCGGGTTAATATATTCCAGTGACAAATCATCATTCTCCACCTGCATTCCTCTTTGTCCATCTGTAAAATATGCTTCACGAACATTTGGTGTTACTAGTGATGGATTCGGAAACAATGCATTAATAAATTGTTCTGGCTTAATCTTTTTAGCTATCACTGTTTTCTCTGGTAATGACTTTTCTTCTTTAGGAATATAAATATCATTATCTTCTGTTTGTAAGGTGATATATTCTTCTAATTCTTTATGATCTTGTACTAGGTAACTGAGCAATTGTTCGTAAGTTTGCGATTTATCCGTCTTTGCCTTTATTTGCCTACGATTATCATCTGATTTGATAATAACATCTACAAGCTGCTCATCCCCATCTAATGATAAATAAATTCGATCAAATGACCAGTTACCGACCTCGATATCATCATTAAATGTAAAAAGACTTGTAACAAGTTCTGCAGGAATTTTGCTAGGGAAAATTATCTCAACATACCGACTATCACCCGGATTCCACTTTGCTTCAGATGTATCATAATCATATAGAACCCATGAAGTCATTTCCTGATAAAATGAAAGCATATCTCCTGGTTCCTTAAACCCTTTTAAGTCTACCTGATTATTAAATATAACTTTAGAAGGATGAATCAGTTCATTTTTTGATTTTTCTTCCCCGCCTACATCCACTTCATTTACATAATCAGCATCTTGTAAGTAATCATAATTAGGTTGATAACTCCAAAGAATAAATGACAATAAAAGACTTATCCCAATCAAAACAACCAATACAAATGATTTCATTGTCTCGTAATTCATATATTTTTCCCCCGCTTCCCTTGCACGAGCGGCAAGGTAAAGGAGATAACTGTACCTTTACCTTCTATACTACGAGCCCAAATTTCCCCGTAATGTAACTCGATTAACTCTTGCGTAATTGCAAGCCCTAGTCCAGTACCACCAAACTTCCTTGTTCTTGCTTTATCTACGCGATAAAAGCGGTCAAAGATTTTTTCTAATTTATCATAGGCAATACCGATGCCCTCATCTCTGACACTAACAACAATTTGTGTCATTTGGTGCCTTAGTTGGACTGTTATATTCCCGCCATCTGGTGAATACTTAATGGCATTCGAAATAATATTATCCAGTACTTGTGTCATTCTATCAGGATCAATCCATACGGTGAATTCCCCTTCTGGAACTTCCTTTATAAAATGAATATTACTGTCTTTTGCATTCATTTCAAAACGTTCTATTACATTCATTAAAAATGGCCGGAAATCAAGATTCTCTCGACTCAATGACATTTCTTTGCTGTCTACCCGAGATAATTGCAACAAGCTATTCACCATTCGAATCATGCGCTCTGTTTCATTTTGTGTTACTTCTAAGAATTTCGGTGCCAACTTTTCATCTTTCCACGCACCATCTGTCAGCGTCTCTAGGTAACTTCTTAATGTCGTCAACGGTGTACGTAATTCATGTGACACATTGGAAACAAATTCACGTCGTTCCCTTTCTACTTTTTCATCTTCTGTCACATCACTTAACACTGCTATAAGACCGCTTGGTGGGCTGTTCACATGTTGATCATATATAGTAGAAAAGTTTGCCCTTACGAGGAAGACCTCATCTTCTCCTTGACTAAAATCTAGAATAACTGAACCACTTTCTTGTAATTCACTAAAGTTTTGGACTTGATCATCAAGTGCTAGCAGATTCACTAAATCCTTGCTAATAAGACTGTTTGGATTTTGTCTAAAAAACTGTCCTGCCGCTTCATTAATTAGCGATATTTCTCCTTTTTCATCTGTTGCAATAACTCCTTCTGACATATGTTCAAGAACTGAACTCAATTTTCTCTGTTCTTGTTCCGTTGTTGCTATGGAATGTTTTAATCGATCATTTAAATGATTAAAAGTCACAGCAAGTTGGCTAATTTCATCTTTCCCATACACTTTTACCTTCTGAGAAAAGTCCCCTCTTGCCATTGTCTGCGCCTGTCTACGCATTTCCACTATAGGTTTAGTAATTGCCCTAGCTACAAGGATACCGAGCAGAATAGAGACAATCAACGCTATACCAGAACCTTTTAAAAATATATCATTAATATCTGCCAATTGGCTGTAAACACCTTCAAGTGAGGTTTCTAAATAGATAGCACCCTGTACGTCTCCATCATCACTTTCCTCACCATGTTCATTTACAACAATTGGTTCTACTCGCACAAAAATTCGTTCACCAGTCTTGCTATCCAGCAATGTATTATCTGTTGCGGTTTGGAATTTTAGTGCGTTCTGAACGATAGGCTCTGTAATCTTTTTTCCAACAACTTCATGATTGACATAATCATTTGTCCCAAGTACTCTTCCCTGTCCATTTAGAACTTGGATAGTTGTTGCACTTGATCGTTCCATATCATTAACGATATTTTGAACATCTTCTTGTAAGGTCGGTTCATCCGAGTCATCTTCGGGACGCTCTTTTTCAAAAGCTTCTTCAACATTATAGCTCAACAATCTTATACGATCATTTACAGATTCTTTAAAATTACCGAGAAGCTCTGTTTCCACCTCACGTGCAACATAAGAGCCAATAACCTGTACGGCAATGACCAGCAGTAAAATATAAATAATGATGAACTTCAATTGTATCGAATGTAAAAAACCGACCTTTTTCATAAAACATTACTCCTCTTCCGGTTGACGCAAATAATAACCTACACCTCTTCTAGTTACGATCCAATCCGGATTACTCGGGTCTTCTTCAATCTTTTCTCTTAGTCTTCTAACCGTCACATCCACTGTACGTACATCTCCAAAATAATCATAACCCCATACAGTTTCAAGTAAATCCTCACGTGTCATAACTTGTCCAATATGACGCGCTAAATAATAAAACAATTCAAATTCACGGTGAGTTAAATCTATGTGTGCGCCGTCCCTTGAGACACTGTATGCCTCTGGATGAATAGTCAAATTACCGATATGAATATCTTTTTTCTCTGATCCTGCACTCTCTTGCACCTGCTGCTGTCTACGCAAGTTTGCCTTCACACGTGCAATAACCTCTCTATTACTAAATGGCTTTGTCACATAGTCATCTGCACCTAGCTCTAGCCCAAGCACTTTATCAATTTCAGAATCTTTTGCTGTTAACATAATAATGGGCATGTTTTTTGTTTTTCGTATTTCACGACATACTTCATTCCCGTCTTTTTCCGGCAGCATTAAATCAAGCAATATTAAATCAGGGTCTTCTGATTCTGCAATTTCTACCGCCTCATTACCATCATATGCACAAACAACCTCATAACCTTCATTCTCTAAATTAAATTTCAAAATCTCTGCAATTGGTTTCTCATCGTCTACAACCAATACTTTTAAAGCCATTTTTTATTTCCCCGCTTTCTTCATACTATTTTATATCAACTTAAATTAATCATTAAATTCACTTACTCTTTATTCTAACTTATTTTGCAACAATTGTCTTGGTATCCTAGCCGATAGATGTCGAGTAATCATTATCATCGCCTATACTAGCTACTAATAACTAATATTATACATCAAAATAAAACTCCTGCCCTAGTGGGAAGGAGTTTTATGGATTAAACAACTAACGGTAAACACCGCGAACAATATTTGTTTGTTTACGATCAGGTCCAACAGAAAAAATGGACAATGGAATCTCTGTTAATTGTGCAATTCGTTCTAAATAATGTCTTGCATTGTCAGGTAGTTGATCAAGGTTTTGAACATTTGTTATATCTTCAGTCCACCCTGGCAACTCTTCATAAATAGCCTCACACTCAGCTAAAACATTCAGATTAGCTGGGAATTCTTTGATCACTTCGCCCCGATAACGATAAGCAACACAAATTTTTAATGTTTCAATACCTGTTAATACATCAAGTGAATTAAGTGATAAATCCGTTATACCACTGACTCGTCGTGCATGACGTACTACAACACTATCAAACCAACCTACACGACGTGGTCTCCCTGTCGTTGTACCATATTCACGACCAACATCACGAATTTTATCCCCTATCTCATCCGTTAGTTCTGTTGGAAATGGACCATCTCCAACTCTTGTTGTATAAGCTTTCGATACCCCTACAACAGTTGAAATTTTGGAAGGCCCAACACCTGAACCAATAGTAACTCCTCCTGCAACAGGATTCGATGATGTTACATACGGATAAGTACCTTGGTCTAGATCAAGCATGACCCCTTGAGCACCTTCAAAAAGAACACGACGTCCTGCATCAAGTGCATCATTTAAAACAACAGAAGTATCACAAACATATTGCTTTAACTGTTGACCATACTCATAATATTCTTCTAAAATATCATCAACTGCAATCGGATCTGTTTCATACACTTTTTCAAATAAACGATTTTTTTCCTGCAAATTCTGCTCTAACTTTGCACGAAATACATCCTTATCCAATAAGTCAGCAATCCGTATACCACAACGTGCAGCTTTATCCATATAAGCAGGTCCAATACCCTTTTTAGTTGTACCTATTTTATGAATGCCTTTATCCTCTTCTTGCAAAATATCCAATTTAATATGATAAGGCAAAATAACATGAGCACGATTGCTCACTCGTAAAGAATCTGTATTAATATTTTTATCATGTAAATAGTGTAATTCTTCCATAAAGGCTTTCGGATCAATAACCATTCCGTTGCCGAGTACACTCGTTTTTTCCTTAAAGAAAATACCTGAAGGAATCAGATGCAATTTATACGTAATGTCATCGAATACAATCGTATGCCCAGCATTATTTCCACCTTGATATCGTGCCACCACTTCTGCATTCTGTGAAAGGAAATCTGTAATCTTTCCTTTCCCTTCGTCACCCCATTGTGTGCCTACTACAACTACTGAGGACATCTTGCACCTCCAGAAAATTATTAATCAATTTATGTTTTACCTTTGTTATTTTATCAATTTTAAAGCACTTAGTCAATTGAATTACGAACGTTAGAGCAAAATAACTCTTGAACGTTCGGATTTAGGTCATTAAACTGGAACGGTAGGTGGCACTTCTGTCCCTTCATAACGAAAATCAAGATCAACGAACTTGTTAAACTCTTTCACAAAAGCAAGTTCTACAGTACCAGTTGGGCCATTACGTTGTTTAGCAAGAATAATTTCTATGTTTTGTTGTTCTGATTCATTGTCATAATAATCATCTCTATAAAGAAATCCAACGATATCAGCATCTTGCTCAATACTCCCGGATTCCCTAAGATCAGACATCATCGGTCGCTTATCTTGTCTCGCTTCTACACCACGGGATAGCTGTGATAAAGCAATAAGAGGTACTTCCAACTCCCTTGCCAGACTTTTTAATGAACGGGAGATTTCCGATACTTCTTGTTGCCTGTTTTCGCGTGAATTTTCGCTTCCTTGAATAAGTTGCAAATAATCAATGATAATCATGCCTAAACCATGTTCCTGTTTCAGACGACGACATTTCGAACGAATATCAGACACACGTATGCCTGGTGAATCATCTATATAAATACCAGCATGCGATAAACTTCCCATCGCCATTGTTAACTTTCCCCAATCATCCTGCTGCAACTTCCCTGTCCGTAGACGCTGGGAGTCAATATTTCCTTCCGCACAAAGCATCCGCTGAACAAGCTGTCCTGCACCCATTTCCAGGCTAAATATTGCTACATTTTCATCCGTTTTAATAGCTACATTTTGTGCTATATTCAATGCAAAAGCAGTTTTCCCCATAGAAGGACGTGCAGCAACGATAATTAAATCATTACGTTGAAAACCGGATGTCATACGATCAAGATCACGGTAACCAGTTGGAACACCTGTCACATCATCTTCACGGTGATGCAACTGCTCAATATCATCATAAACCTCAATAAGCACATCTTTTATTGGTTTAAATGCTTTAACATTCTTCCGGCTGGAAACCTCTAGAATCGTCTTTTCTGCTTCATCTAGCACTTCTTCCACTTGATCTTCTTTTGAAAATGTATTCGTCACAATATCTGTAGCCGACTGAATCAGCCGTCGTAATACAGCCTTCTCCTCAACAATACTGCAATAATAATCAATATTAGCTGCGGTCGGAACACTTGATGCTACATCTGTTAAATAGTTAACACCACCTGCTATTTCCAACTTCTGATTATTAGACAGCAATGTTGTAACTGTTACGAGATCAATAGGCTCCCCTTTTTCAAATAACTCAAACATTGCTTCAAAAATAACTTGATGATTAGCTCGAAAAAAGTCATTAGCTACAAGACGTTCTGAAGCACCTGAAAAAACATTTGGTTCTAAGAAAACGGCTCCTATGACCGCTTGCTCCGCTTCTATATTATGTGGCGGGACCCGTTCATTCATGCTTACTCCCCCGTTCTATTCACTAACTTACGCTTCCGCCGTTACGTTTACAGTGATAATTGCATCCACATCATGGTGTAATTTAATTGGAACTTTCGTATACCCCAATGATCGAATAGGATCCTTCATTTCTATTTTGCGTCGATCTACTTTAATATCGTGGCTTTTATGCAATTCTTCTGCAATTTGTTTATTCGTAACAGATCCAAATAATCTACCATCTTCACCTGATTTAGCTTTAATATCTACTGTCATGTCCGCTAACTTTTGTTTTAACTTTTCAGCCTTTGCTTTTTCTTCTGCTTCATCAGCAGCCTTTTTTTGCTTTTTTGCCTTCAATTTTTTTAAGTTACCAGGTGTTGCCTCTTCCGCATAATTATTCTTTAACAAAAAGTTATTCGCATAACCTGTAGGGACATCTTTCACTTCACCTTTTTTCCCTTTTCCTTTTACATCTGTTAAAAATATTACTTTCATTTTATGTTCTCCCTTCGAAATAGACTTTTAGTTTCTCTTGTAGCAATTCTTCTGCTTCTTTTAGAGTCATATCTGATAGTTGAGTTGCGGCATTTGTTAAGTGACCACCGCCGTCCATCTCTTCCATAATAATTTGAACATTAATTTCTCCAAGCGAACGTGCACTTACTGCAATTTTATCCCCTTTAATTTTTGCAAACACAAAAGAGGCACTCACATCTTCAATCGTTAAAAGTGTATCCGCAGCCTGGGCAA
>Ga0209487_1003881_pt1 | contig 11645 bp, 6 predicted proteins | sample Poulit2012_FD_187524 | JGI IMG/M metagenome (GOLD analysis project Ga0209487, IMG submission 187524) | Agricultural soil microbial communities from Georgia to study Nitrogen management - Poultry litter 2012 (SPAdes) (version 2) | ecosystem: Environmental > Terrestrial > Soil > Agricultural land... | reverse complement strand
AAGTCATCCGAAGTCTGGGAAATCATCCGATGTCCCGTAAGTCACCCGAAAGAATAGAGATCCGGAAGGTTTGTCTGGAAAAATTGGTTTATGATCCAACCGATGAAACAGGTTGTGCGATTGAGATCTTAACTGCAGACACAGACCTCGTTCTTTACAGACACAGACTTGCCATCTGCAGACCCAGACTAAGCTGACTGTACACAGATCTTGCTATCTGTACCTATGTTGGCTGTAGACGCAGAACAGGTGCAGCAATGAGATCTGCAGGAGATATCCTGTGAGTGACGTAGTCACTCCTGCAGAGTTTTCCGTTAATCAATAGAGAACTGATGCTATCCAGAATTGAGTTCAGAGAGATCTTCTACATGATGACCTCTCCCTGTGTGGTTTTGCTGCCCGAGGGGGCAGATTACAGAATTGTAGAGGTGAATGAAGCCTATCTTGAGGCGCTCAGGATGACGCGGGAGGAGCTGATCCAGCGTCCTCTCTCTGATGTTTTTTCCCCGACGCAACGGAGAGGATGGAATGACTACAAAGATCTGGTGCAGTCGCTTGACACCGTTATGAAGAGTGGTGAGCCGCACCATATGGGGATCCAGACCTACAGCATACCCTCACCCGGAGGGGAGCTCCCGGTAACAAAAAAGTGGAGCCCCCGAAATCTGCCTGTCCGGAATGAGGACGGGGAGGTCGCACTGATTCTGCATATGGTCTCCGATGTCACTTCCAAAGTGCGTCAGGAGGAGTTTAAAGCCAGTGAAAAGAGAGCCAAAAAAGCGCTCAAAGAGTCGAATGAGCAGCTGGCCAGAATCCTTGAGAGTATCACCGTCGGCTTTGTTTCGGTCTCGCCATCGTGGGAGATCACCTACTGGAACAAGGAGGCGGAATCTCTGCTGGACAAGAAGCATGAAGAGGTGTTTGGAAAGAACTTGTGGGAGATCTATCCACCCAATCTGGTGCCGAGAGTCTATGAGGCGCTTCAGAAAGTGATGAAGGCCAGCTCTCCCCAGACTATGCACCACTACTTTCTGCCCCACAAAGCCTGGTATAAGTTGACGGCGTACCATACCGGGGAGGGGCTCTCAATCCTGTTTGAAGATATCACCGATCAGAAAAAAACTGAGAAAGCGAAGGAGTCGGCACTGAGGAACCTCAGAGAACGGGTCAAGGAGCAGACCTGTCTCTATAAGATCACCAATCTGAAAGAGCAGGAGTTCTCGGTGGAGGAGCTGCTGGCACAGGCTGTGAATCTGATACCGGACGGCTTTCATCAGCCGGAGCTGACCACAGCCGAGATTGTTCTGGGTGACAAGTACTTCTACTCCGACAATGTTCCGGCTGCCTCTGTCAATCAGATCCCTACCATTATTGCCGAGGAGCAGACAGATCTCGCTTCACTGAAGCTCAATATCTATTTCCACGGCGAGGTCGCACCGCTCAAGCTGGGTCTGCTGGATGAAGAGGTTCAGCTGCTGAAATCGATCACGCACAATCTGGCGATGAAAGTGAATCAGATTGTCAGCAAGCAAGAGCTGGAGACCAGCCGGGAGGAGCTCCAGCGTATTATGGACCAGTCGATGGATGTGATCTGTACCATCGACAAGAAAGGCCGGTTTGTCAATGTTGGGGCTGCCTGTAAGAAGGTCTGGGGGTATGCGCCGGAAGAGCTCATTGGCCGGGAGTTGCTGGATCTGGTTCACGAGGAGGATGTTGATCACACTCTGAATGCTCTGAGAAGGGTTCAACGGGGTAAACAGATCATCACCATTGAAAACCGCTGTCAACGCGCCTCGGGAAAAACAGTCTCCATGGAGTGGAGTGCGCGCAGGGGCAATGGAGGCCGGAGAATCTACTGTGTGGCCAGAGATGTAACTCCGAAGAAGCAGGCTGAAGCGGAGCGTGAGGAGCTGATCCGTGAGCTGACCCGTAACAACAACGACCTCAGGCAGTTCTCCTACATTACCTCTCACAATCTGCGGTCACCGATCTCGAATTTGCAGAACTTGATCTACCTGCTGGAGAACAGTTCACTGAACGCACAGGAGGTACAGGAGATACTGAATGACTTTAAAGAGTCGACACGGCTACTCAGCCAGACTATCGATGACCTTACCCGGATCCTGGTGATCCGCGACAAGAGCTCGATCGAACAGGAGGATATCGATCTGCAGCGGGTGTTTGATCAGACCATGCACCAGATGGATCATCTGGTCAAGGCTCATCATCCGGAGATCACCTCTGATTTTGAAGATGCACCTGTTGTCCACTTCAACCGCACCTATCTCGACAGTATTTTTCAGAACCTGCTCACCAACTCCTTCAAATTCAGGTCCCCCGACCGGAAGCTGAAAATACACGTAGAGAGCCGCGACATCGGCGATCATATCTTGATGACGTTTCAGGACAACGGGATCGGAATGGACATCACCCGCCACCGCGACAGGATCTTCGGTCTCTATCAGCGGTTTCATGAACACTCTGAGGGTAAAGGCATCGGCCTCTATCTGATCCGTTCCCAAGTGGAGGCATTAGGTGGCTCCATCGGTCTGGAGAGCGAGGTTGACAAGGGGATGTCGGTATTGTTGCGGTTCAAAAAGAAGGAGGCTACTCCCCACTCTCTGGTTCAAGACGATACAGCCCACCATCCGAGTGATCTGTAAGCAGATAGATGTAGCCGTCGGGGCCGGTCCGGACATCCCGGATACGCCCCAGCTCATCACGCAACAGCTCCTCCTGATGCACCACTTCTTCACCATTCATCTCCAGCCTCAGCAGGTGCTCTTCCAACAGGGCTCCGATGAACAGGTCTCCCTCCCACCCCGGAAACTGATTGCCAAAGTAGAAGGTCATCCCTGAAGGGGCGATCGATGTGGGTCCCCACCAGGTGATCGGGTCCTCTACATCAGGATCCTCATCGGGATCAATTCCGATCTCTGCACCGCTGCCGTACTCCCTGCCATAGGTCGCATCGGGCCAGCCGTAGTTGGCCCCTTTGCGGATGATGTTGAGCGCATCTCCTCCCTGAGGCCCATGCTCATGCTCCCAGATCTCACCGGTTTCAGGATGGATCGTCATCCCCTGGGGGTTTCGGTGTCCGTAGGACCAGATCTCCGGCAGTGCCCCCTCCCGGTCTACAAACGGGTTATCGTCCGGAATAGAGCCATCCTCATTCAGTCTGATGACTGAACCGGCCGGATCACCCAGATCCTGTGCGGGTGAGCCCTGTGCCCTGTCACCAATGGTGAAGTAGATGGTCCCGTCACCCGGCATAACGATTCGGGAGCCATAGTGGCGGTCGGAATTATAACCTGGCTCCTGAAGGTAGATCTGCTCCAGGTCCACCAGTTCATCTTCACTCTCGCTCAGCCGGGCCCGCGAGAGCGCCGTACCGGTTCCTCCATCTACAGAAGCTGACCAGGTGAAGTAGATCCACCCCGTCTCCTCATAGTCAGGGTGCACCTTCACGTCGAGCAGTCCCCCCTGGTTCTGGACCTGTACATCCGGCAATCCGGAAATTTCAGTCACGTCGGCACCCTCCATCAGGTTCAGACGGCCCGGTCGCTCGGTGATCAGGAGTCGGCCATCAGGCAGCCAGTCCATTCCCCACGGGTGCTCAAGTCCCCCCGTCAGCTGAACGACAGTGAATGACTCCTCCGTACTGTCAACCCGTAATGTATCCCCCTCTGCAACAGTACTTCCTACACTGGAGTCGTTACCGCAGCCAGCCAACAGGATTATAGTGCTGAACAGGATCGGCATCAGAGAGCTGAAAAGTGTATGGGTATACTCACCAATCTTTTGCCTTCCTTTGCGGTATTTTCTTGCTGGCATCCTTATGTTAGACATTCTCTTGCTCGATATGTGGTTTTACTGCTAGTGACGCCGGAGAATCGAAGTATTGCCACTTTGGATCTGCATCAGGATCCGGGTCTCTCTTTAAGAGAGGATCTGAGAGTTCCCGGAACTTCTGAATTCATCCCGTGTGAAATGGATTTTGCCATATGGGTTTTACCATTGAATCCAGCCTCATGTGTGGCATTGATTTGTCGACGAAGTCTCTCAATTTTAAAACGGTTGATGCATCAATCCCGTTCCGGGACAGTGTTGTGGCACACCCTCTGCAGGAACGGTTACCGCAGGTTGTTACGTTAACCAAGGTAAAATCAGGAGACTTGAATAAAAGACATTATAAAAAGGATGTAGCGATGAACAGAATGATATACAGCCTGGCAATGAGTATGGACAACAAGATTGCCAGAACCGATGACGACGTCACCTGGATGGAGCAGATTCCACATCCGGAAAATGTAGATCACGGATTCGGTCACTATTTCGATGCGGTCGGAACGACTGTCATGGGATATAAAACCTACCAACTCATCAGGAGTACAAACAGAGAGTGGCCCTATAAAGGGAAGAAATCGTTTATCGTCACTGAGCAGACAGACGTCCCTGACGATCCGGAAGTTACCTTCATCACAGAGGACCACATCGGTTTTCTCAAAGAGCTCAAGCAGAAGGAAGAGAAAGATATCTGGTTGATCGGCGGTGATAAACTTGCCACTTCACTGCTGAACCATAACCTTATCGACAGGATGCTGCTCCATATCATGCCGATATTTCTGGGAGAGGGGATACCTTTTCTTGAACCCTACACCGAAATGGCGGATATACGGCTGCGTTCATGCCGGAAAAACAGCACCGGAGCTATCGAACTGGTCTATGATGTAGGTCCTCTGGCAGAGCACCAGGCGGAACAGGAGTTCGTTGCCTGACACCAAACTCTGCTTGACGCCCACTCTGTGTCTGACCTTTCATTGCCCGACACCACTCTTTGTCTGAGATCTTATAACCTTTGCATGTGATGCATGTCGCTACCGCGCAGAAAGCTGTGGCAGACGATGGATCCGGCTCTAAATGAACCCCGGATGTTGTACTATCCGCTATACGTCTGGCCACTGCTGATCCTTGTAGGTTGTCAGACCCTGCCAGAGAATGTAACTCCTGTTCAGGATTTTGACCTGGAGTCCTATCTGGGCAGCTGGTATGAGATCGCACGCCTGGACCATCCGTTCGAGAGAGGGCTCCGGAATGTAACTGCAGAGTACACGCTCAGAGGTGATGGTGGTGTACGCATTGTCAACAGAGGGTATTCAACAGATGAGGGAGAGTGGCGAGAGGTGGAGGGCAGAGGCTATTTTGCCGGCAGTGAGGCTGAAGGCTTTTTACGCATCACATTCTTCCGGCCCTTCTACAGCTCCTACATCATTTTTGAACTCGATCAGGAGAACTACAAATACGCCTTCATTTCAGGTTCAGACACCTCATCTCTCTGGTTGCTGGCCAGAACACCTGAAGTGGACGAGGAGGTGATCAGATACTTCATGGAGAAGAGCCGAAAACTGGGATTTGATACGGATGAGCTTATTTTTGTGGATCACAGCGAACCCGGGAATTAGCGGGAACACCGGTATCCTCCCGGTTCATACCTTCAAAACTACATCAAAAAAAAACGGGCCATCTAAAACGATCTGGCTGCCGGTACCCCGCAGCCTCGATCAGATCAGATGGCCCGCAAGCCTGTATAAATAGTATCCTGGTTTACTCTATATACAGATTTACTCTGCTCAGGATTACAGGTTCTGCTTCTTCAGCTCCTCTGCAGCATAGTTCGCTGCACGGGCAGTGAGTGCCATATAGGTCAGAGAGGGGTTCTGATTCGCTGAAGAGGTCAGGGAAGCACCGTCTGTTACAAAAACATTCGGTACAGCATGTACCTGATTCCACTTGTTCAGGACAGATGTTTCCGGATCACGGCCCATTCTGGCTGTTCCACACTCATGGATCCCCAATCCGGGACCACCGGGGTTGTCGTAGGTGGTCACATCCTTGCCACCGGCCGCTTCAATCATCTCGGCAGCGTGATTGGCCATATCCTCTCGCATCTTGTACTCATTGTCCTTCAGCTCCACATCGAAAACAGCGATCGGCATGCCCCACTTGTCTGTCTTGTCAAAGTTCAGCCACATGCGGTTATCGTGGTATGGAAGCATTTCACCGAAGCTGGTAAAGCCGAGTGTCCACTCTCCGGGTGTCTGTACAAGCTCTTTCAGCTCCTCTCCGATGGCGAGTTCACGAATACCCCGTGACCAGCTCTGACGGCTTGCCCCCCCCTGATAGTGGAACCCTCGAATGTAGTCCCGCTTGTCATCACCGAGGTTCACATAGCGTGGCATGTGGACGGATCCCGGACGGCGGCCAAAGTAGTACTTGTCATCAAAGCCTTCAAATCGTCCTCTGGCTCCCACACGGAAATGGTGGTCCATCAGGTTGCGGCCCAACTCCCCGGAGTCGTTCCCCAGTCCGTCAGGGAACCGGTCTGATCTGGAGTTGAGAAGGATCATGGTGGAAGCGATACAGCCTGCTGTGACGAAAATGACGTCGGCATAGTACTCCGTCACCTCCATGGTCTCGGCATCTGTTACACGGACACCGGTCGCTTTTCCGAGGCTGTCGTCGTAGATAACCTCACTGACGATCGAGTTTGGACGCAGTGTCATGTTACCCGTCGCCTCTGCTGCCGGCAACGTGGATGCATTACTGCTGAAGTAGGCTCCGTAGGGGCAGCCACGTACACACTTGTTACGGTACTGGCAGGCGCCACGGCCCTTGTGCGGCTGAGTCAGGTTGGCAAATCGACCCATGGTCAGTACACGACCATCATACTTTTCCAGGATCTGCTCGCGAAAGTGCTTCTCCACACAGTTCATCTCAAAAGGCGGAAGGAATACCCCGTCGGGGCACTGCGGGAGGCCTTCAGCTTGTCCGCTGATACCGACAAACTCCTCGGTATGGTCATACCAGGGGGCCAGATCTTCGTATCGGATCGGCCAGTCGATACCGAATCCGTCGCGCTCATACCCTTCAAAGTCATGCGGACCGAAACGCAGGCACTGACGACCCCACATAATCGATTTACCCCCTACATGGTACCCGCGGATCCAGTCGAACCGCTTGACCTCCTCATAAGGTTGCTCAACATCCTTGACCCACCAGTGTTTTGTAGATTCACGGACTCCGTGTCGCATCTGCACCGGATAGTCCTTCGCCTCTTCAGGTGTGATCCGATCATTTCTGGGCAGGTCCCACGGCTCCATGGTCGCCGTCGGATAGTCAGCGACATGCCGAACCATCCGCCCACGCTCAAGTACCAGGGTATTCAAGCCGTTTTCAGTCAGTTCCTTGGCCGCCCAGCCGCCACTTATACCGGTACCTACAACAATCGCATCGTAGGTATTCTGTTTCTTAGCCTTAAGATTCAGGTTCATAACAGTTGTGATCTTAGATTAAACAAAAACCATCTAACGTAGCTGTCCGGACGACATAGCAGATTTTTGCCTCAGCCTTCGTTCGGACGACTCAAAACAAACTCAAATCGCACTCAGACCACAGAAGTTATTCATCGTTCCGGTCAATTTCACGGATAATAATATTCCTGAAATCGACCCGGCTGCTGTGATTCTGCAAACCGATGTATCCGCTCCGGCGGGTCAGACCCGGATGACCATCCGCATGCTCCATATGGTGAACGAGGCTGGTGTTGACAATCATCTCCCCATTCACCTCGACCTGAATCTGCGGACCATCAGCGATGATCTTCATGTGCTGCCACTCACCGGCAGGTCTGCTGACCCGGCTCGAGGGTGCCTTGATATTGTAGATACTCCCGGTATACTGGTAAGGCTGCAGCTCAGCATATCTCTCGGCATAGTCATCCAGGATCTGGATCTCCAGCCCCTGATATGCCGGGTTACCCTCTCTGGTCGATCTCAGAAAGACGCCGCTGTTGCCCCCCTCAGGAACCTTGTACTCCAGTTCAAGCACGAAGTTGTCATACTCCTCTTCAGTAGAGAGCCAGCCGCTGCCAACGCCAGTGGTGAAGAGAATGCCATCCTCGGCTCCCCATGAGTCTGGATTGGCACCCACAGGTTCCCAGCCTTCGAGACTCTCGCCATTGAAGAGAGCTCCATAGAGCGGGCCTGTGGCTTCCGATCCGGTCTCGCTGGAGACCGTGATTACACCGGATCCGGTACCCTCTGCACCTCCTCTCAGATAGTGAACCAGACGATCTCTGGCCGAGCTGTCCACCATGGCAAGAGCTGTGTTGTAGAGTTCAATCTGCTCTCTCTCACCCAGAGAGGCACCACTGGATTCCATCAGTGAGGCGAGCCGTCCGGTGGCAACTTCAAACGCCTGTTCGCTCACCAGTACATCGCTGCTCGAAAAGTAACCGGCTGCCGCCTGCAGTCCCGGCAGCGCCTCTGCAGATGCAAAGTAGCCGATGATCCCGGCTCTCTCTTCGGAACTGTCCGCTGATTCGGCCAGATCCCGTAGCAGTGCGGCTTTTTCAGACGCAGAATCTCCGGTCTGGGCGACCAGTCGGATATAGCCTTCAGCAACTGCCGGCTTCACCTGCTCCGGTATGTCAGGGTACTGCGTCAGCATCACAGGTAACGCTTCAACGGACCGCCATTGCCCCAACGTATGCAGTGCAGCTACCCGTACCTTCTCATCAGGGCTGTTCAGAACTCCTTCCAGATGGTGAATCCCCGCGCCCTCTACAGCAGGAAGCGCAGCGATCAGCCAGAGGTGCTCTCCATCTGATACCGGTTTCATGAGGTGCGCAGCTGCTGCATCAGGGTTGTCGGTGCGGTTGATGATCGTGGTTGCAGCAGACCGGATCGTGGCCTGCTCGTCCCTGTCAGGTTCATTGGGGATGGAGCTGATCAACAGACCCAGTTGCTCTTCACTTCCCAGTATCTGAAGTGCCTCCCACACCTCCATTCGGAGCGCGCGATTATCACTGCCGGCGAGCGAAGCAATAGAATCGATATAGCTCCCTGCCTGTCTGGCAGAAAGTATACGTATCAGAGCCGGCCGGGACTGAGGAGTGGCTTCAGAGAGAGAACCGGCCGCCAGTGACGTCAGCTCCCGGGTCGGAAACTGAAGCAGGACCGATTCGAGTGCAGCCACTCTCTCCTCATCTCCAGACTGAATCAGACTGTTCATCACAGTACGGAGCTGCCTGTCGCCTCCCAGACGGAACAGTGCCTCCGCTGCCGCTCCACTCACAGCAGGGTCCGAAGCATCGATCCACTCACCCACTGTCGCGACAAGGTTCGGATCCTCCCGGTCTGCAAGAGCGTAGAGCAGTGCAGCCTGATGAGAGACCGGTGCCCCTTCCAGTGCTGAGACAAGAGCGGCTGTTGCCTGCTCCCCGTCTGTCTCTGACAGGAGTCGCAGCGCAGTTCCTCCGAAATGTCCACCCGGCTCATCACCAAGATAGTAACCCGTAAAATCTTCCAGAAGCCCCTGACGGTCGGTGACCTCAGCCAGTGTGACGAGAGCAGAGCTCCGGATCTGCGCATCCTCAAACTGATCCAGGATGTCCCGGCTGACGTTTCCAGCCTCAGCTGTGAGTCCGGCCGCTGCCAGATTAGCAGCATAAGCTGTAAAGAGACCGGTCGACTCCGTCACTTCATTGTCACTCCCCGCAAGTTCCAGAGAAGATGTGAACTGACGGCTCACTGCTGCATCACCGTTAGCTGTCTCTGAAAGCATGTAGAGGGCGCTCCGGCGAAGTGGCCAGCTCTCTGATGCAGCCAACGGCAAGACATCTCTCACAGAGGCTTCATCCTTCAGATCACCCAGTGCATAGACTATCGCCACTCTTCTCTCACCTTCTGAACCCTGCAGTGCCTCCCGTACCGCAGCAACAGAGGCGTTACTGTTCAGCGTGGTCAACATCCGGAGTGCATAAGGGTAGAGCTCCTCGTGATCGAGCAGCTGACTCATCAGGGGAACGGACCGGTCTGACCCCGCCACCTCCAGCTGACGGATCAGAAATATTTTGGCATCTGCAGCGTGTACCTGGCTGAACTGCTCAAGAAGGGTCTCCTCAAACAGTTTCCGATCAGCATCCAGGCCCGGTTGCGTGACCCAGGTTGCCAAACTGCTCAGGGCATACCGGGCACGACGGTCATCCCCTGTGTCGGGTCCGGTCAGCATGCCGGTCAGGACGACAAGTCCTTCTCTGCCCGTTCCAAGCAGCTGTTCGTTCAGCCACGCCTGCTCAGCCACCTGATCCACGGGCATATACTCGATGTATTCGGAAACAGACCGGTAGGCCGAGGTGTAATCTGCAGGAGTCACAGCCTCTTTTGTGCTGCTGCATGAGACGGCAACACAGAGGACGCCGATGACCAGGAACCTTTTGATAATCTGCATGTGGAGGGGAAGTTGTTGTGAACGTGTCATATGTGTTTTCAATGTGTATACAGGTAGTGATCCCTACGCAGGGGGTGAACCCTGAAATATCCAGTGTGGATCAGATTCGCCATGGTGAGCGCATTGGCTGATTGATGAGACGATTGGCGGCTTCATCACCCACAAATTGCTGGGCAGCCGGATCGAACTCCAGATCCCGCCCCAGCCGGATCGCTGCAATTCCCAGGTTTACCAGCGTGCACGAGCGGTGCCCGTTCTCTTCGTTCAGAGCGAACTTCTGTCGTGTCCGGACAGCTTCGCTGAAGTCGGTCACCTGTGGATCAGGGTCCGGCAGTGAAGCGGCCAGCTTCTCGATGTTTGGGATGTCAGACCGGAAACCACGGTAGAGTTTCCCTTTGGGACCTTCGATGTAGGCAGCATCCTTGTCACGGTTCTCACCATCCAGAACGATCTTGCATCCGTCGTCGTAAGTCATCTCGACCCGTCGCCAGGTTGTCGCAGCATCGGGATCCTGCTGAGGTGCATCTGCCTCAATATAGACCGGACTGGTGTGGTCTTTCCCGAGGATATACTGGGCAGGATCCAGATAGTGCTGCCCCATATCACCGAGACCTCCGCCGTCGTAGTCCCAATAGCCACGGAAAGTACTGTGAACACGGTGCTCATGATAGGGCTTCCAGGGAGCCGGCCCGAGCCACATATCATAGTCCAGCGTCTCGGGTATCCACTGTGGCTCCAGATTCGGCAGTCCGCTCCAGACAAACTTCCAGTCAAATCCGGTCGTCTCACTGACTGTGATCTTGAGTGGCCAGCCGAAGACGTCATTCTCTACCAGTTTCTTGATCGGCTGAACCGGGGTCCCCATACCATAGAAGTTGCTCTGGAAGCGGAACCAGGTGTTTAGCCTGAAGATGCTCCCGTTACGCTTGACAGCGTCGACCACCTTGATCCCCTCTCCGATAGTACGTGTCATCGGCTTTTCACACCAGATATCTTTTCCTGCATTGGCAGCATCCACCGCCATTTTACCGTGCCAGTGTGGAGGCGTGACAATATGCACGATATCAATATCATCCTGCTCCAGAACTTCGCGATAGTCGCTGTAGCTCCGTACGCCCCTTTCGACCATTCCAAGAGCCCGGTCAAGGTGCAGCTGCTCTACATCACAGAGCGCTACCAGACGTGCACCCGGGTAACGGAGATGGCCACGCCCCATCCCACCAACACCTATAATCGCTCTGGTCAGTTGATCACTTGGGGCGGTATATCCATTTCCGCCGAGTACGTGGCGCGGTACAATGGTAAATGCACCGATGGCGCCCAGCGTCCTTTTGATAAACTTTTTTCGATCCATA
>Ga0209487_1003880_pt1 | contig 11646 bp, 8 predicted proteins | sample Poulit2012_FD_187524 | JGI IMG/M metagenome (GOLD analysis project Ga0209487, IMG submission 187524) | Agricultural soil microbial communities from Georgia to study Nitrogen management - Poultry litter 2012 (SPAdes) (version 2) | ecosystem: Environmental > Terrestrial > Soil > Agricultural land... | reverse complement strand
GTTTATTCAATGTACCTTCAATTCGTTTAATACAAGACGGACAGCTTAACGGTTCTAATTGGAATTCAATTTTTCTCATGTTTATCTTCTCCTTTTGTTTTGTTCTACCTTTAGTATAGGATGATTTTCGATTTCGTTCCTTGACGTGGATCAAGATTTCATGTTTAATGAAGGATCTGTTCCTTATTCTTTAGCCTGTACTCAGCCTTTTCAATATTAGTTTCATCGTTAAAATAATTTGCCATGACGCCAAAGCTTCCACCTTCATTGACCATGTTTGTTATGCTCATTTTATTTTCAAGTTTTTCTTTGTTATTTATATGATGCTTTTCAATATTCATTTGAATTTCCTCCTTTGCTTGTTCTACCTTCATTATAGGATGATTTGAAAATCACTTCCTTGACGCAGGTCAAAATTTTTATAAAAGAAGATATAATTAAGCAGGGTGACTTCGCGGAGTTATATGGCGATTTTGTAAGCAACAAAAAAGGTGACCTCCACAGAATACAAGGACACCTTTTTTCACTATTATTAAATATTGAAGGTAAAATATATTAATGATAATTACTTGTTCACACTCGCTTCTTTTAAACTTGGTCTGTCAATCTTAAAGAGTGAAATATCATGTTCCGTCTCACCGGATACAGCCAATTGAGATAAAATTTCACCGACCACACTGGCAAATTTATAACCATGACCTGCAAATCCAGCTGCAATCGAAATATGCGAGTGTTTCGGATGTTTGTCAATGATGAAATGACCATCCGGGGTTCTCGTATAGATACAGATTACCCCTTTTTTCAATTTCCCCGATGCTTCCGGCATGAATTTATCCAAGAACTCCCGAATATGCCCTTCATCATTCTCATCAGACCCAAATTCACGATTCATTGTATCCGGATCAATCGCATCGACATATTCATGCCTTCCAACTTTTACGCCGCATCCGCCAAAGGTTGGAAATCCGTAATAAATTGCTCTTGTGTCGCCTGTCGGAACTTCAACCATAAAAGTTGGGAATGTGTTTGAATTAAATAATTTTTCATTTGCTTCAAACCAGGCAACAGGTTGACGTGATGGCACAAGCGGAAGATCAAGGTCCAGTTTGGCAGCTATTTTCTTATTCCAAGCTCCACCGCTAATAATAAGTTTATCTGCAGTAAATGTTTCCTTTTCCGTGATCACTTTAACCGAATCATCAAAAGCTTCGATGTCTACAACCGGGTTATTTACCGATAATTCAGCACCATGGAATTCCGCCAGCTCCCTGTAAGCTTGTATATTATTCTCACTGTATAAAAATCCGGAATTAGGTTCATAGAAAGCATTGTAATCATCCGGGACATGCAAACCCGGAAAACGTTCTTTCATTTCTGCTCCTGAAAGATAATCAACTTTCAGATTATGTTCCTTCCCACTGGCGATCGCTTCATCAATAAATGGTGCATTCCCTTTAGGACCAAAGCCCATTGCACCCGATTGTGTAAACATTTTAAGATGACTTTTCTTTTCTAACTCATCCCACAGCTCTTGCGCCCTCAGAGCAAGCGGAACATATTCTCTTCCCTCGCCGTAAGCGTGGCGAATAATGCGCGTTTCTCCAAAGTGGCTTCCCTGATCATGCGGTGGATCAAAAGCATCGATTAATAATGTTTTTACCCCTTGTCTTGCCAAATAATATCCTGCAGCCATCCCCATGGAACCTGCACCAACTACAATTACCTTAAAATGTCTCGTCATTCGTAATCCCTCCCGTTTTTAAAAAAGTTCTAATTCATTCGCTATAAAATAATTATATAATGTATCTCCCTTCATGTATAATGATGGAAAAAGATAACTTACATCAGCATTACTGAATGCGTGCTAGTGCAGAGTGGCTGAATTATCAGCTCACTCCTATAAAAAGCCCAGCGGCGTTAGTGCAAACGCTGTTGATTTCCACTGCAGGCGGACGCTTTCCGCGGGCATGACTTGAGCCTCCGTGTGCTTCGCACTCCGGGGTCTCAAGGCTCATGGGACTGCACTATCATTCGTCCCACCGAAGACCTTTTGCTATTCCCGCTGGACAAGGAGAGCTCCGGCAGCATTACATCGCACGAAGAAAATCGGGTTGTATTTTCGAGGAGTCGCCGCCTTCCGTTCCAATCAACGAGGTAGTGCTTCGAATTAATGAGTGATAAACACCGACTGTTAGAGTACTTGTGAATTCGACTCAGATGAACTAATAAGGTGAATTATTGAGATTGAAAACTTACCCTAGCAAATGGAATATGCGAGACTCCTGGGGGAGATGAGGCCTAGGTGAGACTCCGGAGTGCGTCAGCACGAGGAGGCTCATCAGCCGCCCCCGGAAAGCGAGTGTATTCTATTTGCGGCAGCCTGGTCAGGTGATTCAATATTTCAGCGGTGTGGCACTAGAGATACTATAATTTCCCGATAATATCTGGCGCTTTTAATAAACAAAAAGATGCCCGGATGCGTTGCAATAGGGGCATCTACACTACATTATCTCCTGCTCATTATTTTTTGATAATATTATGTTCCGGCCCATACGGGTATTTGGTTATATTTTCTGCCCCGTCTTCACTTAAAACAAGAATATCGTGTTCGCGATAGCCCCCGGCACCAGGTTGACCTTCTGGAACCATAATCATTGGCTCCATGGAAACGACCATTCCCGGTTCTAACACAGTATCAATGTCCTCTCGAAGCTCTAGACCTGCTTCACGACCGTAATAATGACTAAGCGTTCCGAAAGAATGTCCATAACCGAATGTACGGTTTGGCAGCAGATTATGTTCCCGGAAAATCTCGTTCAATTCAGCAGCAACGTCCATACATCTAACACCCGGCTTTAGTAACTCCAGCCCTCTTTCGTGTACTTTTACGTTAATTTCCCACAATTCAAGATGTCTCTCGGAAACTTCTTCTAAAAATAAAGTACGCTCCAAGGCTGTATAGTAGCCGGCAATCATTGGAAAACAGTTTAAACTAAGAATTTCTCCGCGCCCTACTTTACGGGAAGTAGCCCAGTTATGCGCACCGTCTGTATTTATTCCGGATTGGAACCATACCCACGTATCTCTTAACTCAGCATGTGGATAAATACGAGCGATCTCCCGAGTCATTGCTTGCGTACCGTGAAGGGCTACCTCGTACTCCGGCACTCCCTCTTTGATCGCCTCAACAACTGCAGCACCTCCGAGGTCAGCGACATGTGCACCATTTTTAATCAATGCAATTTCCTCTTGAGATTTAAACATCCGTTGACGCATCGTTACTTGAGAAACATCTATTAGTTCAGCGTTAGGGAACGCTTCCTTTACTTTGTTGCGCACTTCAAGTGTCATATGATCATCTTCCACACCGAGTCGTTTAGGCACGGTTGAACCTAATACTTTCCGAACGGCGTGTAAGTAATTGTCTTTTTGCCAGTCAGTATATACAATATTGTCCCCGAAGCTGCGGCGCCACGGTTGCCCGCCATCAATATTCGCGCTGACTGTATAATGTCTATCCTGGGTTACTACAAGTGCATAGGATCTTCCGAATGCCGTGTAGAGGAAATCACTGTAATAATTAATATTATGATAGGAAGTAAATAAAACCGCTTCTATTCCCATCTCAGCCATGTTTTCGCGTAAAATTCTGTTCCGGTTTTCCATCTCTTGTCTGGAAAAGGTTGGTGTCACCTTTTCACCGTTTTCAATGATTTTTATTCTCTCTAAATCGGTTATTTGTTGCATTATTAATATCCCCTTTCAATTTTCAATATAATCTTTCAGGATTATGCAAAGAATCGATTTCAGGAATGCATAATCACCCCCCTAAAAATTTATCAATTAATCTCATTTTCTAGTCACTGTTTGTATGCGCTTACAAATATTGGTTTTGATTGATTAGCTTTATTATAATGGAAAGATTAGCCTCTGTATAATAGCTAAAAATAATATAACCTATCATTTATACAGATTGGTGTAGGTACTTCTTCTGACTTAAAATTAAGGGGGACTTATATTAATTAGTAAACGCCGAATAATCATATTGCCGATTTTTAGGAATTTTCTCCTTTTTCATCATGTAGAGTTTAATACATCCCACCCCGCCCAATAGACAGACAATCGATGATACAGTAAAGGCCATAAAATAATATCCGGTAAGATCTACGGTGGAGCTTATAATGATCGGGGATATAAATTGCCCTATACCAAAAAACACGGTGACGAATCCAATACCAGTCGGGACATGAACCGGGTGAACGACATCACTAATAGAAGCTGCCATTGTTGTCGGTATAGCCCAAAGCGTAAGCGCGTACAGCATAGCATTAATAAACAGCAAAACCGGATGATGGATAAAAGCAAACATTACCAGGATGACAGATTCAATCACTAGAACAATGAAAAAGGTGGATATTCTCCCGATTCGATCCGAGATAAGCCCCCATATAAACCCGCTTAAAATACTCGCAAGTCCCGCAAAAGCAAAAATACTGCCTGCAGTCCCTTTATCAAGATGTATCTCTTTCATAAGATAATCTACCAAAAAAGTAGAAAACATGATATAACTAAATCCCCACGCCATGTACACCAAACCGGTAATCCATATTGTCTTATTTTTATACACATTTTCTTCCTTATTTCCATGCTGTGATTCGGGATTTAATTGAAGTCCTGGTTCGTTATTTCCCTTTTTGGGACCAATCGGCTCAAGACCGATTTCCTCGGGACTGTTTTTTAAAAATAATAAATTAATCGGGATTATAATAAACACAACAGCTCCCATGGTATACCAACTAAGCTGCCACCCATTATCTGCACTTAAAGAAATGATAAACGGAACAATAAAACCACTTACCACCATCCCAAGACCCGCACCGGAATAAGCAATACCAAGTGCCATTCCTTTCCGCTCGGGAGTAAACCACTGCCCAATCAGACTAAGCGTAATTGTATTCCCTATCCCTGCCCCGATTCCGATAAGAAAGCAAGCGCAAAATGCAGATAAAAAGTTAAAAGATAATGCACTGGCAAGCATCCCGGCACAAGTGAGAATAAGCGAGATAATAATCATTTTTTTAGCAGTAAGCTGGAAACGGATGGAAATGTTACCTGCCATAGAAACACTAATGACATAGCCTAAAAAAATAGCAGATGAAACAATTCCTATTTCACTATACGTCAGGTTTAAACCTTCTTTCATAAAAGGAAAAATAGTTCCCAGGGAAAAGCGTCCTAATCCAAGAACAGCTAATAAATTTAGGACACCTATAATAAGCATAAGCCATCCTTTATGAACAGATCTCATTTTTTTCACTTCCCAAATTCCGAGTAATTAAAATCCCCTAGTTATAGTTATATTTCGCCTCATTCACTGCAAATTCCTTCTTCATAAAAGAAATACATCCTCCACTTTCCCCAAGACCTATTATTCCTGCCTTAATGGCTGATTCGCCGTTTCCTTTGTCCAGAATAGTGCAATGAAAGCAGCGACTGCGGCTCCCATTAGGTAGAAAGCTGGCGCAAATGTATTGTTTGTCGTTGCGATAAGGAACGTAGCCACAAATGGTGCAGTCCCCCCAAAAAGGGCATTGCTGGAGTTAAAAGATAGGGCAAAGCAACTATAACGCACATTTGTCGGAAACATTTCGGTCAAAAAGGTAGCGAGCACCCCATCATTCCCCGCTAATATTGCACCAAGGAGGATTTGCGCCAGGATTGCAAACGCACCTCCCCAGGAAAGCATGACAAAAATTGGATAGGTGAGCAAAACAAACAGAACGCATGCTGTAATCAGAACCGGCTTTCTCCCGTACCTGTCTGCAATAGAACCAACCATTGGCAGAAAAAGCACATAAGATCCAAGTGATAAAATAGTCGTTAATATAGCTGCCCCACCATTAAACCCTAATTCTTCTGATAAATATGTTGGCATGTATGTCAAAATGATGTAGAAACCAACGGCGTTTAAGGAGACAACCCCGAACGCAGCCAAAACTTGTCGCCAATTTGATTTAATCCCTTGAAGCATCGGAGACTTTTTTTCCTCTTTCGTTCCCTTTTCTTGCGCTTCCATTTCTTTAAAAATTTCCGGATCCTCAAGTTTCAAACGAATAAACAGCGCGATTATACCGAGCGGGCCGGACATTAGAAACGGGATACGCCATCCCCAGCTTTGCAATGAGCCGGGCGAAAGATTAAATTCCAGGAGTGAAGCTACAATTGCCCCTAGCACTAGTCCCGCAGCCGTGCTTGCTGGTACCATACTGACTAATAGACCTCTTTTTTTATCTGGCGCATGCTCAGCTATAAAAGCAGCTGCCCCGGCATACTCTCCGGATGCTGAAAAACCTTGGATTAAGCGACAGACCAGAAGCAAAAGTGGTGCTCCGATACCAATAGAAGCATAACCCGGTATCAGTCCAATCGAGAAAGTTGCAAGTGACATAATAATTACCGTTAAAACTAAAATCTTTTTCCGACCAAGTTTGTCACCATAGTAACCCCAAACTATTCCTCCGAGCGGGCGGACGACAAAGGAAACTGCAAACACGGCAAAGGTGGATAGTAATGCCGCAGTCTTGTCACCCGGTGCAAAAAAAACTGCTGCAATAACAGTGGCTAAATAACCATATGTTGCATAATCAAACCATTCGATCAAATTTCCGATCGCCGCACCAAAGACTGTTTTCTTCAATCCTGTTACAGGAATCTCCCCTTCATCTTCAACCATTTCTTCTACCGCCATTTCGTAATAGCACCTCACTTAGAATCTTTATTTTTGCTCTTGGAAGCGTTTACAATTTTAAGTTAATTGCAAACAGTAAAATAAAATAACAGACTACTTTCCAATGATGCATAAACGATTCATGAAGTTTTTCCAGGGACCAACAATTCATTGTACCATTTAGGATTGGCTGCAGTTTTGACTAATACGTTTTAATTTTTATGAAAATTCCAACTTGTTTTAAATGTAAATATAGTATAAAATAAAATTGTCTTCTTGTATAATGATTAGAAATGATGACTTGTATCATTATTACTGAAAACTCTAAACCGGATAATGAGGGGGTTGCAAATGGAAATAAAAGATTTGCTTATTTTTCAATGTGTTGCTCATCATGGTAGTATCAGTAAAGCCGCAAATGAACTTTGTTATGTTCAATCACATGTAACGGCAAGAATAAAGTCATTGGAATCAAAGTTAGAAACGCAATTATTTCATCGACACAGTCGGGGAACGACGCTGAATTCTGAAGGAAAAAAACTTCTAGGTTACTCACAAAAGATTCTCTTCATGTTAGAGGAGATGGAAAAATCATTTCAAGATACCGCCACTCCCTCAGGCACACTGGAAATTGGCACCGTTGAGACGGTTATTAAACTACCGGCCATTTTATCTACCTATCATAGAAATTATCCCAATGTTGATTTATCACTTAAAGCTGGTGTCACCAAAGAGTTAATCGATCAAATTTTAAAACGGAAACTGGATGGCGCATTTGTTGCAGGTTGCGGAGACTATCCGGAAATCGAACAAGTCGAAGTATTTCAGGAAAAATTAGTTTTAATATCTGATAATGAAAACATCCCTTTCGAAGATTTAAAAAGAAAACCACTTCTTGTTTTTAGTGCAGGATGCAGTTACAGGGAAAGTTTAGAAAATTGGCTTCGTGATGAAGGCGTTATCAATACAAAGGTGATGGAATTTGGCACCCTAGAAACAATTTTAGGCAGTGTTATATCCGGGCTTGGGATTAGTCTTGTCCCGCAATCCACTGTTCATCAACTAGAAATGGATGGTATGATTCAATGCCATGCGATACCTGAAAAATACAGCAAGATCTCTACTTTTTTCATTAGGCATGCAGATACATACCTAACAAATACAATGGAAAAATTTATTGAGACAATCGATGACTTTACAACTATAGTCCTTCCACCGTTTAACAAAACTACTTTCAATGTTGCCCACAATATAAAGTAATATTTTTATAAAAGTCGCGTAACATTAATACGGGTCAGCAACGCAATCATTTTCACAGATACCTAATATCATTTTTAAGCATTTTACCTAATGCCTAATCCCGTTTATGATATTGGTAGTAATACAGCCCAGATACGCCTAACAACATTTTATAAAGGGAGGAAGTTAATTTTTTACACCTTAGTAAAAATGATAGCTCTTTTTTACAGAACAAAGGCGTAAGCGTACGTTGAGCGACGTACGGACTGGACTGAGCTGTAGGAGATAAAGGAAACACGGTGACTGTAAGTAACCGATGTTGACTTATCGTACGGAGGCGAGGGAAGTCGCGCTAGTCGCTGGACGCTGAAGCCGGACGGGGCTGTTCAAGTAAGTAAACTTAATGCAGCCTAAATCTTATGTTTTCTTTGTTCTTGGAAATGATTGAACTGTTAGGAGGAGTTTAAAAGTGACGAATAAAGCTGTAGTCTATAGAAGACCTGGTGTGGTAGAAATAGAAGATACCAGTTACCCAGACCTTGTTTTACGAGACGGTCCAGGGGTCAACCCATTAAACGTCGGCCGTAAATGTGAGCATGGCGTTATCCTGAAAGTTGTAACAACTAATATTTGCGGAAGTGACCAACACATGGTGCGTGGCCGAACGACAGCCCCATCCGGCCTTGTTCTTGGTCATGAAATCACAGGTGAGGTCATTGAAACCGGCCGAGATGTAGAATTCATTAAAAAAGGCGATCTTGTATCTGTCCCATTCAATATTGCTTGCGGACGTTGTAGAAGTTGCCGCCAACAGGATACACATATTTGTGAAAACGTAAATCCGGATCGTCCCGGATCTGCTTATGGTTACGTAGATATGGGCGGATGGGTCGGCGGACAATCAGAATATGTCATGGTTCCATACGCTGATTTCCAACTGTTAAAATTCCCTGATAAAGATCAAGCAATGGAAAAAATTCTTGACCTAACCATGCTGTCTGATATTTTCCCTACCGGCTACCACGGTGCAGTGAGTGCCGGAGTCAAAACGGGCTCAACAGTATATGTTGCGGGAGCTGGCCCTGTAGGATTAGCTGCTGCCCATGCTGCACAAGTATTAGGAGCTTCTGTTGTTATTGTTGGTGATCTCATAGAAGAACGACTGGCACAAGCAAGAAGCTTCGGCTGCGAAACAGTAAACTTACGTGAACACGCGAATCTCGAAGAACAAATCGAACAAATCCTTGGTACACCGGAAGTGGATTGTGCAATTGATGCCGTAGGATTTGAGGCAAGCGGACACGGAGAAGGCGCTGGTGAGGCCCCTGCTGCTGTTCTAAACTCCGTTATGGGTATTACACGCGCTGGCGGCCGATTAGGAATACCGGGACTTTATGTAACCGGTGACCCTGGTGCTGAAGATAAAGATGCACAAGAAGGAACTTTAAAAATCCGTTTCGGCTTAGGCTTTGCAAAGGCACACACCTTTGTGACCGGGCAAACTCCTGTAATGAGATATCACAGAGATTTAATGCAATTCATTCTAAGTGGTAAGGCTCAGATAGCCAAAGCTGTAAATGCAACGATAATATCGCTAGACCAGGCTCCTGAAAGTTACCAAGCGTTCGATGGCGGAGCTGCACAAAAATTTGTTATTGATCCGCATGGCATGTTGAAGTGATTTTTTCAACGTAAATTTACTTAATATTATAAATTGGGAGTGATTTGTTATGACAAAAATAAATTTAGATATTGCGAAACAATTAATTGATGGTGCTGAAAAAGAAGCGCAAAAACTAGGTGTACAAATGGTAATATCTGTTGTGGACGAAGGCGGAAATTTAATTGCTGTGCATCGCATGGATGATGCTTGGCTGGCAAGTATAGACATTGCTCAAAACAAAGCCTGGACTTCTGTAGCCTTAAAAATGCCAACTTCCAATTTAGCTGAAGCAACAGTTCCGAATGCTGAGCTTTATGGACTTAACACAACCAATAACGGACGTCTTGTTGTATTCGGCGGTGGTTTCCCGCTTGAAAAAGACGGCAAAGTCGTAGGTGCGGTAGGTGCCAGCGGAAGCGCAGTAGAACATGATGTGCAAGTATCCCAGGCAGCTGTTAAAGTCTTTGAAAACTTAAATGTACGTGTGTAAAGGTGAAACTTTTGCAGTGGAGGTTTTATTGCAGTTAACGGGGGAGAAATTTTAGCGTAGATTAAAATTAAATAAACGCGTATGACCTTTGTGGGAGAGCTCGGATATCATCCGTCACCGAAGGAGCAAAGTCCCAAAAAATACCTTGGGAATTAATCTCTCAGGTCCAAAGACCACAAAGGGACGCAACTCTGGAGAGCGCGAAAGCCACCAACGGAGAAAATTCATTGTTGAGTTAAACTCTCAGGTAAAAGGACAGAGAAAGGTAATCATCTACCTTTCTCTGTCCTTTTTTGTTTGTCCGGTTTATGTGATAAAAATTTCGGGAGGGATTCTAAATGAGTTTAGAAAATAATGACAATATAATTTTTTCTGCCATAGAAAATGAGAATGCAAGGCAGCAAGATACACTTGAATTAATTGCCTCTGAAAACTTCGTCAGCAATGATGTGCTGGAAGCAATGGGGTCTGTGATGACCAACAAATATGCGGAAGGCTATCCGGGAAGACGATATTATGGCGGTTGTGAACATGTAGATGTCGCTGAAGAGGCTGCAATTGAACGCTTAAAAATGCTGTTCGGGGCGAATTATGCAAACGTCCAACCGCATTCCGGCGCCTCAGCTAACTTAGCAGTTTACTATTCGGAGCTAAAGCCGGGCGATAAAATTATGGGTATGAACTTGTCCCATGGTGGTCATCTGACTCACGGAAGCCCAGTCAGCATATCAGGTAAGTGGTTTGACGTTGTTTCGTATGGTGTCAGCGAAGACACACATCTGATCGATTACGACGAACTCGAAGCGCGTGCTCTGAAAGAAAAACCAAAATTAATTATTGCCGGAGCCAGTGCATATCCAAGAGACATTGATTTTGCGAAATTCAAAGAAATTGCCGACAAAACCGGTGCAAAACTGATGGTTGACATGGCGCATATCGCTGGACTCGTTGCAACCGGCATTCATCCGTCTCCTATTCCTTATGCAGATGTCGTGACAAGTACAACGCATAAAACGTTAAGAGGGCCACGCGGCGGATTCATTTTAACCAATAGCGAAGCGATGGGAAAAGCGATCAATAAGTCTATTTTCCCCGGGCTGCAAGGTGGACCGCATATGCATGTCATAGCTGCCAAAGCTGTCTCCTTTAAAGAAGCATTGCAACCGGACTTCAAAACGTATATGCAAACAGTTGTGGATAATTCCGCAGCTCTGGGAGAAACATTAAAAGAAAAAGGTGCATCCCTTGTTTCCGGTGGCACTGACAACCACCTCCTTCTTGTTGATGTCAGACCATGGAATCTGACTGGAAAAGAAGCAGAAAGAATGCTTGAAGAAGTTGGCATTACAGTCAATAAGAACACCATTCCGTTTGATCCGGAAGGCCCCTTTGTCACAAGTGGCATTCGAATCGGAACTGCCGCTCTGACAACCCGGGGGATGACCAAAAAAGAGATGATCGAAATCGGCAGCATCATTGCGAATGTATTAAAAGGTCATGGTGATGCACAAGTTCTCCAAGCAGCAC